>Ga0126381_100004747_pt1 | contig 14843 bp, 14 predicted proteins | sample PanSoiMetPlot_28_FD_96465 | JGI IMG/M metagenome (GOLD analysis project Ga0126381, IMG submission 96465) | Tropical forest soil microbial communities from Panama - MetaG Plot_28 | ecosystem: Environmental > Terrestrial > Soil > Tropical forest > Bulk soil | place: Panama | collected 2016-02-17
CGCTCTCACTAAGTCCAAAATGCTCTTCCCGGAGCAATTTGTAGCAGAATAGTTACCAGATTCCCTGGAGCAAATCATGACACGATCTTTTCGCCTGGCCTCTGCCATCGCATTTCTCTCTGCTGCCGCAGGCTTCTGTCAGGCACAGGTCCCAGCAGTTCCTGGGGTGCCTGACGCAGCGCGCAACGCTGCCGACAGCATCGACGCAGAGAAGATACGTGCGCATGTCCGCTTTCTCGCCAATGATCTGCTCGAAGGACGAGGTCCTGGTCTACGTGGTGCGCAGATTGCCGCCGAATACATCGCAACGCAGTTCGCTCTCGATGGGCTAAAACCTGCGGGTGATAACGGAACCTATTTCCAGAAGGTCCCCCTCTACGCGGTCCACACAGTGGAGGACAAGACCAAAGCTTCCTTCGTATTCAAGAATGGCGAGAGCCTTCCGCTTGCTTATGGCGAAGACTTCGTGACCAAGGACCAGACAGGAGCCTCGTCCGCCGACATTGACGCGCCTATCGTCTTTGTCGGTTATGGCATCGACGCGCCCGAATATCACTGGAACGACTATGCCGGCGTGGATGTGAAGGGCAAAATCCTGCTGGTCATCGTCAACGAGCCACTCTCAACGGACGATGCCTTCTTCAAGGGCAAGACGATGACCTATTACGGCCGCTGGACCTACAAGTACGAAGAAGCATCACGCAAGGGCGCTCTGGGCGTACTCATCATCCATCGGACAGATCTCGCAAGTTATCCATGGCATGTCGTGCGCGACTCGCAGGCCATCGAGAAGTCGTACCTTCAGGGTGATCCGACGGCGACTCTACAGGCTGCAAGCTGGATTCAGCACGATGTCGCCCAGAAGCTTTTTACAGCTGCGGGACAGGGAAGCGTCGATGCAATGATCGATGCCGCTGGCAAGCCCGGCTTTCATGCGATTGAGCTGCCGGTGCAGTTCAAAGCGCGCATCGCAAGCAAAGTTCGGCACTATGATTCGGACAACGTGATCGCTGAGGTGCCGGGAGCACAATCCGGACAGGCTGTCTTGTACTCCGCGCACTTCGATCATCTCGGCATCGATCCTGATGCGAAAGGCGATCAGATCTATAACGGCGCTGCGGACAATGCCACTGGATGCGGCATCCTGCTCGAACTGGCCCGCGCCTACTCGCAGACCAAGCCGCCGCATGATATCTATTTCGCTTCGGTGACTGCCGAAGAGCAGGGGCTGCTCGGTTCACAATGGCTTGGCATGCATCCACCACTTCCCGCCTCGCAGATCACTCTCGACCTGAACTACGACATGCTGAACCCGATCGGTATCTCCACGGCAACTGAGATCAGCGGGGCCGAGCGCACAACCTTTTATCCCGAAGTCGAAAAGACAGCCAAGGCCTTTAACCTGACCATCGAGCCGGACCAGTTCCCCGGTGCCGGACATTACTATCGCTCCGATCACTTCAGCTTCGCGCGTGTAGGCGTGCCGTCGTTTTCCATCGGACAGGGAACAACCTTTGAGGGTCACGACGCGGAATGGGGCAAGCAGCAGATGGAAGATTTTGTCGCGCACCGCTACCATCAGCCATCGGATGAATATAAGCCAGAAATGGACTTCCGCGGCGATGCCAAAATGGCGCAATTCGGGTTCATTCTTGGATGGGAAGCATCGTCGCTGCCGCATACAATCGGGTGGCAGCCTGGCGACGAGTTTGAGGCGGCCCGCAAGCGGGGCAATTAGCAAAGGAGGAGAGATGCAGGGGCGGATAGGGCATGTGGTGGTCACCGCCTTGCTGCTTTTCGCTTCTTGGAACTCACGAGCCCAAACCGCCACGGATCCCGCTCTGCACCGTCGCGGTGATCGGAGTACCACTGATCATCCCGTAGTTGTAAAACAAGGCAAAACAAACGCCCTCATTCCCGAGGAGGCCTCCGGCGAATATATGTTGGGCCGACCTGGGGAACTGGTTGAAATTACGATGCAGTTCGGTGAGCTGAGCGGGTATATCTCTCGCCAGGGAGACGGGGAAAGCGACAGCGGAACCCCTCTGACCTTCTTCTTTGACCAGACATCCATGCGAGGGCAGGAACTCAAATTCGCCACCCGACAGATACACAGCATCTGGTATTCGTTTCAGGGAACGATTGTGCGAGGCCCGGGCAAGTCCCGCAGCGAAGAGGGCTACTACCTTCTCACTGGCGAATTGATCGAGCACAATACCGCCGAGAAAACCGAATCACGGCGATCGGTCAGTTTGAAATCAGGACGGCAACTGGGCTGATCGAGCGGCCAGGCGTCTGTCAACCGCTTCTTGAGCTAAATCGGACAGACTTACATCTTCCTCTTGATTCCAGGTAGCATTGTTATGGCTTTCTCTGCGACTAAACCTTTCAACATCAATGACATTCTGGCTCGGGCGCTGGGACAGATAAATCCACGCTCCCGCCACTACTCCCGCGATAAAACCGCCCGTAAATCCTTTCCAGTATTCGATACGCTCAATCATTCTTTTTGAGAAGACAGCCCTACAGCGACGGTTGCCTTTCTAATCATGAGATATATCTAAAATAGCTTGCCATGTTGATAGGACTTCGATATATTTTTAGATATATCTTAGAAAGTCTAAGAAAGGACTTATATGTTTCGACAAAAATGCAATGAATACGAAGAGCATGGCTCCTGCCGCCCGCAATACTGGAAGCACTTCCGCGGAGGACGCCACGGCTTCTTTGCAGAGATGGGAGAAGTGTGGGGTCGCCATGGTCAACGCTTCGGCGGCGATTTCGGTGGACGGCTGTTCGACAACGGTGAACTTCGCTTTGTGATTCTGCAGTTGATTTCTGAGAAGCCGAGCTATGGATACGAAATTATCAAGGCCATCGGCGAGCGCCTGTCGGGTGTCTATGCTCCCAGCCCAGGTGTGGTGTATCCAACGCTGACCATGCTTGAAGAAGAGGGTTTGGCGACGGTCACATCGACAGATGGGGCAAAGAAGCTTTATGCCGTTACAGAAGCAGGGCGAGAGGAATTGAAAAACAACAAGACTCTGGTTGACGCGATCCTTTCGCGAATTGAAAAAGTAGGCTCAGCATTTGGACGCGGACGTTCGCCGCAGATCATGCGGGCCATGCACAATTTCAAGCTCGCGCTCAAGCTACGCTTCGCACAGGGTGATTTAACTAAAGAGCAGATCGGCAAGATCGCGGAGATTATCGATGGGGCCGCCAAGGGAATCGAATCTATCTAATGCAGAATTGTTTGCACGAGAGTTGATACTGCAGCCGGTCGCGGAGGAATCTGCGGTCGCGCAATTGCGGGATCGTATTGCGGAACTCGAGACCAGGAATCTGTATCTTCAATCACTGGTCGTCGAGCTTCTCGACAAGAATGAGGAATTGCGACGCAAGGTGAAGCAGCAGGATATGAGCAGAATTCCGTCTCAATAATAATCCGCGCAGCTAAGGTAGTAGCCACAACCATTGCAGACAAGCTTACAGCGATGCCCGGTCAACTGGGTTGAGCAATTCGGACAATAGAGCGAATGATGCTCAGCAGGCGCGGGCTGAAGTTGTGGGCTGGGGCTGCTGGTCTCGGGCGCGGGAAGCTGCGGATACACGAACCAAGGTTACAGAAAATTCAAACGGGATAACAGTGCTTTTCGCCATCGCCGAATCAAAGTCGCACATTCGACGCTGGCAGCGCCGGTTGATATGCTCAAATGTGCATCGAAGGGATTACGACACCAATAGGACGCACAAATTTCTTCTAGCGAAAAAGGAGCAGTCATGGAACGTACAGCGAGTGCCGTTTGGAAAGGTGGACTGAAGGACGGCAAAGGCGTGATTTCATCCCAGAGCGGCGTTTTAAAAGAGACGCAGTATTCATTTAGCACACGATTTGAAAATGGTATTGGCACCAACCCTGAAGAACTGATTGCGGCGGCACATGCGGGATGTTTCACGATGGCTCTCAGTGCACAACTCGGCAATGCGAACCTGACGCCTGAATCGCTGGAAACCACAGCCGCCGTAAAGTTCGAGAAGACGGATGATGGCTTCAAAATTACGGCCATTCGTCTTACTACGCGCGCAAAAGTTCCGGGCGCCAGTGAATCGGCGTTCGAAACAGCGGCGCAAAATGCCAAGAATGGCTGCCCGATTTCCCGGCTATTTAAAGGAAATACGGATATTACTCTCGACGCCAAGCTTGTCTAAGCTTGCGCACTTCTGATCATTGAAATTCATTAACGTGAACGCCGCAGCTCAACTTGCGGCGTTTTCACTGTGCGTACGAATATAGTCACGCATTTCGCGATTGATACTCGTAGCCTGTTGCACTCCCTGATCCAGCATCTGCCGCCACTGCTTCGCATTTTCGTTCAGCTCCACCGTGCCCAGCAGATAGCTTGTCTGAACGATCACTTCCAACGCATTGCTCAAATCGTGGGAGAGCTGTCGCAGCTGACTTGCGGATGCTGGGGGGATAAGTTGTGACTTCGCTTCCTCGCTCATAGCCAGCTCCTGGTTACGCCAAGTATGCTCGTAAATGTCCATCGATTGATCATTTTCAATAAGATGCCGCAATCACATTGTGCGCCGTGATTGACACAGATTTAGTGGGAAAGTAATCTAAAAATTGCTGCTCGTCCAGCCGTTCGCGCTGGACTTCCCTCTCGTGCCGAAGTGGCGGAATTGGCAGACGCGCATGGTTCAGGTCCATGTACTCGCAAGGGTGTGGGGGTTCGAGTCCCTTCTTCGGCACCAATAACAAGCCTATCTTCTTGATTGACCGCGATGGCTACGATCTTCCAGCGCGATGAGAGACCTTGAGTGAAATGTGACGACAGGAGGAGTCATCGGAATATAGAGGGCATTTTCTGCGACAGCTTCCAAGAAGGAATGGTCAAACCGCATCGCAAGCGACGCCGGATTTGTCGCTATGGTTGAAGTCTCACCAGTAGGTCAATCGTAAATCACCCAAATAAGGCTGGGCACTGGAAGCGCGACGCGCTATTGTCTGGCCGGCAGATTTTGCACTGCAAAAGCTGCTGATGTTGGTGATGAGGTATAGTAGTTCCACCTCTATGGGTGGCTCAACAAAGCGAGCGAGAGTCTGAACGCACGATTTCGCGAGGCTATTCGAGCGTGGCCAACCTACCTGCCCGTGACGGTATTTGTCCTGCTACTACTTCTTCTTGTGCCTGCAAACGCTCAAACAAGTGTTGCCAGGTTCTCTGGTGATGACAGCGCGAGCGTTGCGCATGCCGCGGGGCAGAAGCGGATCGTGATTGGATTTGTTGGCGGCTTTGTCAGGCACGATGAGAAGCACCACCCGGAGGTGTTGATGGCGGCCAGGCTACGCAGGTTAGAGGGCGCCAACATTGATGCGGAAGTCTTTGACAATCTACACAGGAAAAAAGCATTTCGCAAAATTTTGCGAGCGTTGGACGCTGATCACGACGGCGTTGTAAGTGCTGAGGAGAAGGAACAGGCAAGGATCATCATCTATGGACACAGCTGGGGAGCTTCAGAAACAGTCACGCTGGCGCGCGAACTGGAACGGCAAAATATTCCGGTACTGCTCACAATACAAATGGATAGCATTAGCAAGCTTTGGGAGGAGGATTCCGTGATTCCTGCGAACGTCGAGAGTGCAATTAACTTCTATCAGACTTGGGGACCAATTCAGGGACGCCGGAAGATCCGCGCGGCCGATCCGACAAGGACAAAAATTCTTGGAAACCTCAAGATGACATACAAGGAGCATCCAGTGAATTGCGATCAAGATCCCTGGTTTGCTCGTCTATTTGCGAAGACTCACATGGAGATCGAAAATGATCCGCGAATATGGGACCAGATCTTCTCTCTGATCAATGCAGATATGCCGCGCGCGGAACCGCCGACCGGTGCCGTCGTGGTATCCCGCTAGCTGTCTGCAGCTACTCGGAAAGAATTGGCTCGGGGGCTTCTTCGTTCATGGGTTGCAATTCTCTGTAGCGTTCCAGGAAACGGTCGCAGGTGTTGGCCCAAACAGTAAAAATCCCGGCTCCAATTTGAATCGGAGAACGATCGTCTGGTGCTTGTTCCTTGGATAGCCGCGAAGTAGTGTGCTGGTCCTGGACAAGAAGCAGAATCATCGAGAAGAGACCAGAGCTGGTCTCTTCTCGATGCCTTCCTTTTGCTACCTACTTTCCGGTACCGCTGAGAGTAACGGTGGGATTGCTATCTCCGTTGGTGGTCAGTTTCAGGCTGCCAGAGTAGCTCTGTACCGCTGTAGGAGCAAAGTGCACAGGTATGATGCAGCTCTTGCCTGCAGCCACGGCTGACGTGCACGTATTCCCAGACGCTATCGTAAAGCCGGTGCCAGAGATAGCGCTTGAGATCGTCAGCGTGCCTGACGTTGCGGTGTTGGTGACGGTTAAATTCAGGTTTGCACTGCTTCCGACAGTTACCGAGCCAAATGCCAGAGCGGTCGCCGACAGCTTAACATTGGTTCCGGTTCCCGTAGCAGGCACCAGTAGTGGACTCGCAGCTTCGCTGCTGTTGACTACGAGTGTATCTTTCGTTGCGCCGATTGCTGTTGGGTCGTACGTTACCGCAATGGTGCAGCTGGCGCCTGCTGCAAGGCTGCCTCCACTCACCGGGCAGGTACCTCCGGAGATTTTGTAAGCAGTCGTTGAGGTGAGATAGATGTTGTGCAGCGAAACTGCACTACCGCTGTTAGTTAGGGTGAGAGTGCGCGCTACTGATGTATTGATCAGTTGCGTCCCGAAAGCAAGTGATCCCGAGATTTTTAGTCCGGCCCCGGTCCCGGTGAGCGACACGGTGCGTCCGCTCGCTGCAAAGTAGGCGTTGTCTGTGATGGTCAGCGTCCCTCGCAGGGTCGCTGTACTTGTCGGGTTGAAGTAGACGTCGATTTCACAGGTCTGGCGGGCCTTCAACGTTACACCGATGCAGTCATCGACTTCGCTGAAACCTGTAGTTGTAGTGACGTTGCTGATATAGGTGGGTCCGATCGCGCTGACCGTAATTGATTGGAAATCACTGGTTGTGCCGACCGGCTGCGTTTCGAAGTCCAGGCTCGAATCGGACAGACCAACACCAGCGAATGCATTGATCTTGCGAATGCGCGCGTTGTTGTAGTCCGCAACGTAAAAGTTACCGGACGCATCCTGCGTGATGCGTGCGGGATACGCGAATAGAGCACTGGTAGCCACGCCTCCGTCGCCGGCAAAACCATAGTTGGAGGTAAGCGGAGGCGTACCGCCAAAGGTGATCAGTTGGCCGGTAGGACTGACCCAGCGAACGATGCCGTTGTAGTAGTCAGCAATGAAGAGGTTGCCGTTGGGGTCTGCATAAATGCCCTGAGGTCCGTATAGACTCACTCCGATGGCCGGGCCGTCGCCGTTGTAACCAGCGACGCCATCTCCGGCAACCGTCGTAATGGTGCTGGTATATACGTCAACTTTGCGGATCCGGTGATTGTTCGTGTCAGCGATATAGAGATCGCCTATTCCGTCAAGGCTCAGGTCGTAAGGCTCATTCAATAGCGCATTGGTTGCCGGGCCGCCGTCTCCGCTGTAGCCGCAATGTCCAGGGTTGCCGGCAATGGTAGTAATGATCTTTGTGCCGGAAGCGATCTTGCGGACATCGCAATAGCCGTATTCAGAAATGTAGATGTTGTAGGACGAATCTACAGCAATTCCGACCGGATAGTAGAGCTGAGCATTGACAGCGGTTCCGCCGTTTCCACTGAATCCGCAGCCGTTCTTGTGACCTGCGAACCCGCCAGCAATCGTCGTAATCTGGCCTGACGAGGCCGACACTTCGCGGATGACGCAGTTGTTCTGATCTGCAATATAGATATTGCCAAAACTGTCCTTGGCAAAGGCGGTCGGTGAATATAGTTCGGTTCCGGCAGCATTGGCTGCTGTGCCGTCACCGGCAAAGCCCGCAACGCCGTTTCCGGCGAAATCGCTCGCCTGATTGTTGGAGCTGTTCAGCACATAGGTAGCGGCCTCGCCGAACCCGGCGAAATAGACCTTGGTAGAGGCAGGATCAGCGAATACGCCATAAGGCTGGTAGAGTGCGAGGCCCGTGCCGGGATCGTTAACGATTCCGACGGGATTGGAGTAAGTTACGTTTGTCCCGCCGTTCGCGCCCCACCCATCGACAGTGCTAATGTAGCCGTTGCTCTTGGCGATTTTGCGCACGCGATCAGACCCGTAGTCGCCAATGAAGATGTCTCCGGAAGAGTCGAACGCAACCCCTACCGGGCTCATGCATGCACTGAGCCCCGGGCCATTGTCGCCGCAATAGCCGCCCTGACCCTTGCCGGCAACGGTAATCAGCGTACCCGGATTCGGTACACCCCCCGTATAGGTCAGCGTAAATTGTCGAAGCCGTGCATTGTTATAGTCAGCAAACGTAACAGTCGTAGTCGCACCGCTGACAGAGATGTGGGATTGCCACGGATCATTCAATCGCCCTTTGGTGGCAACGACATTATCAGTAAATCCACAACCCAGCGTATAGCTGCCGGCCACCTGGTAGATCTTGCCGCTCGATCCCACTACTTCCCGGATATCGCAACGGTTGTACTCGGAAATAAAAAGATGGACCGGGCTTACCGTTGTATCCAGCGAAACGGCTTGGGGATTGCACAGATAAGCGCTCGTCGCCGCACCGCCGTCCCCATAGGGAGAGCCTCCCGCGCAGTTGTTTGAAACGGTTGTGCTGCCACCTCCACCGGCGACCGTCGTAATGATACCGGTGGGTAGGCCACCGGCTATCTTGCGGATTCGGCCGTTGCTGTAGTCGGCAACATAGACGTCGTCATTCACCGGATTTACTGCCAGGCCCGCCGGTGAATAAAGTTCCGCTGCGTTGGCCGCGCCACCGTCGCCGGCATATCCGCAAGTGGTGTAGGGATTGCCCGTGGTCGGAACAGTGACCTTGCCGGCAATGGTTGTTATAATCCCGGTCGATTGGTTGACTTTGCGAACCAGGCAATTGCTCGTATCACCGATGTAGACATTCGCGGGGTTGGCATTGTCGACCGCAACACCCTGTGGATAGTGCAACTCTGCCTTAACCGCGCTTCCGCCATCGCCGGTGTAACCAGCGGTTCCATTTCCGGCTACGACAGTAACAATGCCGGCGGTGCTGATCTTGAAGATACGGTGCTGACTATAAGCGGCGACATACACGTTCCCTAAAGTGTCTTCTGCAAGCGTGTACGGCTGGTTCAAATTGGCATTTACGGCGGGGATCCCATTCGGGCCGCCCCCGGCGACGGTCGAAATTACATCCTGCTGGGCTACTGCGGTCATTGCAAAACACATGAGTGCAACGCCACAGGGCACAAATCTAGATAGGGATTTCACATTGACTCCTTTTTCGTCGCGATCAGCGACCGCTATTTTGTGGCGTTGACGCCGAGCGTAATTCGGTGAAGATCAATCTCCTGGGTGCGCAATGAGCCATTGGAGTCCTCAAGTACGAAGTAGAATCCTGGATCACGGCCCTGCTCCCAGAGTTGGTACTCGGCTTTCGAGACGCTGAAGGTCTGGCTGGTCGTGACCATCTGGGAGATGTTCACGGTCTTCATCAGGGGGAAGGAGCCAAGGAGCGATGGGTTCGCCTCCAGGCTTAAGAGTGCAACGCTACCGTTGTGGACGATTGCGCCACTGTTGTTTCTAAAGTTCAAGGTGATCGTCAGGTGAACAACATTACCGTCGTCAGTAATGTTGGCGAGCTGATAAGACGCAGCAAAATCACGTCTGCCCCCCGCCAATACGGTGCCAGCCAGACAAAACACGAGCGCGGCTAGGCACAGGACACGCACACTGCCCATAAAGGCATGTCGCATACTTCCTCCAGATTGTGAATTGGGGCCCGGGATTGGCCGACAACATGCGCGAGTCGATGTTTCAACCGAAACGGATCGGCTCAGCTGCGGAACGGTACTGCGGAGGAGAGGGGGAAAACTTAACTATGTCGCCACTTTTAATGGCGTTGTAGATACCAGGCACATCCTCGGAAAGAGTGAAAAATGGTCCCTTAACAGCGTTCGCAATTGTGCAACGCAAAATTTTAAATGTCAAGGTAAACGTGTATTAATCCATCGATTACTAAATGACGGGGCAGCTATTAACGGTTATTGTTGCCGAATTCCATTGCAACATTGCGCCGCTACCAGAGGGCCCGGTAGCGGCTTCCGCATTCAGTAGCCTTGGTTTTTTGCGCCTGGAATTGGCTGCACCGCCGTCATCGGTTTAATGATGTCGTCTAGCAGCGCAGGCGTGCCTTCAACGCGCTGCAGCGCAGGATACTTCTCTCCATCGTGATAGTTCAGATCGATCGGATAGATGTATGTATCGGATTGAACGATCAGGTGGATCGGTTCGGTGCTTCCCTTAGCTTGTTTGAGCGCGTCATGGAATGTGTCGGCTGAGAAAGTGCGACCATTCACACCAATCACCTTTTCGCCGGGAGCGAGCTTCGCTTCATCGGCAGCAGAGTAGACCCGTACATCGGCAATCGTCCCGTCGTGAGTCAGATGCAGACCGGCCGAGAACCATGCGTCAATGTTGCTTCTCATCGACAAGGCGTCGCGCTCATAGCTCGAGGGCTTGTCGGTATAGACAACCTTGTAACCGCCGTGTTCGATGCCGGCAAGATTGGCGTGAGGATTGAGCGTGGTGATGCGCTCATGAAGAAATCCTGCCCAGTCATTGGGAACGACCTCGTTAAGCGTCTTGGCGAGTTCGTCAAAGTTGTAGGGCACGACCATCGGGCCTGTATCGCCGCCCTTGCCGACAAAGAGGACAAGAAAATCGTGTAGCGATTTCTGGTTGTGCGTGAGCTGTCGAATGGTTGTGTCCACATCCAGCCAAAGCAGTTCGCCTTCGTCGTAATAGTCCTGCCCGCGTCTCCAGTTCGACCATGCGGGATTGCCTCCGCGCAGAATGGATGCGGAAATTGCTGTGTCCTCTGTATTGCGCCAGTTGCGGCCGGGACGGTTGTCGTAAGTACCGGCCATATAAGCCAGTGCTTCACGATATTGCTCCGGCGTGCGGAAGCCTGACCGCGCAGCAAGAATATCCCCGAGATACTGCGTCATGCCTTCGTAGACCCACAGCAGATCACCCCGCATGGGCGTAGTGTAGTCGGGCGTGGCCAGACCTTCGGGCCGGCGGTACTTGCCATTCCACGAATGCGTAAATTCATGCGGAAGGAGATCCGCTTCTACCACTGCATGTTGATCATCGGCATAACCCTTCTCGCCGACTCCGTTATCTGACGACTGGTGGTGTTCGAGACCTTCGCCTCCCGCGTAGTCAGAAAGCGTCAGCAGAAAGTGGTAGCTGTTGTAGTGGTGCGAGCTGTACATCGCTCCAGCTTCATGAACCAGATTGTTGAGCGCCGTGAGGAACTGCGGGCGCAGATCAACGTCCTCAGGTGCGTCGCCAGCCACATCGAGAAAATGTTTTGGCGTCACATCCGGAGCCAGAGGGATTTCCTTGAAGTATTTGCCAGTAAGGACAGGTGAGTCCTCCAGCATCTCTACAGTCACAGGTGCAAAGTGGGTGGTGTCTCCGTCTTTTCCCGTGGGAGTAAGCGCCGTTCCAACTCCCCATCCTGACGGAACCTTGACCGAGGGCTGAATCTGAATGTCGCGCACCGGAGTGCCCGCTGGATACAGCATAAATTTCTCCCACTCCAGCATGGCCAGCTTGTCGGAAACACGCGCGGTCACGATGGCATCAACGTGAACATCCAGCGTCGAAACTCCCTTCGGCACATCTAAATGAAACGCGTATAGATCGACATCGTCGCGGCGCCACGGCAGCGTCTTGCCATTTGCGTGGAAGACGATCCCCGTCAGTTGATCGATGGGCCCGGTGGGCCGGTGATTGCCGGGAACCCATTTGACCGTGGTCAGAGTAAGTGCGCCGGGTTGAACCGGGATGGTCATGTCCGCGTGCCAGAGCTTGCGCGGTGCTTCAGAAAGATCGGCAGTGATTGTGATGGGCGCAGCAAAAGCAGAAATCGTGGCAGCTATCATAATTGCCAGCATCGCGGATGTGCGGCGCAGCAGCGGCGCAATAGACCAAGGCATAGAAGAGAGTTCCTTTCTCAAAGTTATACTAAATATGTTGGGTTTTTATTGGAGTAGAAGCAGTGCATCTGGAACGCATTCTGACGAAGACCAAGGAAACAGTCGCTGAACGTAAAGCCCGCATTTCCATTCGCGATTTAGAGCAGCAGGCTGCGCGGCACAGTCCGCGGGGATTCGCGCGTGCTCTGCGTGCGCATGCGCAGGAAGCACCTGCCATCATTGCTGAGCTCAAGAAGGCATCACCATCCAAGGGACTTATCCGGCCCGAATTTGATGTTCGTTCACTCGCCTCGGAACTAGCCAACGCCGGCGCTGCAGCCTTGTCAGTGCTGACTGATGAGCCATTCTTCCAGGGCAGCCTGCAGAATCTGGAAATTGCATCAGCGACGGTTACGATTCCGTGCCTGCGAAAGGATTTCATTGTAGACGAGTACCAAATCGTTGAAGCACGGGCACATGGCGCCGATGCAATCCTGCTGATTGTTGCAGCGCTGTCCGATTCCGAGCTGAATAGTCTGAAAGACGCCGCGCATCGTTATGAACTCGACGTGTTATGCGAAGTCCACTCGGCTGACGAGATGGCGCGTGCTTATGATCTGGGCTCTGATGCGTATGGCGTGAACAATCGCAATCTCAAAACTTTTGAAGTGCGGCTGGAAAACTCTCTGGATCTCGTTCAACACCTGCCTTCTGAGGCAGTACACGTGGCCGAGAGCGGAATTCATACTGCGGAAGATATTCAGCGCCTGCGCTCGGCCGGTTATCACGCATTTTTGATTGGCGAGTCGCTGATGCGGCAGCCATCTCCGGGTGCAGCTTTGACACAGTTGCTTCAGCCTTTCGTGGCGCGAGTATAAGCATGTGGATTAAGATCTGCGCGAATACAAATCTCGCTGACGCACAGCTTGCCGTTGCAGCAGGCGCAGACGCCGTGGGCTTCGTCTTTGCGCAGAGTCCGCGTCGCGTAAGCGCTGCTCAGGTAAGCCAGATCACACCGCAACTTTCAGACGCGGTTGAAAAATACGGCGTATTCGTCGATGCAGATTTTGACGAGATTGTTAGTACGGTGACTGAAGCCGGTCTCACTGGAGTGCAACTGCACGTCAATCACGATCCGTTGTTGCCATCAAAGCTTCGAGAGCGCTTTGGTTCTATGCTGCGGATCTTGCAGGTCGTTCACTATGCGCAGGATTTTGAAACACAGCTGGGCGCTTTGAGACAAGACGATGCGATTGACGGTGTGCTGGTCGATTCACGCACGGCAACCGCTGTCGGCGGCACAGGCGTATCTTTCGACTGGCACGCGGCAAGTTCCGGCTTTCAAACTTCTGCATCTCGCCTGCGCCTGATCGCCGCCGGTGGGCTGAATCCGGAAAATGTCTTTGCTGCCATTCGTACGCTTCGCCCGTGGGGTGTGGACGTAGTCACCGGTGTAGAGTCCGCGCCAGGCAGGAAAGATCCGGCACGCGTCAAAGCATTTATCGACGCGGCGAAAACGGCAGCCGTGGAAATGGCAGCTGCCTCTCGATGATGACGTAAGCTGAAAAGATAAGGGGGACCGCTGATGAGCACGGCTACACATTCAGCCACAAGCGCAATTGGTCGCTTCGGCGCATACGGTGGGCGCTACGTGCCGGAAACGCTAATGGCCGCGCTCGAGGAGCTTGAGCGTGCCTATGCGGAGGCACAGGCTGATCCTGCTTTTCACGCGGAACTGGACCTGTTGCTGCGCGATTATGCGGGCCGCCCGACGCCCCTCTACTTCGCCTCTCGTCTGACTGAACAGTTTGGCGGCGCGAAGATCTATCTCAAGCGTGAAGACCTGCTGCACACCGGCGCGCACAAAATCAACAACTGCATCGGTCAGGGACTGCTCGCACGACGCATGGGCAAGAAACGCATCATCGCCGAAACAGGAGCGGGTCAGCACGGCGTAGCCACAGCAACCGTCTGCGCGCTGTTTGGACTCGAATGCGTCGTCTACATGGGCGAAGAAGACATGCGGCGGCAGGAGTTGAACGTCTACCGCATGCGGCTGCTTGGCGCCGAGGTGCGTGGCGTCAGTTCTGGTTCGCGCACCCTGAAAGACGCGATCAATGAGGCAATGCGCGATTGGGTCACGAACGTTCGAACCACGCACTATCTGTTGGGCAGCGTGCTGGGCGCGCATCCGTACCCGATGATGGTGCGCGACTTCCACCGCATCATCAGCAAAGAGGCGCGGCAACAGATTCTCGAAAAAGAAGATCGTCTTCCGAGTGCAATCATCGCCTGTGTTGGAGGCGGATCAAATGCCATCGGCGCGTTCTATGAGTTTATCGAAGACAAAGATGTGCGCCTGATTGGCGTAGAAGCAGGAGGCCGCGGCGCTGTGCTCGGCGAGCATGCAGCGCGCTTCCAGGGCGGATCGCCCGGCGTGCTGCAGGGAACATATTCTTATGTGCTTCAGGACGAAGCAGGACAGATTGCATTAACTCATTCAGTTTCTGCCGGACTCGATTACGCATCGATCGGGCCCGAACATGCAATGTTGCATGATTCAGGACGTGCGGAGTACACCTCGGCAACTGACGAGGAGGCGCTGAACGCAACCGTGACGCTCGCGCGCAGAGAAGGGATACTGCCCGCGCTCGAAAGCGCGCATGCAGTGGCCGAATGCGCGCGGCTTGCTCCAACTCTATCGCGGCATGACATACTAATAGTCAACCTCTCAGGACGTGGC
>Ga0126381_100004748_pt1 | contig 14843 bp, 11 predicted proteins | sample PanSoiMetPlot_28_FD_96465 | JGI IMG/M metagenome (GOLD analysis project Ga0126381, IMG submission 96465) | Tropical forest soil microbial communities from Panama - MetaG Plot_28 | ecosystem: Environmental > Terrestrial > Soil > Tropical forest > Bulk soil | place: Panama | collected 2016-02-17
CGCGTCGCCGAGCGTGCGGGCTTTCCGGCCGCGGCCGGCGGGCACTTCACCTCCGGCGGATCCGAGGCGAACTACACGGCGCTCCTTTGCGCGCTGACACGCGCGCACCCGGGCTTTGCACTCCACGGCGCGCGCGTCTTCGCCGGGCAGCCGGTGTTCTACGTCTCGAAGGAATGTCATCGCAGCTGGGTCAAGATCGCGCACCAGGCCGGCATCGGCCGCTCGAGCGCGCGGCTCGTGGCGACCGATGGACTCGGGCGATTGGCGCTCAACGCGCTCACTCGCGCGATCACCGAGGATCTCGCGGCCGGCTGCGTGCCGTTTCTGATCGTCGCATCGGCGGGCACGACCAATGCCGGCATGCTGGATCCACTCAATGGCTGTGGCGACCTCGCCGCGCAGCACCACCTCTGGTACCACGTCGACGCGGCGTGGGGCGGGGCGGTGATTGCGTCCGCGCGACTGCGCGGCGTGCTGGCGGGACTCGAGCGCGCCGATTCCGCGACCATCGATGCCCACAAGTGGTTCGCGACGACGATGGGCTGCGGCATGTTCCTGGTGCGGGATCCCGGGTCGCTGACTGCGACCTTCCAGGTCTCCGCGAGCTACATGCCCTCCCACGAGCTCTCGCTCGATCCCTACATGAATACCGTGCAGTGGTCGCGCCGCTTCCTCGGGCTGCGCTTGTTTCTCTCGCTCGCCGCCGCAGGCTGGGCGGGCCACGCCGCGCACATCGAGCGTGCGGTGGCGCAGACGGCCTGGATCCGCGGCGAGCTCGAGCGGCGTGGCTGGAGCATCGTGAATGACTCACCGTTCGCGCTGCTGAATGTCGTGCCACCCGCAACGGTCGGCGAGCCGCGCGCGGTGGTCGCCCGGGTACTCGCCTCGGGGCGCGCCTGGGTGTCGCTCGCCCGCTTCGAGGAGCGCGATGTGATCCGCATCTGCGTGACGCACGGCGAGACGAGCGATGCGGATCTCGCCACGCTCGTCGAGACACTCGACCAGCACTGAGGGTGCAGGCAGGGGAGCAAATGCTCGGAATAATGAGTGCCATGCCGGATGAGATCACCGCGATCGTCCAGTCGCTCACGGAGGCGACCACCCAGACACTCGGTCACCGGCAGTTCCATGCGGGTACCTTCGAGGAAACTCCTGTCGTCGTGGTCTTTTCCGGCTGGGGCAAGGTCGCGGCGGCGGCGACCACGACGCAGCTCATTGCTTCCTACGACGTCACGGACATCGTCTTCACCGGAGTCGCGGGGGCAGTGCGCGACGGATTGTCGATCGGCGATGTCGTGGTGGGGAGCGAGCTCATCCAGCACGACATGGACGCCTCACCGATCTTTCCGCGTTATGAAGTGCCGCTGCTCGGCAAGGCCCTGATCCCGACCAACGCTGAATTGCGCGCGCGACTGCACGCCGCCGCGCTCGAGTTTCTGCGGCAGGACCTGGCGGTAGCCGTGCCGCAGAGCTCACGGGATTGGTTCCGCATCTCCTCACCTCAGGTGGTCGAGGGAGTCATCGCGAGCGGCGATCAGTTCATCGACAGCGCGGAGGAAATCGCGGCACTGCGTCGGCAGTTACCGAACGTCGCATGCGTCGAGATGGAAGGCGCGGCGGTGGCGCAGGTGTGCGATGAATACTCGATGCCGTTCGGTATCGTGCGGACGATCTCCGATGCGGCCGATGAGAACGCCCCGCACGATTTTCCGCGATTTTCCCGCGAGATATCCGGGCAGTATTCGCTCGGCATCCTGGCGCGCTTCGTGCAAGGGCCGTGTTAGGTCAGTTCGTCACCTCCGCAACAGCTTCCTTCGGGGTTGAGATCAGGTTCGCCCTGAGGAGGGCGGACGCGATGAGGAAATGCCCCGCGCGGGTGGGATGAATTCCGTCCCAGAAGAGATAGCGGTCGGGCTCTGCACACACCGCATTCGTGGCCACGCCGAAGGCGAGGCAGGAGTGCTGCACATCGCGCAGCCCGTAACGACCGGGCGATGCCGCTACGGTGTGCAGGAACGCATTGACGTCGAACTGCCGGACCTGGATCTGCGGCAGGGCGCCGAGTGATGCAAGCACCTGGGCCAGCGCGCCGTTGTACGCGGCGGTCAGCTGTGTCGAGGCTCCCTGAGCGGCCGGGCCCAACGAGCGCACATAGGGCGTAAGCGCGGGGTCGGCGAGATTCAGCACGAGGAACTCACGAGCGCCGGCGGCCCACAGCAGCTGCACGCTCTCCGCGGTGGCACCGATCGCCTGCTGGATGATTTGCATGCTGGCCGTACCGGTTGAATCTACCTGCAGCGCCTCGAGCGCATCAAAGAGATCATTGGCGCCGATCCATATGACATAGGTCCGGTTGGATGGAGCCTGACCGTCGAAGTCGCTGAGAAATGCGCCCACCTGTGTGCCGAGATCGAAGTCGGCGAACACCGGCGCGCCGGGGCGCGCGCGGGCTCTCCCGACCGCGTAGTTGGTAAAGACACCCGGCTCGCGGAGTGCGGGCTCACCGCTCACCGGCGTATCGAGCTCATCGGTCAGATCTTCTGCCCAGGTGGGGCCGTTACTGAAGTGATGCCCACCCATCGCGTAGGGGTAGATCGGCACCGGCTGATACGGCGGCCGGGTGACCTGCCCGAAGGCAATGTAGTGGTTGCCTGGATCCGTGAGACTGTCCCCGAAAAACACGATCCCATGCGAATCCTCGGCGCGCGCGGTCACCATCGAGGCGCCCACGGTCACCAGGCAGAGCGCGAATACGAGTCGCGCGGTGATGCTCAAACGCTTCATGTCAGTGTCCCTCAAAGCAAGGTTCGTCGATCAATTGCGGCGAGAGTGTCGATGGCGCCCACGTCGAAGTGTTTGAGGGTGCTCGAGCGGTTTCGGGTACCTCCGGATCAGTGAGCCTGGCGCCGCGGCGACTCATGGCCGGGCGGCGGGTAAGCGCTTCTTGCGAGGAATTGCCCCTTGCGCAGGAGCCCTGTGTGGGGGCTATGCCCGCGGGCCATGCGCATGAACTATGCGCACGAGGTGGCCAACGTGGGGACTCTCTGGTTAGCGCGCGTCCGGCAAAGACTCCAGGAAGTCGCGCAGCGCTTCGGCAACTTCCGCCGGGCAATCGAGCGGCGTGAAGTGTCCGCCCGGAAGCTCGACGAGCGGCGCATTCAACAGCTCGGCCAGCGGTTGCCCGACTTCCCGCATCGGCAGGAACTCATCATGCTTTCCCCACAGGACGATGGCGGGCACGTTGCTCGCGCGCAGGCGCTCGCCGATGTCTGCGGTCTGACTCGGGTCGAGATCGCGTGAGGCGCGAATCAGCCGCAATCCTCCCTGTTCACCCTGATATGGGGTGAGCATCTCCCGTAATGCCGCGCTTTTCCCGAGGCGCCGTACCAGCACCGGGGAGAGCCTGTCGGCATCGGCCGGATCCCAAGCCTGAATGCTCGTGATCGCGCCCATCGCCCATTCAGCGGCGTACACGCCATCGAGAATGGCGAGCCCCCGGACACGGTCCGGTGTATTGACGGCCATCAGCTGGGCGGCCGCTGATCCGACGTCGTGAGCGATGACGACGGCGCGCTCCAGGCGCCGCCGATCGAGGAGTTCCAGCATCCATCCAGCCTGACTCCTCATGTCGATGCGTGTGCCCCCTGGAGCTTCGGAATCACCGTAACCGACGAGGTCGGGGATGAGTACGCGAAACCCCGCGCTCACCAAGACCGGCGCCACGCGCGACCAGAGATGCCGGGTCGCCGGAAAGCCGTGCATGAGAAGAAGAGGGGGTCCTTCCCCAGTATCTTCGAGGCACACGCTGACCTCGCGGATCCGGATCGTGCTGGCCAAGCGGAGACCTCGAGACTCGGTGCCTCGAGTATATCCTCGGCACGCCGCCGAGCTCTTGACTCCGGTGCCCGCGCCGGGCGTCCCGTGAGTCATCGAGACTCGATGGTCACCAGCCGAGCGCCTCGCCCACCTGCGCGAGGTAGTTGCCCAGCCATGCGGTGATGCCGTGATCGGTCCCGTCATTTTGCGCTCCCACGGTGGCAAGGGCCGCGAGGCTCACGGCCAGAAAAACGAGGATCGCAATGACAGTAAAGCGACCGGCAGCACGTGTAGTGTTGGTGTCGAGCGGGTTCATGTGGATCTCCTCGGATGTCGGGAAGGGTCCAAGCCGTCGGGCCCGAAGTTAGCCAGCTACCGACAGGAGATCTTTAGGAACCTCTTAGGAAGTTGTGATGTTCGCCGGCGAGAATCGCTTCGTCGGGGCGTCCTCATGTCGCCGGCATGCCGCAACCAGTCACGTAGATCACTGATTCCGATATGCCGTCGATGCCGAGATCACGCTCGATCAGGGTGTCATTCAGAGCCGCGGTACTGAAGGGGCGCAGGCCCAGCCTGGTGGCCGTCAGACAAAACGTCTGGCCGAGGTGGCCGGCGTCCAGCAGAACCACTCGGTAGGCGCGAGGATGCCGATATTTCCACATGGTGCGCGCAAACACTGCCGTCATGATGAACAGGGCAGCCGCGCCGGCGGCCGGGCGCGGCTGATCCGCGCAGTATGCCCGTGCCTTTCGTGCAGTTGCGCCCGAGGAGATTCGTTCCAGCGCGTGGGCCCTGGGATCGTAGTGATAGAGCCCTCGCTCGAGCCCTTTCACCCGCAGGGCCATCAAATAGACTTCTATCGGGTGGCGTGCGCCGCCGGAAGGACTCGTCTTCAGCGGCAGATGCCCGAGCGGTTTCGCGTCGACATACCCTTGCACCCCCCAGGTTGTCTGCAGCAGCTTCGCGACGCTCTCGAGCAACGCAGGCGAGTTCGAGAATTCCTGCCACGTCCTACGAGCGTGCAGTGTCTCAAAGAAGCTGTCCTCCTCCCTGTCAGGGGCCGGCAGTGAAATGCGCTCGCCGCCCCGGGTGTTCTTGAATTGAGGGGGTTGGGGCGTGCGAAGAATCGTCCGCAGCCTTCGCGCGGGCGTCCAGTCGCCGGGAGTGTACGGTGCGTCCTTTGTTAGAAAGTGATAGCCGCCCGCCGGCAGCCACGGCTTCCACGAGGAATCGAGCAGGTCATCACGAGCTACCTCGGGCGAGTCACACTTCAACAGTAGCTCGGCCTCGAGCAGCTTCAGGATCACCTCTCCGACGCTCTCAGGCGTATACGCTTCGAACTCAACCAACGCCTCTTGAATGGTCCGCGGCTTAAAGAAGAACCCGATGACCTCCAGCACGATCGGCTTCGCGGCAAACGCCGTGCGCGTCAGGTAGTTGACGATCCTGAGTTTGCCGTTGTCCCAATAAGCCGACTGGCAGCGCGCGCTCCTCAGCCTGAGGACTTTGCGTGGCGACACAGGCCCCTTCGCCACTCACCGGCAAGGGTGAGGGGGTATCCTGCGAAGATTCCCGCTCAGTATTTTAAGACCCGACTCCAGTCTATTTCTGTCGAGCGTTCCGGCCTTCACCCGCTTCTTCAGGGTCGCGATCTCTCGTGCGAGTCCGTGAACCCCTTTTATGGCGTCTTTGAGCTCTTTTTCGGTCAATACTATGGTTGTTTTTGACATGACGGGCCCCCGTACCAATCGATTATTACAACGCGAGATAGCCTTCCCGCTTACCTCGATACGCTACTCTCAAAGCAAGGGATTGAACAGAAGCGATGCGGTCAGTGCGGCGCAGCAAGCTCGCGGCGGCCCGCAGCCGCCCCACTCGAGCAGGTATCGTGACGAAACTCATGTGCTTGACGCAGCGAAATTGTTGCAGGCGTATTACGGCGGAAAATTCAGACGTCTCTCGAGCGCTGCGAATTGCGGTTCACTGCGAATCGGGTCGAGCATCCAGTCAACCTTGAGATTCAGTAACCCCGCGCGGAACGTGCGTTCCGCCGTGGCGAGCCAGCGAAGCGCAGCGGGTGAATCACCCCATTGTGCATAGACAGCGGCATAGCTGGTTGCACCCAGGTCACCCTGCAGGGCCTGCAACTCGGCCAACTCCCTGGTGGCCTGCTCTTTCTGTCCCAGCGCGTGGTCGGCTAGTGCCAGACAGAAGTGCCGATCATCCTGCTCGAGCGGTGTCGCGGGTGCTTCGCAGGCCTGCCGCGCAAGCTCCGGATGCCCGAGCGCCAGATTGCTGATGGCGCTGTAGAGACTTGCGTAGCGACTGTCCGCATGCAACGCCCTGACATCCTGGGCCGCAACCAGCACATCCTCGAATCTTCGCGCCCAGGAAAGATTTGCCAGGAGGTGCTCCCGATAACGGGAGTTCTGCGGGTCGAGTCTGATCGCGCGCCGCATGGCGGGCAGCGCTGCGTCGTGATGACCCAGGATGCCTTGGAAACCCGCATAGCCGTCGAGCACCGCGGCGCTTCCCGGAGCGAGCGCCATCGCGCGATCGATTTCTCGAGCTGCGCCGCCGAGGTCCAGGAATCCGTTCACCAGTATGTGCCAGCCGAGCACCATGTGCGCATCGGCGTAGTCCGGAGCCAGCGTGATCGCGCGCTCGGCCGCCTGACGAGCCTGCGAATAGAGCTTGCTCACGACAGCGGGGTCGGTGGTGAAAAATGTCATGTAACGAAGCGCCCGTGCTCGCTGCGCATGGGCAGCCGCAAAGCCGGGATCGAGTGCAATGGCCTGATCGAAAGCCGCCAGCGCCTGGCGCGTGGCGGCGATGTCCTGCCACTGCACCGCGCTTTGCGTACCGCGCAGATACGCGTCGTAGGCCGCAGGATTACGCGTACCGCCCACTTCCATTCTTGTGGTCTCATCCCCGAGGAGCTTTACCTGCATCTCCTGAGCCACCGCCATGGCGATCTCGGTCTGCAACGCCAGGATGTTGCTGAGATCGCGATCGTAGTGCTGAGACCAGATGTCAAAGCCACTCATTGCATTGACCAGCTCAGCCGTGATTCGCACCATGTTGCCGGAACGCCGGATGCTGCCCTCGAGGACTACCGCGACGTTCAGTTTGCGGGCAATGGTACCGATATCGGCATCCTTGCCCTTGAATGCGAACGAGGAAGTACGGGCACAAACCTGCAACGCGGCTACGTGCGAGAGCGCGTTGATCAGTTCTTCGGATACTCCATCCGAGAAATATTCCTGTTCCTTGTCACCGCTCATATTCACAAAGGGCAGCACGGCGATCGAGTGTCGGGGCGGATTGAAGGCGGGCACGGCCGCGCCAGCCTGTTGCGTCTCTCGAGCCGCGGATTGCACCACCACCGAGTGGCTGGAGAGCGATAGCCGGTCAAGGGCCCAGTAGGTCAAACCCACAGCGGAGACAACGCCAATGACCGTCGCTGCGATGAGCGCCGTCAGGCGACGGCGTTGCGGGCGCTCGGCAGCGAGCCCGGCGAGCAGCTTCTCTACCGAAGCGGTCCGTCCGCCACGGTCAAAGTGCAACGCCTGGGCGAGGGCCGCGTTCTGTTCCCGCGAAAGCCCATGAAGCGATGGCACCCTGGTACCGGCTTGCCGGGCCTCGAGCGCGGTGAGTTCGCCGAATGGGCGCTCACCGCAGAGCATCTCGTAGATCACACAGGCGAAGGAGTAGATGTCATCGCGCCGGTCCGCCTCCTTCCCCTCGAGCATCTCGCAACTCGCATAGCCGGGGGTGAGCGCGCGTGGACCGGACGAGGCGTGCATCAAGGGACCGCGCGACACCCGCGCAATGCCGAAATCCAGCAGTTTGGTCCTGCCCGAGGTCGTCAGAAACACGTTCGCGGGCTTCAAGTCGCTGTGGATCACGTTGTGGTCGTGCGCGTTGGCGAGCGCCGCGCCGACATCCTCGATGATCGGCCAGGCGTGACTGAACGGCATGCCGCGGCCGAACTCCTCATCGAGCAGCCGGTCGAGTGACTTGCCCTCGAGGTACTCCATCAACACATAGAGCTTCTGGCCGTCGACGTTCACCGAATGCACATCGACGATGTTCTGGTGGCTCAGCTTGCGCGTCCTGCGCACCTCCTCGCGTAGCAGCGCGAGAGCCTCGGGGCGCAGCTCCTCCTTCAAGACCTTGATGGCGAACCTTTCCCCGCTCACCTGCTCATCGGCGGCGAGGTAGACGACCCCCATCCCCCCCTCACCGAGCTCGCGCTCGATGCGGTAGCGGCCGCCGAGCAGCTGACCGATCGCCAGCCGCACGGCGTTGGATGACACGGTCGCCTGGGCTCGTCGCCTCTCGTTGCGACGCCGCTCCGGGGGCTGCGTGAGGCCGTCCGGAGTTCCCTCGATGGCGCAGGCCGACAGCTGCAGGTCCAGGGGTGAGACCTGGGTGGACGGGGGTACGCGGCGGTTATCTTCTGCGGTCATCGGTCTGCGATGCGCGTCTGGCAACCGCCGAAAAGCATGCGCCCACCGGGCCAATCACGGCAAATCCGAGGGGCGCAGTTGGTACGCAGCGTTGCGTCATCGCCGGTGCCTCGCAAGTTTTCAGCACTTCCTAAGATCTCCCTAAGGATCTCAGCGTGGCTGGGTGGCTAACTTTGTTCCAAGGCCCGAGGACTGTTGACCCAAGCGGTCCGAAGCCGCAGCGAAGTCCCCAACCAGGATATTAGGAGACCATCATGAAATCTAATGTCAGCGCTGTTAACCGCAGCACCGTCGGTTACCTCGCGGCGACGTGGCTGGCGTGCGTTCTGATCGCCTTCAACGCCCATGCTGGCGATGCTCGCTCCGAGACCGTCAAGTTTGCCGATCTGGACCTCAGCACGCAGGCCGGCGTGGAGACGCTCTACACGCGGATTCACGCGGCCGCCCTGCGCGTCTGCGCTCAGCCCGCCGGAGAGCAGGCCGCCGTCAGGGGCTGCATGACGAAAGCCGAGAGCAGCGCGATCGGCCAGGTGAACATCCCCTTGCTGACCGCGTTCTATCAGAAGAAGACCGGCACCCCGCCGCAAACCATCACCGCGCACCGGTGAAGCGGCTTCAGGGGTCCGGGCGGCCGAACAGGCTCGGACCCCCTTTCCTTCGGTCGGTGTTCTACGCGGTCTCACCACCCCCTCTCTGAATAGAGAGTCTCGCGCCCGGCAGTTCGGGTACCCCATCGCGCGTCCAGGCGCTCAGAGAGCGTCTACTCGCCACACTCACGGGCTGTATTGCTGGATATTGATCTAGAGAGGCCTCTTACGAGAGGTAGTACAGAAGCTCCTCGCAGAGGAGGGTGAGACCGGCCAAGGCCATCGTCGCACCGAACACGAATCGAGTGATGACGTCGAACGTTTCCATCTCAGCCCTCCCGACCTGGGGATGCTGCGGTGTCGAGGGTCCCTCAGGCCCTGGAGGCGAAAGTTAGCCTATGCAGCAGCCGGCGTGCCTTAGGGACTTGTTAGGAATTGATGAGTTCTCGCCAATCATCACAACCTCCTAAGAACTCCGTAAAGATCCCCCGAGCGCCGCTAGCTAACGTCACTCCCAAGGCATGAGGACGGTTGACGAAACGACAGTCCTCGAGCCGGTGTGAAGTTATCCACTACCTGGCTAAGGAGATCAGCATGAACTCGAGAGTCAACATCGCAAACCGAATGCCGGTGGCGGCGACGTTGCTGGCGTGCGTTTGGGCCATCTCGGCGGCTTTCGCCGGCGAACAGGTGCGCTCGGAAACCGTGAAGTTCGCGGATCTGGATGTGAACACCTCAGAAGGTGTACAGACGCTCTACGGTCGCATTCATGTGGCTGCCTGGCGCGTCTGCCGCACTCCCAGCGCCGACCCCATCTACCAGCTTGGGGCACGTGAGTGCGTCAGGGGGGCAGAGGCCAAGGCAATCGGAACACTGAACCTGCCGCAGCTCACGGCTTTCTACCGAATGAAGACCGGCGATCGCTCGCAGCCGCTCAGCGCGAGTCGCTAAGGGAGGGGTCCGAGCGAAGGACTCGTTCGGACCCTCTTCTACAGGATCTGAAGCCGGGAGTTATTGATCCACCCTCGCGGAAGTGCTCTGATCGCGAGCCATGAGGCTGAAATTCGGCGACTGCGTACTGGACCTGAGCGCGCGACAACTCGAGCGGCAGGGCAATAACGTACCCCTCGAGCCGAAGGTTTACGAACTGCTCGAGGTCCTGATCAAGCGCCGGCCCGCGGTAGTCACCAACAACGAGCTCGATGAGCTCCTCTGGCCGCAGGTTTACGTGGCGCGTACCAGCCTCACCCGCCTGGTCTCGGAGCTCCGGGCCGCGCTCGGCGATGCGCCGCGCGATTCCCACATCATCCGCACCGTTTACAAGAATGGCTATGCGTTCTGCGCGGACGTGACCGAGCTCTCCGCGGCACGCGGGCCGCCCGCAACGCTCGAAGTGCTGTGGATGAAGCAGTCCTTGCCGCTCACGGACGGGGAGCACATTGCGGGGCGGGACGCGGACTGCTCGCTGGTCATCGATGGCACCACTGTTTCGCGGCAGCACGCACGCATCACGGTCGCTGCCGGAGCGGCGACGATCGAGGATCTCGGCAGCACCAACGGTACACACGTCAATGGAACACGCATCTCGGCACCGACGCGGCTCGTACCCGGGGGCGAGTTCGCGCTCGGCAGCGAAGTGTTGCGCCTACGACTGCGCAGTGTGTCGGCGTTGACCGTCAAAATGGATGACGGCGAGCCTGGTGACAGGTCGCGGAAGAACCGCGGAAAATGACAAGGCGCAGGCGCCACCCATCCTCAATACTGGAACTGGTAAACCATTCCGATACTGCTACCCGGATCGTTCTCGGGTGTGATTCCCTGAGTCGTCGCGCTGCCGTTGCCGAGTCGGGTCTGCAGCTTCAGGTGCTTGGAGAGATACACGTCGACTTCCATCTGACTGAAGCCCGTGGTGCTCTCCCTCGCGGCCACGAAGACGCGGTTCGAGACGTAGCGTCCAGCCTCGACGATCGTGCCGGTGTTCTGGGCTCCCTGCGCACCGCCGCTGCCGCCGGAGACCGACAGTACGTCGAGCCCCAACGCCTTCTGCACCCTGGCGAGCGGGTTCGGTCCCGTTCCGCCGACGCCACTCAGAGAGGCGAGGGCGGCGCCGATCTGCGCGACCTGCAGTGCAGTCAGCTGCGAGGCGCTCTCGCCGAAAAGGAGCCGCGCCATGATCTCGTCCTGCGGCAGCGGTGGACTGCTGCTGAGCTCGAATTGCGGTGAGTCGGCGAGCCCGGTGATGTGCAGGGTCGCGGTCGAGTCGCTGACCGTCGACTGCGCGGTGAAATCGAGCGTCGGATCGATCCTGCCCGCGAGGCCTGCGCCGTTGAAGCTGACTCGGCCGTTGGTGAACTTCAGCTGCGTGCTGGCGAGCGCGAACGTCCCGCGGATCATATCGAAGCCACCGCTGATGACGGGGCTCGCGGTGGTACCGCCGATATGCAGGTTACCGCCGAGCTCGGCGTTCAACCCGCGCCCCTGCACGAGGATCTCCCGCGGAGCGTGCAGCTTCAGATCGAGGCCGATCACGAGCTTGCGCTCGGGCGGAGGTGGCGGCGCCTCGCCGGGGCGACGCACATTGAGTACCGCGACCTGCGCGGGCAGGGCATTCGGGATGCCGATGACCGCACGGTTGACGTTGATCACGCCGGAGAGATCGAGACGCTCCCGCAGCGTTCCCTCGGCCTTGACATCGGCATCCAGGTTGGCAGTCAGAATGTCGCTCGTGACCGGCTGAGCGTTCTTCGCAGTCAGCCGCAGGCTGAGTGGTAGCTTTGGCTCGAGGACAGCGGCCTGACCCGTGGCCGAGAGCTGGCCCGATCCCGCCCGTGCGGTCAGCGTTTCGAGCTTCACGATGCCGTGGTCCGCGGTGAGGTGCGCGGCGATGTTGGAGAGATGCGCGCCCCGCACGTAGTCGCGCAGATCGCCATTCGCAAGATCGATGGTTCCGCCGAGCTCCGGCGAGCGTGCGGAACCGCTGACCGTGGCATTGACGGTGAGCGTGCCCGTCACGCGCTCGCCGTTGGCTTCCAGCAGCGGATTGGCAAATCCCGCATCGAGCTTGCCGTTGATCTTGAGATTCAGGCTGCCTTGAGTGTCTAGTGGCGCGGTACCTGCAAGCTTGAGCTCCGATGCGCCGCCCGCGTTGAGGCGCGCATCGAGCTGCGCGCTGCTTCCCATGAGGCGCACGGTGGCGTGCGCATCGACCGCCTGCAGGTCCCGCAGTCCGGCACGCGTCAGGCGCAATTTGGCCGCCGTGAGGTTTACGAGACCCGAGCGCTCGGACGGGCTGCCCGCGAGTCGGGCGTCGGCATCGAAGGTGCCCTGGGCGAGGAGATCGGGGACGAACGCGTTGATCAGAGCGGCATCGATGCGGTGCGCCGAGGCACGCAGGTCGGGCACCGGCGACACGCGGCCGTCGATCTCGATAACGGCGTTCTGCACGCCGAGCCTCAACCGCCTGATCGCGAGTCCCTCGGCAAAGGCCACCTGTGCGGGCGATAGCAGGCGCAGGGATTGGCCGTGATAATTTGCCTCGGCCTTCTCGATGCCAAGCTCGCGCGCGCTGAGATTGAGATGGGCCTCGGTGTCGAGGCGCGCCGGTTCACCCCCGAGGTCGGGCGATTGCGCTGTCACACGTACGGCCAGAGCATTCGGCGGCCCGGAGGCCGTCAATCGCGCGCTCGCCGGGACCTCCGCCAGGACGATGTCCCGGGCATCGAGCTCGAGGTGCGTGAACGTGCGGCTCGCGGCGCTCGTGAGCGCCAGATGGCCCGCGATGCTGCCCTTGAGGCTCGTGCCGAGCAGGGGCTGCAGATCCTCGAGGCGTCCCATACTCAGGCGGAGCATGCCGTGACCTCCGGTCAGATTGGCGGCGGTGGTCAGATCGCCCTCGACATGCGCACTCTTCCACTCGGCGCGTCGCACGAGCAGGCGGTAGCTATCGCCCGCAGCGCGGTCGAGCGCGGCGTCGAGCCGTAGCGGCGCCCCCGCCAGGTCTCCCTGCACGTTGAGCGTCGCGCTGGCGCGGGCGGGCAGACCGCGCGCCTTGAGGCTGGCTTCGATCGTCCCGCGCGGCGAGTTTCGGACCGACAGGCTCGATGTCAACTGCAGCTCGCTCGCGAGCGATGTGACGGGACCCTCGATCGCGCCGTTCGCCTTCAGGGTGCCGGCGAGTGCCGGAGAGAGCACGGCGAGACTCGCGAGGCTGAGCTCGTAACGCGCGCGCACGGATTCGAGCGCGTGCGCGGTTCCCGTTCTGCCGCGCCGCGCGCTGCCGCTCGCGCTTGCCGACAACGTGCGGCCATTCAATGTCAGGTGTTCCAATTCGATGGCTTGCTCGGTCAGCGCGGCTGCGAGCTGCACATGGGAGTTCCCCGCCAGCATCGCGGTGACTAACGTTGCGTCATCCGACAAGGCAATGTTGCCGTCCAGGTCGAGATGCGTCGTCGCGGCGCTCTGCACGACCGTGCCTTTGAGCTCGGTGCTGCCGCGGATCTTCTGGCCGAAGCCGCGAGCGAGCGGGGCAAGGTCGGGCAATCGCAGAGTGAATGAGGTGCGCGGTGTTGCGCCCGTGACCGCCTCCGCCTGCAGTGACAACAAGCGATGCTCCGCCATCAGGTGCACCGGGTGCGCAGCATCGTCGAGTCGCATCGTGGCGTTCACGCGCAGCGGCGAGTCCGCGAGCAAGCGCGGCTGAGGCCCTGGAAGCACGAGGCCTTCGGCCACGGCCTGCACCGCGAGCCCACCACCCTCGGCGTGCAACTTGGCGTCGAGCATTTCGAGCCCGCTGCCACTCGGTATCTTCAGCCGGTCGATCCGCAGCTGTGCTTCGGCGCGCGGAGCCGTGACGGCACCCTGCCACTGTCCCTGGAGCAGAAGCTCCTGCCAGGAGAAGCCCGCGGCCGGGGTCATCGCCGGGGCCTGCACGTGATAGACGAGATCGGCAGAGCTGCGCGTGAGATCGAGGCTCCCTTGCGCGAGCGCGCGCAGCTCTCCGGCGCTCGCGGTGAGTTGGAGATGCTCGGCGTTGCGCGGCCCGTTGAGGTTCGCCATGACGGACAAGGCGCCGAGGCCCGGCAGTCGCAGCAGGTTCGCGAGTGCGCCACCGGCGGGCTCCTCGAGCGTCAGCTTCGCATCGAGGCGCGAAGGATCGGACCGAAGTCTGATCTCGTAGTCGCCGGCACCGTTGGTGCGATGAGCGGTGAGGGTGGCAGTCGCGTGCTCGAGCGACAGCAGGTGCGCACTGCCCGCGACGGCGAGGGTTGCGGGTGCTCCAGCGAGCTGCGGCCCCAGTTCGAGAGTGTCAATCGAGAGTTCGTTGATGTCCGTGTGGGGCAGGCGGGTCGTGCTTTTTGTCGTCGACGCCTGGGTGACGGGACGGCGATCGATATCGAGTCGAGCGAAATGCAGACGCTCTATGTTCACGTGTCTCACGAGGAGTGCGAGCGGCGACCAGCGCAGCGACACGCGCTCCGCAATGAGCCACACGCCGCGCTCGTCGCTGAGCTGGAGCTGATCGAGATCGATGGACGCGGGAAAGGAGCCCGCCAGGCCCGAAAGCCGCACATGACCGTCCGAGAAGCGGGCAATCGAGCGCTCAATCAGCGCTCGCCCGGCTGTGGTGTTGCCGGCAATCAGCACCGCTGCCACGAGCGCCACGAGGACCGTCAGTATGGAGCCGAGGGTCCAGGCACCGATTCGCAGGGCGCGGCGCATCAGAATGCCTGCCCGAGGCCGATGTAGACCTCGAAACGATCGTCGTTGGGGCGGCGGAAGGTCGGTACTGCCACATCAAACCGTAACACGCCAATAGGCGTGTAGTAACGCGGACCGCCCCCCACACCTACGGCCCAGCAGTTGGTCGTGCCTTGCGTAGCCGCGCTCGAGCCGCAGCGGCCGCCGTGAATCAGATCAGAGAACGGGCTCAATTTCTCGCCCACCTGGCCCGCGTCAACGAACAGCGCCG
>Ga0126381_100004749_pt1 | contig 14842 bp, 9 predicted proteins | sample PanSoiMetPlot_28_FD_96465 | JGI IMG/M metagenome (GOLD analysis project Ga0126381, IMG submission 96465) | Tropical forest soil microbial communities from Panama - MetaG Plot_28 | ecosystem: Environmental > Terrestrial > Soil > Tropical forest > Bulk soil | place: Panama | collected 2016-02-17
ACCAGCTCCGGATGCTTCTGCAGCGCCTCGGAGATCGGCATGAACAGCACGCCGGCCTTGGCGAGCTCCTCCTTGAAGGTGGTGGCGACCGAGACCGAATCGAACACCGCGTCGACCGCGACGCGCGAGCGCGCGCCGCCCGCGCCCTCGATGCCGAGCAGCGCTTCGCGCTCGCGCAGCGGAATGCCGAGCTTCTCGTAGGTCTTGAGAATTTCCGGATCGATCTCGTCGAGCGACTTCGGCCCGTCCTTCTTCTTGGGCGCGGCGTAGTAGTGGATATCCTGATAGTCGATCGGCCCGAAATTGACCTTCGCCCAGGTGGGCTCGCTCAGGGTGAGCCAGCGGCGATAAGCCTCCAACCGCCAAGCGAGCATCCACTCGGGCTCGTCTTTCTTGGCCGAAATGAAACGGATGGTGTCTTCGGATAGGCCCTTGGGGGCCTTGTCGGATTCGATGAGAGTCTCGAACCCATACTTATACTGGTCGACGTCGATCCGGCGAACCCGGTCGACGGTCTCTTGTACTGCCGGCATTCTTCCCTCCGCTGCGGTTTCAAGGACCGCGGGTTGGATTGGTCGGTGCTATGGTTGCGCGCTGCTCTCTCGGCTCGCCTCGTCCGTTGCGTTTAAGATTTCCGGCCGCTCAGGCCGCTATGCCGGGCTGCCTCTTAAGTAGTGTCTTGGATAGTCTTATCCAAGCTTCCAGGAAGCGATCAACCTCGGATTCGCGCGTCGTCGGGCCGAGGCTGGCCCGGATGGCGCCCTGCGCGAGCACGCCCTCGACCCCCATGGCGGCAAGCACATGGGAGGCCTGCACCTTGCCAGAGGAGCAGGCGGCGCCGGAGGACACCGCGATGCCCTCGAGATCGAGCGCGATGACGGCGGTTTCGGCCTTGATGCCCGCAACCGCGAAGAGGGTCGTGTTGGGGAGCCGCGGGGCATCAGCGCCGAACACCACGGCTTGCGCCCGTGCCCTTAGACCTGCTTCCAGGCGCTGCCGGAGCGCTGTCATGCGGGCTTGCTCCTCTGCCGCCGCCGCCCGCACCGCCATTGCCGCGGCTCCGAAGCCGACGATGCCGGTAACATTCTCAGTCCCCCCGCGGGCGCCACGCTCCTGCCCTCCGCCTCGGATCAGGGGATCGGTGAAATGCAGCGCCTGATCGCGCTTGATCAAAGCGCCGACCCCCCTGGGGGCACCGATCTTGTGCCCGGATAGCGTCATCAGGTCAGCGCCGATCTCATTGATATCACAGGCAATCCGGCCGGCCGCCTGGACCGCGTCGACATGTACGAGGGCGCCCGCCGCATGCGCCAGCGCCGCCGCGGCGGCGACGGGCTGAACCACCCCGGTCTCGTTATTGGCGAGCATCAGCGAGACGAGTGGCCGCTTGCGGCCCTTGGCCGCGAGGCGCGCCAGCGCCGCCTCGAGCGCCGCCAAGTCGACCCGGCCGTCGGCAGTGACCGGCACAGTCTCGATGGCCTCGCGCGGGAAGCGGCCGCCAGCAAGCACCGAGGGATGCTCGATGGCCGACACAAGCAGGCGGTCGCGCGGCTTGGTCTCATCGGTGATTGCCATGAATGGGGAAAGGGCCATCGCATTGGCCTCGGTGCCGCCCGAAGTGAATACGACATTGCGCGGCTCACCCCCGACCAACGCGGCGACGTGCGCGCGCGCCTCCTCGATCAGGCGGCGCGCCGCCCGGCCCTCGGCATGCACCGATGACGGATTGCCGCAGACGGCAAGCGCCGCGGCCGCGGCCGCTTGCGCGTCTGCGCGCACCTGGGCCGTCGCGTTCCAATCGAGATAGACCCGTTCCGCCATCGCGTTCTCGCCTCGAGCGACCTTCTACTCCGAATTCGCCGGTAGGCCCACCCGCCTTTGAAAATGCTTGCTTCTTGGCCCTCTTGTCGTGCTAGAAACGCAAACTGCCGCCATCCGCAACCGCCAGCGTTACAATTGGAAATATTTCCAAAGAGTTAGGTGCTCCGCCAGTTGTGGCTGCGCGCCCAGGGCGGGAACAGCTCGGCCACCACGCTCCGCCACGCCAAAAATCGAGGTTGCACAATGCCCGAGATCATCTTCACCGGCCCAGCCGGGCGGATCGAGGGCCGGTATCATCCGGCACGGCAGAAGAATGCGCCCATCGGCATCGTGTTGCATCCGCATCCGCAGTTCGGCGGCACGATGAACCACCAGATCATCTACCAGCTCTACTACGCCTTCGTGCACCGGAACTTCTCCGTGCTGCGCTTCAACTTCCGCGGGGTGGGGCGCAGCCAGGGCTCCTTTGACCACGGACAGGGCGAGCTGTCGGATGCGGCGGCTTCCCTCGACTGGGCGCAATCGATCAATCCGGAGGCGCGCAGCTGCTGGATCGCCGGTTTCTCCTTCGGTGCCTGGATCGGCATGCAGCTCCTGATGCGGCGGCCGGAGATCGAGGGCTTCATCTCGATCGCGCCGCCGGCCAATCTCTACGACTTCTCGTTTCTGGCGCCCTGCCCGTCGTCTGGCCTCATCGTGCACGGCGACAAGGATGCGGTGGTGCCGCACAAGGACGTGACCGGGCTCGTCGACAAGCTCAAGACCCAGAAGGGCATCGTCATCGACCAGAAGGTCATCCCCGGCGCCAATCATTTCTTCGACGGCAAGATCGAGGCGCTGATGGCGTCGGTCGGCGCCTATCTCGACAAGCGCCTCAAGACGGAACGCAAGCCCGCGGCGTAAAACCTGTAGGGTGGGCCAACGCGCAGCGCCGTGCCCACGCTTAAGCGGCCCAGGTGCCCAGGCGCTGCGCGGGCACGGGCCGATCAGCGCCCAGTGAAACTCAACTGTCCGGGCCGCGCCTGCCCACCTTACACCGCCCACCTTACATCGGATCAGCCCATGAGCACCTTCAAATCCGATTTCCTCAACGTGCTCGCGAGCCGCGGCTTCATGCAGCAGATGTCGGAGCCCTCGGAAGCGCTCGATGCCCACGCGCGCACGAGCACGGTGACCGCCTATATCGGTTTCGATTGCACCGCCGCCTCGCTGCATGTCGGCTCGTTGCTGCAGATCATGATGCTGCATTGGCTGCAACAAACCGGCCACCGGCCGATTGCCCTGATGGGGGGCGGCACCACGCGGGTCGGCGATCCATCCGGTAAGGACGAGAGCCGCAAGCTCCTGACGGACGAGGACATCAATCGCAACCTCGCCGGCATCCGCACGGTGTTCGCCAAATTCCTGCGCTTCGGCGAGGGACCGGCGGACGCCATTATGGCCAACAACGCGGACTGGCTCAATGCGCTCAACTACATCGACTTTCTGCGCGACATCGGCCGGCATTTCTCGGTCAACCGCATGCTGTCCATGGAATCGGTAAAGCTGCGCATCGAGCGTCAGCAGGAGATGTCGTTCCTCGAGTTCAACTACATGGTCCTGCAGGCCTACGACTTCGTCGAGCTGAACCAGCGCCATGGCTGCACCCTGCAGATGGGCGGCTCCGACCAGTGGGGCAACATCGTCAATGGCATCGAGCTCGGCCGGCGCGTAGCGAACGCGCAGCTCTTCGGCCTCACGTCCCCGCTCATCAGCACGACCTCAGGTGCCAAGATGGGCAAGACCGCGGCCGGCGCGATCTGGCTCGATCCGGACCTCATGAGCCCTTACGCGTACTGGCAGTACTGGCGCAACACTGAGGACGCCGACGTCGCCCGCTTCCTCAAGCTGTTCACGGTGCTGCCCCTTGAGGAGATCGCGCACCTTTCGGCGCTCGACGGCCAGGAGATCAACGAGGCCAAGAAGGTCCTGGCGACGGAGGCTACCGCGCTGCTGCACGGCCGCCCCGCGGCCGAGGCCGCGGCCGAGACGGCGCGAAAAACCTTCGAAGACGGCACGCTCGCAGAGTCGCTGCCGACGATCGAGATCACCGAGGGCGAATTCGCGCAGGGGCTTGGTGTGCTGGCGGCCTTCGTCAAGGCCGGCCTCGTCACATCGAACGGCGAGGCCCGGCGGCAGATCAAGGGCGGGGGGTTGCGCGTCAATGACGTAGTGGTGACGGACGAGAAGCTGCAGCTCGGCGGGAGCGACCTGACGCCCGAAGGTTTCGTCAAGCTCTCGCTCGGCCGCAAGCGCCACGTGCTGCTGCGGGCGCGCGGCGCATAAGGCTTTTTAAGCACGGAGGACACGATGTCGGCGGCAGCACTGAAGTTTTCGGCGGCTTGCGCCCTCTCTCTGCTCGTGCTTGCCGATGAGGCGGCCTGCGCGCAGGAATTCCAGACGGCACTGCAAGTCTCCCCGCCAGGCGGCGGGCACTGCATCGAGGTTCCGGGTGGCGCGCTCGTGCAGGACCAGGGGTTGCAGATGATGGATTGCAACGGCGCGGCGGCGCAGCTCTTCTCCTATGACCCGACACGCATGCGGCTCGCCATAGGCGGTCTCTGCCTCGACGCCAACGGCGGCAAGCCGGGCGATCTGGTGAAGCTCTCGACCTGTGACGGCAGTCCCGGGCAGGCCTGGAGGGCGCAGCAGAAAGGCGAGTTTACCAAGCTCGTTGGCGCGGGCGGCCTTTGCCTCGATATCCGCTACGGCTCGACCGAAAAGGGCGCGCCCTTGCAGAGCTGGACCTGCGGCGAGGCGGAGCCGAACCAGCTGTGGCTCCTGCTACGAAAGTAGCCGCGTATAGCGACCTCCTCCAGAATGCGGCGTGGGCGGTGAGTTCTACGGGACGTTCGCGCTCTGGCCATCGAACGGGCTGGCGCTGGTGGTGGATAGCTGGCCAGCGCCGGTCGGGAACTCCATGAACTTGCGCAAGAGGCCGGGCGTGATGGCCGAGATCGGATTGACGTGCATGGTCGGCCCGCTGACCGGTCCGACCACCTCATACGTGACGCCCACGAGCCCTTCCTTGGCGCCGCCGCCGAGGAAGATGCCGAAGAGGGGGATCTGGCCGAACATGTTGTTGAGGCCGTAGAGCGGAATGAAGGTTCCGCGCATGCGCACGTCGTCCTTGAGGTAGTCGATCGTGCCCTCGACGGTCGCGCCAATCATCGGCCCGCTGACCATGCCCTCGCGCACCGCAAAGCGCCCGAGGCTGCGGGTGAACTCGACGCGCATGCGGGAGAAGTCAACGCCGGGGCGCTGCCCGCCGGGGGCGCCAGCCACGACGCGCTCGAGCGCCGGCTCGCCGCGCACCGAGAAGTCCGAGATATTGAGCAGGCCCTCCTGCGGAGCATCGCCGCTGACCGGGTCCAAGGCCACGAACATCTCGCCGCCGAAAACCTTGGCGTACATGTCGGTGAAGCGGAAGAAGGCGCCGGCATCCTTGGCATTGATGTAGATGACCTGCCGGCCGCCGTTGCGCGCCCCGCGCAGATCGGCGGTCAGAGCCGCATCACGCCCGAGCTTGGCGTTCATCGCCAGGCTCTTGATGACGCCGCCGCGGCGCGACAGCGTCAGATCGAGGCCGCGCAAGGTCTCGCCGTGGAAGCCCACGACCGTGCCGACCTTGACATCGAGGTCGACGTCGCGCGCCTCTTGCTTGCTCTGCCCAGAGGCGGGGCCGCCCATGGCGAGCTTGACGAAGTTGCGCCCGTCATAGACGTCGCCGCGCATCATCACCCGCAGCGCCCCATCAGGGCCGCGCTCGGCCTTGAGCAGCGTCTTGTCGCCCTCCGACAGGCTGAAGGTCGGGAAATTCGCGCTCTGCACCTGGCCGTTCTCGTCGAGCTCGACCGAGCCTTTGACCGAGCCGCCGGCGCCCTCGATGACGACGTCATCGAAGCGGGTCGACTGCGGTCCCCGCACCGCCATGAAAGTCGCATGCGCCGACTTGCCGGACGGCTTGCTCCAGCCCGGCAACAAGCCTTCGATGCGCGCGGGCGTCAGGTCGGCATCGATCGCAAAGCGGCTCTCGCTACCTTCGAATGCCGCCACCCGCCCGTTGACCTTGACCGGCACCGGCCCGCTCAGATAGCCGGCGAGATCGAAGCCGAGCTTGCCGCGCGCCGCCTCGTCGAGCGTCGCCTGGAGGCGCACCTCGGCATCGCCGTCGCCGCGCGGCCGGCGGTAGTCGAGCACAGCCGGAATACCGTTGAGCTTGACGTCTCCCTTGATCCAGTAGCCCTGGTTGTTGGCGGCCACATGCAGGCTCTGCGCCTCGAGCTTCTGTCCCATCATCATGTGGTCGGCGCTGAAATTGGTGATGTCGATATTGATCGCGTAAGTCGAGGAGCCGGGCGGCAAGTCCTCCTTGAGCGGCAGGCCGATCGAGACCTGCGCGGTCAGGTTGCCGCGGCTCGACACCGCATCGAGCGGCGAGCCCGAGAAATCGCGCAGCCGCTCGAGCGACAATAGCTCGGCGGCCGCCTGCACCGGCCCGTCGAGGCGGAAGCGCACCTTCGCGGGCGGCGCGCTCGGGAAGGTGTCGGGCACCTCGAAGGCTCCGTTCGTCATCGTGAACTTGTGCCCGGGGGAGAGCTCGATGGCGCCGCGATTGAGGCTGACCACCGCCTTGCGGCCGCTCTCGCGCAACGTCAGATCGGCATCGCGGATGGTGGGCAAGCCCTCGACCGGGCGCACCTCGACGCCGCTGCTGACGATCTCGATCGAGAGGCCGTCATCGGGTATCGGCGGGCCGGTCGTACGCAAGGTCGAGAACGGCGCGTTGGTTGCAATCGAAGCGCGCTCGACCGTTCCGCCCAGCACATGCTCGCTCACCCAGTTGCGTACCTTGGGCGCCACGCAGAACGGCCAGAGCTTCTTCATCGCCGCCACCGACATGCGGTTGCCGGCGACACCCAGTGTCAGACGCGGGTCCGCGGTCGAGTAGTCGACATTGCCGGAGATCGCGAGGCCGACCTCCATATTGCCGATGTCGCCCTGCAAGACGTCGATGCGCTGCTTGTCGGTGTCGACCTTGAGCTTGAGCTGGAAGCGGTTGAGGATGAGCGGATCGGGATCGGCGAAGGCGGTCGACGCCAGCACCACGGTGCCGCCGCTGACATCGAGGCCCCAGTTGCCGCCGCGCTCGCGCGGCGCGTCGATGCGGGCGAGCAGCGTAATGCGGTTGCCGCCTGATTCGATGTGGAACGGCACCGTCAGGGCGTTGCGCTGGTTATCCCAATCGAGCGTGAACTCGGCGCGGTCGACCGCGACCTTGGCGCCCACATCGTCCACATCGATGAGGTTCCCGCGCTCGCCCACGATCCGCCCGTCGATCGAAGCCGGGATGCCGTCGGGCCCGATGTCGGCGCGGATGCGGCCCGACAGCGGCAAATCGAGCTCGTAGGGCCCGTTCACACGCATTGCCAGCATCATCTCCTTGGCGGGCAGGTCGCGGGTCTCGATATCGATGATGCGGTGGCCGAAGCTCCCGGGCGTCAAAGCTGCGCGCAGCAACCACTGCCGCTCGCTCGCATCGGAGCTCAGCGTCAAGACGATGCCGCCGCTCTTGGGGCGCGTAAGACTGAGATTGATGTCGTGGAACGACCACTGCTTGCCGTCGCGCTGGTCATCGACCGTGAGATTGCCGCTCTTGAGGCCGAGCTCGCTCAGATCGTGGCCGTCGAGACCGGTGGCGCCGATGCCGTCGAGCCAGGCGAGCAGCGCCGCGAAATCGGGAAGCGCCGGGCCTGATCCGCTCGCCGGCTTGGCGCCTTTGGCGCCACCCGCGGTCATCGCAGCGACCACCGGATCGGCGGTGTGCGACAGCGGCGATCCGTCGAGCCTGACCGGGATATCGGCCGCGGACGCGGTCACGAAGGGCCGCTTATTGTTGGCCCCGGCGAACACCGTGACCTTGCTGTCGGGCTCGATGCGCACCGCCATCTCGGCGCCGACGAGGCTCAGCCGCTCGGCGCGCATGTGCCCGGAGAGGAGGCCCGCGCCGGAGAGGCCGACCTCGGCCTTGGGCGCGCTCGCCACGACATTGCCGTCGGGATCGCGCACCACGATGTCGCGCATGCGCAGCGCCGTGCGTCCGTTGGCGTCGCGCTCGATCTGCGTACCACCCACCCTGACTTGGTGATAGCTGCCGAAGTTCTCCTCGATGGCGGCGGTGAGCCAGGGCGTGGCGAGGTCGAGATCGATCGGCCCGCTGCCGAGGCGCCACCACAGGCCGAGCATTCCGACGACGGCAAGGCCCACCGCAGCAGCCGCCGCCAAGCCTGCGCGGCGCAGCGCAGGGCGCCCCCGCATGAGCTCGAGCGGGAGGTCCAGAAGGCGCCGCCACCACGGCAGCCGCACGCGGCGGAACGGCGATAAGCAGTTCTCATGATCGACGGCAAGCTCAGCCGCGAGCTTCTCGCAAAGCTGCGAGCGGAGGCTTGCCTCGAGCCTCCTGAGCGCCGTCACGCTCCGGCGCGCATTCGGATACCGATGCTGATCCGCCATTCCCCGACTGGGCGTCCCCTCGACCGCCAAAACCTGCCGCGGCCTTGCGGCCCCGGTGTTTCACAGGCCGCAGATTCGCACGAATCTGCTCGACCCGCCAACGCGCTGACGCGTAATCTAACGCGTGTTAACAACTCGTATTGTCCCAACTAACTCTGACCTGCGAAAAGGGACGAAAGGAAGGCGCCAATGGGCAGCGAGCTCACGGTCGGCCAGAAGGCCCCGGCCTTTGCCCTGCCGCGCGAGGATGGCGGCAAAGTTTCCCTCAACGATTTCAAGGGCAAAAAGCTCGTCATCTACTTCTATCCCCGCGCCGACACCCCCGGTTGCACCAAAGAATCCATCGATTTTTCAAGACTGCGCGCTGATTTCCAGAAGACCGGCACCGAAGTGCTCGGGGTCTCAGCCGATCCAGTGAAAGCGCAGGCGGCGTTCAAGACGAAGCATGACCTCACCATCGGGCTCCTCTCTGACGAGAGGCACGAGATGCTAGCCGCCTACGGCGCCTGGGGCAAAAAATCGATGTACGGCAAGACCTTCATGGGGGTTCTTCGCACCACTTTCCTGCTCGGCCCGGATGGCTGCATCGCCCACATCTGGCCGAAAGTGAGGGTCGAGGGCCATGCCGAGGAGGTGCTCAAGGTGGCCAAAGCGCTGTGAGGGAGCTCCCTTAACCTCCCCTTTGCGGGGATCCAGCGAAGAGGCACGAGTTCGCGGTAAATTAACCATGTTGGGGTGGAATTGACGGCCCTCAAGGCCGAGCGCATGCGCGGCGTGCTCGCCGATCTCGGCGTCGACACCAAGAAGATCGCGGCCGCGCCGAAGACCGAAGGCGGCACCGGGGGCCCGTTCGTGGCGGCGCTGCCGCCGATCAAGCTCGGCCAGAGCGTCGGCCGGGTCGGCACCACGCCGCTCGACCGGCCCACATCCGCACTACGAGACCCGCATCGACGGCGAGGCCGTCGACCCGCAGAAATTCCTCAGCGCCGGCAGCAAGCTCGCCCAGGTGCTGTAGCAACAGATGCGCCTGCGTCTTCCATCCGGCCTCGCTCTCGGGATATCTCCCGAGGCTCTTTCATTTTGGAAGCCCCTGCTCAGCTCGGATTGTCGAGGCTGAACACGCCGGAATCCTCGTCATACGCGAAGGCCTCGCCGTAGCGGGCCCAGGCGATGACCGCACGCAGCGTGCGATCCGCGCTCTCGTCGGACATATGGTCCTCGAGCTCGTCGCGGAAGCGGCTCGCCGGCGCCTGGTGGGTCGCGCGCTCGTCCAGCACGTGCTTGATGTGGCCGGCGAGCGGCACGTAGTTCAAGAGCTGCTGCCGGAAAAGCTTCTTGCGCTCGTCCTGGTCGCCGCGCACGAAGCGCTTGCCCGCGTCGGTCAGGCGGATATCGCCTTCCGCCACCTCGGCGAAGCGCAAGAGCTGCAGGGTCTCGGCGACCGGGAAGAGCTCGTCGATCTCCATCTGCAGGCTCGCCGCCAGTGGCGGCATGTCGGCCCGCCCGTTATAGGGCTCGGCCTCGACCGCCTCCATCAGGCCGGCCATCAGGTTCGAGGAGACGCGCGGCAGCACGAGCGAGATGCCGGTGCCCGGGAAACCTTCCCGCGCAGTCTTGCTCGGAGGAGCCGAGGTCATGCGGGCATAGATGTCGTCGACGAGCTGGCGGAAGCGGGGATCGAGGCGGCTGCGCGGCTGCGGCAGATCGACCTTGATCTCGCCCTGGATGCGGCCCGGATTGGAGGAGAAGATCAGAATGCGGTCGCTCATCAACACCGCCTCCTCGATATTGTGGGTTACCATCAGAATCGAGGAGATTGGCATGCGGCCTTCGCACCAGAGGTCGAGGAGGTCGGTACGCAAGGTCTCGGCGGTGAGCACATCGAGCGCCGAGAATGGCTCATCCATCAACAGGACCTGCGGATGCACGACGAGGGCCCGGGCAAGCCCTACCCGCTGCCGCATGCCGCCCGATAGTTCCTTGGGATAGGCGATCTCGTAGCCGTCGAGGCCGATGAGGTCGATGGCGGCGAGCGCGCGCTTGCGCCGCGCGTTGGGCTCGACGCGCTGCGCCTCGAGCCCGATCTCGACGTTCTCCTGCACGGTCAGCCACGGGAACAGCGCAAAGCTCTGGAACACTATGGCGACCTGGCGGGCCGGGCCGTCGACCGGCTCGCCGCCGATCGTGACCGTGCCCGAGGTCGGCTGCATCAGGCCGGCAATGATCCGCAGCAGCGTGGACTTGCCGCAGCCCGAGCGGCCGAGCAAGGCGACGATCTCGTTGCTGCGCAGCTTCAGATTGACGTCCTCGAGCACGACGTGGGCCTTCGGCCCGCCGTCGTCATAGAGGTGGCGGACACCCGCAATCTCGACCAGGGCATCGTTTGCGGAAACGGGCGGGGTCGCGACGGCTGTATCCGTGACCATGACTCGGTTCCTTTCGTTCCTGCTCAATCCAGGCGGAAGCGCCTTTCGGCCAAGCGGTAGAGCGGCCGCCACATGATGCGGTTGAACGCCACCACCAGCACCGACATGATCCCAATGCCGAGCACCACGCGCGGATAATCGCCCGCATCCGTCGCCTTGGCGATATAGGCGCCGAGCCCGGCGGCCTCGAGCTTTGTGTCGCCCCAACTTGCAACCTCGGCCACGATGCTGGCGTTCCAGGAGCCGCCCGTCGCGGTCAGCGCCCCGGTCACGTAATACGGGAAGATGCCCGGCAGGATCACCTCGCGCCACCACTGCCAGGAGCGCAGCCGATAGATGGTCGAGGCCTCGCGCAGATCGGTCGGAAAGGCGCTCGCACCCGCAACCACGTTGAATAAGATGTACCACTGCGTACCCAGCACCATCAGCGGGCTCAGCCAGATGTTTGGATCGAGGTTGAGCGAGACGATGCCGGAGACCGCGATCGGGAACACCACATTGGCCGGAAACGCCGCCAGGAACTGCGCGATCGGCTGCGCCCGCTCCGCCGCCCAGGGGCGTAGCCCGATCCACACCCCGATCGGCACCCAGATGAGGGTTGCAAGCGCGACCAGGACCACGACGCGCAGCAGGGTCAGGAGCCCATAACCGAAAGCCTTGGCGACATCGTCGAGGCCAAGCGAGGCGCGGATATAGGCCACAACCTCCCACAGCGCATAGGCGGTCACCGCAAAGACCACAGCGAACCAGACAATGTCGCCGGCTTTGCCGAGCCGCGGGCGGTCGGACACGGCGCGGCTCACCGAGCGCGGGATGCGGATCGCCGGCGTGAGCCGCGTCAGTTGCGAGCTGGCCCGATCCAAGAGATCGAATAGGCGGTTGAACAGGCGGGCGCGGCGGGCGAGGTCATAGAGCCACGACTGCGGCTTGTTCTGCGCGGCGGTCTGCTCGAAACGGAACTTGTCGGCCCAGGCCACGATCGGGCGGAACACGAACTGGTCGTAGGCAAGGATCACCACCCCCATGGTGGCGACCGCCTCCACCACCGCGGTGATGTCCTTCTCGTCGATCGCGAGCGCGATCCAGCTGCCGATCCCCGGCAGCTTCACCGTGGTGTCGCCGACCGTGATGGCCTCGGAAGCGACCACAAAGAACCAGGCGCCGGACATGGACATCATCGTGTTCCAGATAAGGCCGGGCGCCGCGAACGGCACCTCCAGGCGCCAGAAGCGCAGCCAAGGCGAGAGCCCGAAAGCCTTCGACACCTCGTCGAGATCGTGAGGGATCGTGCGCAGCGACTGATAGAAGCTGAACGCCATGTTCCACGCCTGGGCAGTGAAGACTGCGAAGATCGCAGCGCATTCGGCGCCGAGCTCACTGCCCGGGAACAGTCGCATGAAGAAGACGACCGTGAAGGTGAGGAAGCCCAGCACCGGGACCGACTGCAAAATATCGAGGGCCGGGATGATGACGAGCTCGGCTTTGCGGCTCTTGGCTGCCAAGGTCGCGAAGATGAAGGTGAACAAGAGCGAGAAGAACACCGCCACGAACATACGGATCGTGGTGCGCAGCGCATATTCGGGCAGGTTGCGGGGATCGAGCGTGACCGGGGCGATGTCGAGGGTCGACAGCGGCGCGTTCAGCTCGCGCGCCCCGTGCACGATCGCCACGAACAATCCCGCGATCAGGATGAAGACGATGCCGTCATAGATGTTGGGCAAGAGGCCGGTCGAGCCGAGGTTGAGGGGCAAGCGGCCCAGCGGCGACCAGCGCTCGAATTTGGAGATCGGAGCACTCATGGTTCACCTGTTGACCGCCCGCCGGCGATAACTGGGCGCCGGCACCAGCCATCGCCAAGAGCACCCTTGTTTGACTGCTTCTGGCGTTGCTCATGGCTGCAAACGCAGCCGATAAAGCCGCTGTTCACCCGATGACTCAGGCCAAGCCGTTCGTCAATAGAAGACTGGGCAAGCCGCGCAGGTCGGCCCAGGAAATATGACAGCGGCGTTACACGGACGAGCCCTCCGCGCGGACTCGGCGAAGGCATAGAGCAAGATCGCTGCGCTCGCCGCCACATTGATTGATTGAATGAGCCGGAAGCCCGCAATGCGCGCGATCGCCGCGCAGGCCTTGAGCGTGGCGCGCGGCAGGCCCGGCTCTTCGTTGCCGAGCACCAGAGCGATCGGGCGATCGTCGCGGGGGGCGGGCGGCGACACCGCGTCCGCCTTCGGCGGCGGCGCGACAATTACCTCGCACCTGCAAACGAGCGCCTCGTCCTTGAGGCATGTCAAATCGCTGCATCGAAACGGGAGCGAGGAATGCGCTCCTCGATTCGCCAGGAGCAAGCAAATGCTGGACCTCATCATGGTCGCACTCGGCCTCGCCTTCTTCGCTCTGTCGGCTGGCGGTACAATCGCCTGCGACCGTTTGTAAGGAGCCCCGCTCACAATGTTCGACTATTCGGTCGCCGGTCTCCTGACCGCGGGGCTCATGCTCTACACAAGCCCGGGAATCGGCCTATGATCGATCGCTTCGGCCCAACCCGGGCCGGCGAGACACAACGTATGTCAGACCCGCGGCGCAACGCTGACCAGCGGCCATCGCCGGAGGCGCTGCTCGCGGCGGCCCGGCGCGAGGAGAGCCGTGCCGGGAAGCTGCGCATCTTCGTTGGCGCCGCGCCCGGCGTCGGCAAGACCTACGAGATGCTGCAGCAGGCGCGCGCTCGCAAGAGGGACGGCTACGACATCGTCGTCGGCATCGTCGAGACTCATGGCCGGCGCGAGACCGAGCAGCTCCTGGAAGGCCTCGATGTCATCCCCCGCCGGCATCTCGAATACCGCGGCCAGCGCCTCGACGAGATGGACCTCGATGCGGTCATCGCGCGCCATCCCCAGATTGTGCTGGTCGACGAGCTCGCCCACACCAACGCGCCCGGCAGCCGCCATCCCAAGCGCTATCTCGATGTCGAGGAGCTCCTCGCCCACGGCATCCACGTCTACACCACGGTCAACATCCAGCACATCGAGAGCCTCAATGACGTGGTCGCACAGATTACGCATGTACGCGTGCGCGAGACCGTGCCCGACCAGATTTTCGACCGCGCCGACGCGGTCGAGCTGGTCGATCTCACGCCCGACGACCTGATCCAGCGCCTCAAGGAGGGCAAGGTTTATGTGCCCAAGCAGGCGGAACGGGCGCTGCAGAATTTCTTCTCGCCCGCGAAGCTGACCGCGCTGCGAGAGCTCGCGCTCCGCCGCACCGCCGACCGCGTCGACGAGCAGCTCATCAGTGAGATGCAGGCGCATGCGATCTCCGGGCCATGGGCCGCAGGCGAGCGCGTCCTCGCCTGCATCAGCGAGGACCCGCGCGCCGCGGGCCTGGTGCGCTACGCCAAGCGCCTCGCCGACCGGCTGCACGCGCCCTTCACCGCGCTCTCGGTCGAGACGGCGCGCAGCCAGCAATTGACCGAGGAGCAGCGCGATCGAGTCGCCGATACGCTGCGGCTTGCAGAGCGGCTCGGCGGCGAAGGCATCACTATCCCGGCGACCGCGCGCCACCTCGCCGACGACGTGATCAGCTTCGCCCACGCCAACAACGTGACGCAGATCGTCATCGGCAAATCGACGCGCTCGCGCTGGTTCGAGATCCTGCACGGCTCGGTCGTGCACGATCTGGTGCGGCGCAGCGGCAATATCAGCGTGCACGTGATCGCGGGCGATCAGCTCACCGGCGAGCCGATCCCGAAGAAGAGCATCCGACCAGCCGAGCGCACGCCGGCCTTCGATCCCCTGCCCTATCTCGCCGCCCTCCTCGCGGTTGCTGCCGCGCTCGGGGTCGGCGAGGTGATCCAGCATCTCTTCGGCAGCATCGAGACAATCGACCTCGTCTTCCTGACCGCGATTGTGGTGATCGCGGTGCGCTATGGCCTGTGGCCCTCGCTTGTCGCTAGCGTCGCGGCCTCGCTTGCCTGGAACTTCTTCTTCCTGCCGCCGATCTACACATTCACCATCACCGATCCGGTCAACATCGCGGCCTTCGTGATG
>Ga0126381_100004750_pt1 | contig 14841 bp, 15 predicted proteins | sample PanSoiMetPlot_28_FD_96465 | JGI IMG/M metagenome (GOLD analysis project Ga0126381, IMG submission 96465) | Tropical forest soil microbial communities from Panama - MetaG Plot_28 | ecosystem: Environmental > Terrestrial > Soil > Tropical forest > Bulk soil | place: Panama | collected 2016-02-17
TAGCGCCTGGAGGGGACTCCGTAGCAGCCACAACAAGGAGCAACGATGAACGGCAACCCATGGGGAGAGTTCGGGCGACCGATCCGGCTGCTTGAGGCCTACAAGGAGTGGCGCGACGAGCGCATCCTGGAGGAGGCCGACAGCAAGGCGGACTTCCCCTCCTTCCTGTTCGGGCCGGTGCGCCAGTCCATGTGGCTGGGGTACTCGCGCGCGCAGGCGCAGTATCAGCGCTACACCCGCCAGGAGTCCGCGCCGGACTTCCGCGAGCGGCGTCTGCGCGGCCTCAACGGCCTGCTGGGGATCGGCTACGTGGGCGACCACGGGCACTACCCCGGACTGGCCCGGACCGAGCGCCCGCCCGCGAAGCTGGCGGTCGATACCTACGGCGGCGTGTACGCGATCACCCGCCAGGCGATCATCAACGACGACTCGAACGAACTGCTGAACCGCAACCCGGCAGACATGGGCTACGCGGCTGGCGTGTTCATCCTCCAGGCCGTCATCGCGATGGTCGAGAACCCCGGCAACGCGCCGGACGGCCAGCCGTTCTACTCGACGGCGCGCGGCAACCAGGTCGCAACCGCGCTGTCCGAGGACTCGCTGGCTGACGCCATCGGGTTCATGGAGACCCAGCGCGACGACGACGGACGGCAGATCGTCGTGACCCCGGCGATCCTCGCGGTCCGGTCAGCCCGCATGCAGTTGATCGCCCAGCGGATCCTCAACTCGGCGCAGACGGGCGTCAACGTCACCTACACCGGCGGCACCGCCGGAGTCGGCTCGGCCCTGTTCGACAAGGGCACCGTCAACCCGCTGGCCGGGATCCTTCCCGCCGACGGAGTCATCCGCGACCCGTGGTTCCACGACGACAACGACTGGTACCTGTTCGCTGACCCCGGCGACGTGCCCGCGTTCGCGGTCGGGTTCCTCAACGGGCAGTCCGAACCACAAGTCATGCTCAAGGACCCCATGGTTCGCATGGCGTTGGGGGCGGGCACCGATCCATATCAGTTTGAACTCGACTCGGTCGATTTCAAGGTGAGGAGCGACTTCGGCACCGCGCCGGTCGATCCACGCGGGGCGTACCGAGGCGTCGTCGCCTGAGTCGGGTGACGGAGCGCGGGTAGCCTGGAGACAACCGAACGAGGAGGACCGAAGTGCCCAGAGGATCAGATGCGGAAGCGGCCGGTGCGGAGCTAGCAGCCCGCGCCGGAATGGAGCCGAACGCGGAGGCCTACATCCAGGCCAACGCCGAGCGCTGGCCAGCGGAGCTACTCGCAGCCAGCAAGCGGCCCATCGACCACGAGGCCACCAGCGAGATGGACGAGAGCGAGGCCGAGGGTTACCTGGAGGGCGACAAGACCGTGCTCGACTACGCCGTTCGTGGCCCGTTCGTGGTCGTGGTGTCCGAGGACAACGAGACCGGCGAGGTGTCCAAGGAGGCGTTCACGCTCAAGGGCAAGGAGAAGCAGGCCGAGCGCGCAACGCGGACGCCCGAGTCCATCGCTGCCGAGCAGGCCGAGGCTGACGCCGAGGGCGAGGCGAAGGACGAGGCCAAGACCGAGGCCAAGGAGGCCGGTCACAGGGCAGGGACGGCCGCGAAGCGAAGCTCCTAAGCTCCAGGTCATGTCCGTCACGCCCGCGCCGTCGCCTCCAGCGGCGGCGCTGCCGCCCACCCTCGCGCAGATCAAGCAGTGGAGCCGCGTGGACTTCAGCGGGCTGGAGGACCCGTACACCGACGAGGATCTCCAGGTCCGGCTCACTCGCGCGGTCGCTGATCTCGCGGCGATCACCGGCCGTCCGTTCGATGACACGATGCCGCCGTTCCTGGTGCCCATCGCGCAGGAGGCCGTGCAGCTTCTCGTGGAGCAGATGTGCTTCCAGGAGCAGTCGGACTACTCCGAGACCGTCAACGACGACATGATCCAGTCGTTCACGGCGGGCAACTACTCCGAGACCCGGACAATGGAGCGCGGGCGGCACACCGGCATGACGACCGGGCTGCCGCAAATCAACCCGAACGCCTGGCTGAACCGCGACATCTGGCTGCTCTGCACCCCGGCGATGCAGGACTACTGGAGCATGTCGATCAACGGCGTGAGCGCGTTCGCGAACGTGCCCTACCAGGAGGTCACCGAGGCCGACTGGGGCAACTACGGCGGGCTATACCCGGACGACTGGCGACTCTCGTACGAGTGGGGCTCGGCCGTCTGGGGCGTGCCGTAAGTGAGCTTCCACGGCTGCCTGGTTGATCGAGCGCGCCGGGTAGTGCAGACGCCGACCGGAGAGCGCGTCGAGGGCACGACGATCTTCGAGACGCTCCGAGAGCCGTGGTTCCGCTGTCGGATCACGGTGAGCCCGTCGCCGGAGGGCAACGACGCCCAGGCCGGGCGCATGCGCACGCCCAAGCCAGCGCAGATGATGTGCGCGCTGCACGATCAGGACGGCAACCTGCTCGACATCCGCTCGGCCGACCGGCTGGAGGTGATCTCCAACCAGCTTGGCCGGGCAGTGTTCGAGCTAACGACCGACGGCGAGCCCATCCGCAAGAAGCGCAAGATGCTCGGCTGGATGGCGTCCATCACCCGCGTGGAGGAACATCCGTTCGAGGAGGCGGAGCCATAGCCCAGTTCGAGTACCGGTACATCGGCCCCAACCTGGCCGACCTGTTCGACGCCACGCCAGCCCGCCGCGCGTCCGAGCGGATGGCGAGCCGGGGCGGCGACGAGCTACATCACCGGATCGCTGAGAACACGCCGGTCAGGACCGGCAACCTGCGCACGTCGTGGTATCGCGAGCCGACGGTGCAGGAGCTACACGGCTCGACGGAGGCGTTCGTGTCGCGCGTGCGGACGGACGTTGACTACGCGCCCTTCGTCAACTACGGGACCGGCCTGTTTGGCCCGAAGCACATGAAGTACCTGATCGAGCCGCACCCCCCCAGACAGTTCCTCTCGTGGATTGACCCGGTGTCGGGAGAGCGCGTGTTTGCGCGTCGGGTGTGGCACCCCGGCAGTCAGGGCCAGCACATGGTCGAGTATGGGGCGGCGTATGTCGAAGGGTTGGCGCAGGTGATCCTCCAGGGTGAGTTGGAAGCGTTCGCGAAGGAGATGGAGGCGCAGGCTATCCAAGCCCAAGCGACCGTGAAGACGAAGCTGATATGAGCACGAGCGCGCCCGAGATCGACTACTCCTGGCAGGACGTTGGCCGCAGCCACATCGACGCGCTGCGCTCAGTCAAGCGCTACGTCGCGCTCGCGCTTGGAGACGACTGGGAGGTGCGCCTGAGCCGTGAGGAGGGCGCGTTCGCCAGGCCGTTCGCTCGCGTCTGGCAGGTCGCCGGGACAACGTACCCGCTCACGAGCGGACGCTGGCTGGCGGACATGACGCAGCCCTTCGTGATCGCCGCGTACCCGCCGCCAGGCCGAGACCCGGACCAGGCGATGCTGTTCGCCCAGCGCACCGAGAACGCGCTGTACCGCGCCTTCCGCGTCGGCGTGGCAGACGGCCGGGCGCTGCGCGTGCCGCTCTACAACTACTTCCACACGAAGGACTGGGAGGCCGGGACGTGGTTCCCCAGGGCGTTCATGCGCGTCAACGATCTGAGCACGCAGCCCTTCCCGGATCCGGACGACAACAAGCTGTGGACGGTCGTGTGCGACGTGCGCCTGCAATGGCGGCGGATTGGCGAGACGCGGCCTGCGGGACCGAGGTTCGCCGGTGTGCAGCTACGCCGTCACCCGGTGGAGCCGCCGTGCGCCGGGACGCAGGGCAGCACGAGCCCCGGCAACGTCATCCCGGACGTGACCCCTCCGCCACCGCCACCGCCGGACGAGCCGCCGCCGGAGCCGACGCCGCCGCCTGATCCGCCGTCTGTGGCACCCCCGGCAAACGTGCCCGGCCAGCCGGTGCAAGTGCCGACCAGCAAGGGCAACGCGGTCAGTCGCCAGATCCGTCTGTGAGGGTCGGCTGACCCGGCCTTAGTATCGGCCCCAGCCCGTCTGTGGGGTTCACAGAGAGGAGCACAAAGGTGGCCGAATCGGATCCAACCCCCGAGCAGTCAGAGCATGAGGAAAAGACGGCGCGGCGTGGGCGGAGGACAGAAGCAGAGCCGCAGGCGAGCGCCCAGGCCACTGCTCCCCCCGACCTTCCCGTCAGCCAGTTGATCGAGGATGCCCGCACGCTGACCGGGCACTCGCGACACGTAGCAGCCGGAGCGCTGCGCGACCACGAGCCCGACGAGATGCTGAGCATCGACGCGGCCAAGAAGGAGATCGAGGACTGGCTCAAGCAGCCGGTCGAGGTCGCCGGAGAGGAGAAGTAGCGACATGCCAGGTTCCTTCTCCAAGGAGGCGCGGCCTGTACGACCGGGCGCGTACTTCAACTGGGAGGCGCAGCCCACGCAGACGATCCAGCCGAACATCGGCTCCATCGTGTGCCTTCCCATCGTTCACGACTGGGGGCCGGACGGGATCATCGTCCAGTGCAACTCCCTCGGTGACTTCCAGGCCAAGTTCGGTCCGTCCCGCACCACGCCCGGCTTCGCTGCGGTGATGCAGTGCTTCCGGGGCGAGGGCGTCACAGCGCGCGGTGGCGCGGGCGCGATTCTCGTCTTCCGCATGGTCGGCGCGTCTGCCAAGGAGGGCATGGTCCAGTTGGAGAACACCGGCGGCGTGGCAGCCATCCAACTCACCGCCCTGTACAAGGGCACGTACGCCGGAGCGCTCGGCGCGCGCATCCGGACCAACTCGGCCGACACGACCAAGACCGAGGTGTTGATCACTCTCGCGGGCACGATCATCGAGATCCACGCCTACGACGCGTCGGACATCCAGGGCATGGTCGATGAGATCAACGCCACCTCGAAGTGGGTCGAGGCCGAGATGCTCGTGGACGGCACGCCGCTGGACGCAACGACTCCGGCCACGATCCAGCCGTTCACCGGCGCTGACGACGGCTCGACGCTGCTGGCGGCGGACTGGATGGACATGCTCGACAAGGTCTCGAACGCGCGCTTCTCGCTGTTCGCGCCGTTCGACCTGACCGACTCAGCGATCCAACTCTCGCTCCAGGCGTGGTGCGCGAATCTCAACACGGTCGGGAAGCGGTTCCTGATGGTGGTCGGCGGCGGACCGGCTGACACGGCCGAGACGGCCATCGACCGCTCGACGGTCATGTCCGGGCTGCCGGGCGAGGGCGGCGGCGAGAACATCGTCAACGTCGGCGTCGGCACGCTCATTGACGACCAGCTTGGTGAGCTTTCCACCTCGCAGCTTGCTCCGCGCATCGCCGGGATCCTGGCCGCGCGCGGCGAGACGATGAGCCTCACCTTCGCGCGCATGGCCGGGACCACGCTGGGAGCCGGGGCTCCGTCCGACTCGGACGTGTCGCTGTGCTTCGACGGCGGCGTGGTCGTGTTCGGTCAGGACTCCAACGCCGACTCGCCGGTGCGCGTGGAGAAGGGCCTGACGACGTACACGGGTGGCGTGGACTCCAAGCCGTACCTGATCTACCGCAACCCGAAGTTCGTGCGCACGATGCACGGCATCGAACTGGACATCACCGACTGGGCGACGACAGCCGCCATCGGTGCTCTCCAGGTCAACGACGCCACGCGCGCGCTGGTGGTCGGCTACGGCCACCAGGTGATGGAGGCCCGCGCTGGGCGCGGTGTCATCCAGGAGGGCTACTCCGTCGGCGTGGACCCGATCCCGCCGCCGTCCGATGAGGACGAGTTCGTCGCCATCGTGTACGGCATCGGCTTCGGGCGCAGCGTCGAGCAGATCTACAACACCGTCTACATCAGTTAGGAGGTGAGTTGATTGGCTGAACTCGGCTCAGCGGAGGGCCTGTATCGCTTCAGCGGTATGTACGGCTACGTGATCATGGACGGCTACGTCCGTGCTGAGATCACCAACGTCACCGCGACGATCACCATCGCCAAGATCGAGATGCCGCTCGTGGGCACGACCCGCATGGGCGTCAAGCCGGGCCGGGAGACGCGCGAGGGCACGTTCTCGGTCCAGAAGATCGACTCCCACTGGGAGAAGTACATCCACAACTACATGAGCCAGTCGCTCGCGGCTCGCCGTGCTCTGCGCGGCACGGTCGCCGGGACGATGCGCTCGTTCTCGATGCAGGTCTGGCTGGATGACCCGGACGCGCTCGGCTTCGAGGTGTGGCAGTTGAACTCCTGCCTCATCTGGGACCTGCCGCTGGGGTTCAACATCACCGACGACGTGATCGACAAGTCCTTCAGCTTCGGCTGGGAGACGGAGAAGCCGCTGGAGACCTTCGAGGTCATCCAGGGCCAGTCGAACCCGCTCACCGGCCAGCCAGCGGTCACCGTCCTGGACACGCTCTCGGGCTGATGATCATCGACCACGAGCGAGCGTGGGTCGAGATGAAGACCTACCTGCTCTCGAAGAACTCACACGGACAGCGCGATCTGCTCACACGGATGGCCAAGATCGAGGTGGACTGCCGTGTGCCGGAGGAGGAGCGGGGGTTCGACCCGACCCCCGTGACGAAGCCCGCTACGCGCCCACTCCGCGAGGTGGCACGGAATGGCTGACCTGTCAATCCGTCGCGAGGCCTCTGGCCCCGAAGGAGCAACATGCCTGACGCACCTACTGCGACACCGGAGGCCGACGCCACCGATGTCCGCGTTCAGCAGCCGCCGCAGCATCAGCGGCCACAGCGGGAGCAGCCCGGCCCGCTGCCACCTCCCACGGCCCTAAGGGGCCGCGAGGACCGTCCCCAGGAGGACCGCCCGACCAGCGAGGTGCTGGGCGAGCTTGCCAACGACAAGCCCGTCACGGAGTCGGAAGCCACGTCAGCGCTCGAATGGTTCCTGTCGGAGGAGCCCGACGAGGATCTGGAGCCGACGCACACCATCGAGATCAACGTCGGCGTGGGCGAGAAGCAGCAGTGGATCACCTGGGTGGTCCGGCCCATCGACGGTGACGAGCTACGCCGGATCCAGCGCTCGACGGCGGCGCTCCGGCGGCGCGGCCGTCAGGACGATCTCGCCATCGACCAGTTGGGGAACCTGAAGGTGATCGTCGCGGGCTCGGTCGAGCCGGACATCGAGGCCATCGGCCAGGAGCGGCATGTGCAGCCGGAGGCGATCCTGCTCCAGCGGTTCAAGAAGAAGCCGGGGCTGATCGCGCAGATGGCCACGCAGATCATGGCCCTGTCCGGGTTCGATGACGAGGACGTGCGAGACGCGCTGAGCGCAAAAAACTGATCAAGGCCGGGGGCGAGGCGCGCCTGCTGTTCCTGGCCTGGCGCTACGGAGGCGAGGATCCCTACCGGACCTACAACGGGTTGGACGCGGATTACCGGCCGCTTGGGCATCCGAACGAGGAGCCGCGTCCGCCCATGTACCCGACGAGGCTGCGCCACTTCATCTACGGGTGCGGTATGGCGGCGCTCGCAGACGAGGCGAAGTTCGCGGGCGGCAAGCAGTCCACCAAGGTCAGCCGGGCGATGGGGGGCTAGGTGGCGGTAAGCATCGAAGCCGCCTTCGTCCTGATCGACAAGGCGTCAAAGCCGCTCAAGGACATCGCCGCCCAGGCCAAGATCACCGACGCCGCCCTGAAGGGCATGGGCGGCGGCGGAGGCGGCAAGAGCGGCTTCAGTGGCCTGACGACGGACACGAACTCGTTCGCGACCGCGCTCAAGAAGATGCGCGGCGAGGCATCGAACATGGGCCGCGATGTTGAGCAGGCGGGCAAGAAGGCCGAGAAGTCGCTGGGGTTCTTCAAGCGCACGAAGCGCGACGTTGAGGACTGGACCAAGTCGCTGCTGCGAGCGCATCCCGTCATCGGGAACGTGACCAGTGGGCTGGCCGGACTGGGAGGTGCGGTGAAGGGTGCCGCGACGGCGTTCCCGTTGATGGTCACGGCGGTGCTCACGGCCGCGCCCGCCATCGTCAGTCTTGCGGGGGCTGTCGGTGGCCTTGCCACGAGCCTCATCGGAGCGGTGGGCGGCGCGGCGATGGTCGGCGGTGGCCTGCTCGGCTCGTTCGTCGCCGGGATTGGCTCGGTCGTGGCTGTCGCCAAACCGGCGATCACCGACCTGACGAACTACCGCAAAGCTGTGACGCAACTGAACACGGCCATGGCGTCGGGCAACCCGGCAGCGATCAAGAAGGCGCAGGAGAACGTCAACAAGCTCGCGAAGGCCACGCCGGGGGTCGCGGCGATGAACCGTGAGCTAACCGGGTTCACGAGCGCGTGGAAGAAGGCGACCGCGCCTGGCCGGTCGGACTTCTTCAAGCTCGCGGCCGACAGCATCGCCACGGTGCGTAAGCAGATGGGCTGGCTCGGCAAGGAGGCCAACCAGAACATGGCGGCGGTCCGGAAGGCCATCGAGAAGAATCTCCTGCCGTTTCTCAGCGGCGCGCAGTTCCGGGGCATGGCGCAGGGCCTCGGCGGGATCTTCCGGGCGAACATGCCGGGCCTGGGCGCGGGGGTGGTGAACATCCTCAAGGGCCTGGCGAACATCCTGAAGATCATCCGGCCGGACCTGGAGAAGGTCGGCGGCGGGTTCGAGCGGCTGACCAAGGGGTTCGAGCGGTGGACGAGCGCCAGCGGCCGGGGTGGGCAGGGTCAGATCAAGGAGATGACCAAGGCGTTCAAGGAGTGGATGCGGCTGCTCGGGAACATCGTGAAGCTGATCGGGTTCGTGACGGGCTCGGGCATGAAGACCGGCACCGACACGATCACGAAGTGGGCCGACTACCTCTCCAAGGTCAACCAGCGGCTGTCCAAGCCGGGCGGCACGAAAGGCATGGAGGACTGGTTCAAGAAGACGATGGACCAGGCCGGGCAGCTATGGCCGATCCTCAAGAACGTTGCTGGGTCGATGGTGCTGCTGTACAAGGGCTGGGAGCCGCTCTCCCGCGTCCTCCAGTCCGTCCTGAAGGCGATCCCGGCTCCGGTACTCACGGGCATCCTGGCGGCGTACGTGGGCGGCAAGGCGCTCGCTGGGGGCATCAGCGCAGCCAAGACCGTCGGTGGCGCGCTGGGCAAGTGGACCGGGCAGCGCGACGGCTCGCCGGAGAGGCCGCTTGTCGTGCAGGTCGCCGGTGGCTTCGGCGGCGGCGGCGGCACGGGTCTGGGTGGCGGCATGAACAGCGCGGAGGAAAAGGTCGGGCTGCGCGCGCGGTTCGCTGGAACGAAGTTCGGCTCGAAGATCGCGGGTACCCGGATCGGCGGTCGGCTGCTCGGCACGGCGGCAGCGGATGTGGGCGAGGAGCTTGCGGTCGCCAAGGCTCCCGGCTTCCTGGGCAAGATGGGTGGGCTGTTGAAGGGGCACTTTGGAATCGGCGGCGCTGTCGCGGCTGGGGACGAGGGAGCAGGCTTGCTCTCTCGGCTGTTCAAGGGCGGCGGCATCAAGGGGTTCGGCGGTCTGACCGGCGGCTTCTCCGGCATGGCAGCGGCGATGGCGCTCCCGCTGGTCGGTCACCTGATTCCCAAGAAGCTCGCGGAGTCGGCGCTTGGGAGGGGACTCGGCTCGGTGGCGGGCGGCTTCCTGTCCGGCGGGCTGACCGGCGCGGGCATCATGGGCCTCAACGCCGTCCTGCCGAAGTCGATCACCCGCTCCGGCGTGGGGAAGGCCGCGACGAGCATCGGCATGGGTGCAGCGACCGGCGCGACCATCGGCTCGGTCATCCCTGGTGTCGGCACCGGGATCGGCGCGGCTGTCGGCGCGGGGATTGCCGGGGCGCAGCACATGGGCTGGAATCCGTTCTCGGAGAAGGGGCGGACGAAGATCGGTCACGATGCGGGCAAGCTGTGGGGGACGATCAAGAAGGGCGGCGCGGGCGCGTTCGACTTCCTCAAGCGTCACTGGCAGTGGTCCGGGGCCATCGCGGGACCCATCGGCCTGGGCGTCACGATGGCGATCAAGCACTTCGGTTCGATCACGAAGTTCATCGGCGGGCTGCCGGGCAAGATCGGGAACCTGCTCAGCAAGGTGCCGGGCATCGTCGGGGGCGCGTTCAAGGGCATCGCGAACATCATCACGTCCCCGTTCAAGTCGGCGTGGGGGTTCATCTCCGGGCTGCCGGGCAAGATCGGTGGCCTGTTCGGCAAGATCGGTGGCGGTATCGGCGGCGCAGCCAAGTCGGTGGCCTCAACCGCCGGGAGCCTGGTGTCGAAGGGCGCTGGCGCGGTCGTGGGCGGCGCGAAGAAGGTCGGGAGCTTCATCGGCAGCCTCAACCCGTTCCAGTACGGCGGGCAGGTGCCGCGCTCCTCGAACATCCTCGTGGGCGAGGCCGGGCCGGAGATCCTCCACGTGCCCGGCGGCTCGCGCGTGCAGCCGCTGACCGGCGGGTTCGCTTCACCTCAGTTCGCGATGGCGACCGGCATCCCGACACCGCTCGGCGGGTCGCTGCTGGGGATGCTCGGCACCAACGCGATCACGCAACTCAAGCAGGTGCAGTCGCTGATCAACCAGATCACCAACGCCATCGCGAACCCGCGCGGCGGGCTGGCCGCAGCGCTCCAGGCGGGCGGGGATGCGTGGGACGCCTTCGGCAAGAACGCCACCAACGACATCAACTCGGTGCAGAACCGGACGCAGGCGTTCCTCGACTGGCTCGGCAAGTGGCTGCCCCAGAACACCAAGGTCGCGACGGACGCTACGAGCGCGAACTTCGCCCAACTCGACAAGAACGTCCAGGGGGCGTGGCAGCACATCGTCACGAACACCCAGTGGGGGATCGACCAGATCTTCAAGAAGATGGCCGACGCGTTCAAGACGATGGGCGTCACCCCGCCGAAGGGGATCTCGGCCGGAGCGCCGAAGAAGGAGAAGGGCGGACGCCTCGCCAAGGCGGAGACGGGCTACCGGCTGCCCGGCCAGGCCAGGGGCGACCACATCCCGATCCTCAGCCGAGGCGGCGGGATCGTGGCCATGGCCGACGGCGGCGAACTGGTCGTCAACCGGCATACCGAGAGCCGGATCAACTCGATGCTCGGCGGGCGCACCACGCTCGGCCGGGAGGTCGCCGGAGAGACCCGGCCGCACGCGGCGAGCACGGGCTGGCGGATCCCCGGCTTCCAGACCGGCGGGGTCGTCGGGGAGGTCAACCAGCTAGCCAGCGCTGCCGGGTTCAACAAGATCGCCATCGCCGGGCTTCTCGGCAACGCGATGCAGGAGTCGGGCCTGAACCCGAACACGCCCGGCGGCGGCATGTGGCAGCAGATCTCGAACTTCGGCCAGGGCACCGGCGGCTCGCTCGCGGCACAGTGGGCTCGCATGCTGCCGCAGATCCAGGGGATCAAGGGCGCGATGAACGCGGCCGGGTCGCCTGGCGCGGCAGCGACGATCTTCGAGCAGAGCTTCGAGCGCGCGGGCATCCCCGCCCTGGCAAACCGCATCAAGTACGCCAACCAGGCATACGCCGGACAGCTAGGCGGGCCGCTCACCGGCGGCACCGGCGCAGGCGTCGTCGGCGCAGCCCCGGTCATCGTCGCGCCGAACCTGAAGGGCATCGGAGCCATCGGTGCGCTCGGCCAGGGCGCTGTCGGCAAGATCGCTGCTGGAGCGAACTCCAAGCTCTCGCAGTTGGCGGTCATCACCGGCGGAGCCGGAGGCGCGGGGCCAGCGCCGATGACCGGCCCAGCAGCCGTGCAGGCGATGATCGCGGAGGCCAACCAGATCGCGTCTCACCACTACAACTACGAGTGGGGTGGCGGACACGGAGCCATTGGCGTGCCTGGCTCAGGCTCGGGGCACGGCTCGGGTCCCGGCGTGGGGTTCGACTGCTCTGGCTCGGTGTCAGCCGTGCTCCACGCCGCCGGGCTGCTCAACACGCCGCTCACCTCCGGTTCCCTGGCCGGGTGGGGCGCGGCCGGTCCTGGCCAGCACGTGACGATCTACGCCAACCCCGTCCATACGTACATGAGCATCGACGGGCACTTCTTCGGCACGTCCGGCGCGAACCCTGGCGGCGGCGCGGGCTGGTTCCCCGGCTCCGCGCGCGCCGGGTTCACTGTGCGGCACCCGCCGGGTCTCCAGAAGGGCGGTCGCACGACCCGGAAGGGCGACCCGACCAAGCGCGGCATCGGCCTCTCGGCAGCGCAGGTCGATCAGCTTGCGCCGGAGCACCAGCGCGGCCTGAAGAAGGACCCGAACTACGTGCTGCCCGGCAAGGCGCTCGGCGGCTACATCCCGTGGTTCGCGGGTGGCGCGGACTTCGTCGCCAGGCGTCCGCAGGTGATCGGTGTCGGTGACGGCCCTACGCCGGAGCGGGTCCAGGTCACTCCGCAGGGGCAGGGCGGCACGGCTGGTAGGCCGATCCACATCGAGATCCACAAGATCGAGAACCACCGCAAGGGTGACATCCAGAAGATCGTGGATGAGGAACTCAAGGCGCTGGCGGACACGATTGGAGGACGGCTGTGACCTGGGACGGGCTGAAGATCACCCTGTCGGGCATGGGCGGCGGCATGACCACCGACAAGAACGGCAAGCCGCTGCTGCCCGTTCCGTTCGTGTTCCAGTGCCCGCCGCTGGAGGAGTACCAGATCCAGCGTCAGTTCAACTTCGGCACCTACGACACGGTGGACGACGACCAGTATTCGCGGCGCGGCTCGCGGCAGCTTGCGTCGTGGCAGTTCGACACGCTGTTCATGTACCTCGGCCTGGACGACGTGGGTAACTACGCGCCGCACTGGGTGCCGTACCCGACGCGCGAGGAGGGCAGCAGTCAGTACCAGCGGCCGGAGTGGTACATCGAGCGGATCCGGGACCTGTTCGTCGCCGGGTCACCGTTCCGCTACGTCGCGGCGTTCAAGAACTCGACCACGATCCACCGGGCCTACGCGGTGCTGACCGCCTTCACCGAGGTGTACAAGCACGGCGAGGGTGACGCCATCTACCTGTCCGGCGCGAGCTTCATGGAGTGGCGCGACCCGCGCGGCAAGACGCAGCCCATGCCGAACTCGCTCCCGGCCAAGGTCCGCTTCCGCGATCCCCGCAAGCAGGTCAACCACCGGTACGTCGCGTTCGACATCCGCACCGGCCGGACGATCACTACCAAGAGCAAGACGCGCGGCACGACGTTCGCGGACCTGGCCCGCTTCTACTACGGCAACGGAGGCCAGTGGCGGGTGATCGCGAAGGCGAACAACTGCAAGGGCGGCAACGGTGACCTGCCGGTCTTCACTCGCTGGTTCAAGAACCGTCTCTCCAAGGGCGTGCCGACAGTCACCTTGAGCATCCCGCAGAAGCCGGTGAACACGTGACCGTCAAGAACCACGACGAGATCAAGTTCGAGAACATGGTCGTGCCGAAGCTCCAGCAGACGATCTCGACGCCCGACATCTGGCAGACGCGGATCCGGCTGTTCGCGCGCGGGCAGCTAACCGGCGGCGGCGTCGGCAGCGTGGACATCTCCAGCCTCGCGCAGAGCATCACCTGGCAGGACCAGTCCACCGACGATCTGGCGAACATCAACACGCAGGCGGCGATGGTCGGCTCGCTGGTCATGACCAAGCCGAACCTGCGCGACTACAAGAAGCTCGGCGGGCTCGTGTTCCCAGGCGCAGGCGAGTCCTTCACCGCACGCATGAACGCCAGGGGCGTCGGGAGGGGCAACGCGCCGCCGGGCGCGATGGGCGCGGTGATCATCTGCCAGTGCGGCTACGGCAACACGTACCAGAACATCTGGGCGATGCGGATCGTGCCCGGCTACGACTCAGGGATCGCGGAGACGATCACCCTGTCGGACGGCTCGTGGACGCTGAACCTCGCGGACGATCTGTGGTCGATGGCGCAGACCGTGGCCGACTTCAAGTACACGAAGGGCAAGACGATCCGCAAGAACGGCTGGCGGTGTGACCAGATCGCACTCGACTTGTGTCAGCAGTATCGGGTGCCGGTGCGGACGCTGGCGAAGGGCACCGCGTACTTCGAGCTATCGGCGTCCGACACGCAACTCACCTCTCCGGTGGCGGTGCTGACCAAGGCGTACGCGGAGGAGACGAAGCGCACGGGCCGCACGTTCATCATCCGCTGGGGCGCGCCCGGCCCGGCGTTCCCGCTCGGGGCGCTGGAGGTCATCCCGATGCGGCGCAACCGGGTGCTCTACAAGTTCCGCGACCAACTGCTGGAGGCCACGCTCACGCGGAACATGGACCCGACGTTCTGCACGGTGATCGAGGCCAGGGGCCAGCTTCAGGTCGGCAAGACGACGAAGAAGATCACCTACGCCGCGAAGAACGGCGGGGCGATCAACCGGTTCGGGTTCATCCGCAAGACGGTCAACTTCGGGAAGGTGTCCTCGCACCTGGAGCTAGAGATCCTCGCCAAGCGCGCGCTCGCGCAGCGGCTCACCCCGATCCGCACCGCTGAGTTGAACCACCCCGGCTTCCCGACGGTCCGGCGCGGCGATGCGATCCACGTGAACCTGCCAGAGGAGGGCTACCAGGAGACGAAGCTGATCGCCTACGACACGATCACCGAGAAGGGCAAGAGCAAGGCGTATGTCGCGGCGCTGCGCGCGGCCGAGAAGCTCGACCCGACGATGTTCGACAAGCCCGACCCGAAGCTCGCGGCGACAGCCACGGCCGACTCGTCGTCCAGCACCGACTCGGCGGCGGCTGACGCGAACACTCCGGCGTTCCTGCCCGTCGCGAACCAGGGGCTCGCGTTCGTTACCTCGGCTGTCCGCTCCGCGTCGGCGGGGAGCTACACGATGGACCTGACGCTCGGCTTCCAGGACGTGCTCGATCCCAACGAGGTGCGAGCCCAGGTGGACAAGGCCGTCCGCGACTACAAGGCGACCCAGAAGAAGGCGAAGAAGTAGATGCTCGGCCCCGAACCA
>Ga0126381_100004751_pt1 | contig 14839 bp, 9 predicted proteins | sample PanSoiMetPlot_28_FD_96465 | JGI IMG/M metagenome (GOLD analysis project Ga0126381, IMG submission 96465) | Tropical forest soil microbial communities from Panama - MetaG Plot_28 | ecosystem: Environmental > Terrestrial > Soil > Tropical forest > Bulk soil | place: Panama | collected 2016-02-17
CGATCCGAGTTCATTCTTGAGTTCGCACCGATCGCTGCGTTCAGGCAATCGTCCGACAGCTGTTGCGATAAACAATTTCGCCATGCCTACCTATGCCGGCGTTCCTGCGTTGAGACCGGTTGTACCGGCGACAGACGCACATCAGCTGGCAAATGAGAAGAAAAACAGCACCTTTCATTTCGGCCGTTATGACGATCTAATCAAAGATCAGTCTGTCACCCGATAAGGCCATTGTGTCAGGGCTTTTTTGGCAGGACGCTATAGCGCGGCACGCCTCTGCCGTCGGCACCTAAGACGTCTTAACGCGATCTCGAGTGAGCATAACTGGGCGTTGGGTATTGGCGGCAGGGCATGCCGCCCTGCAGCGTCGCGAAACGCGAAACGCCAAACGCCGAACTCTATGCCTTCAGCCTACGATGAGGTCCTCTATCCGCCAGGCGTTCATATCCATACGCAGCTTGATCGGCTCGCAACGGTAGGGCGTCTGCGCGGAATGCAGCCGGCTCCGGTTGATAATTGCCGGGTGCTGGAACTCGGCTGTGGTGTTGGAACGAACCTGATTGCGATGGCAATCAACTGGCCTGAGAGTTCGTTTCTTGGCCTGGATCTCGCCTGCAAGCCGATTCAGAGCGGTCAAGCCGATATCAAGGAGCTAGAACTCCCCAACATTGAGTTGATCGAGGCAGATGTTCTTGATGCAAACAAGAAACGGTTCGGCGTATTCGACTACGTCATTGCTCACGGGCTGTACTCGTGGGTACCACAATCGGTTCGTGATCATGTGCTTGGCATGTGCCGGGAAATGCTGAGTCCGAACGGTATTGGTTACGTAAGCTACAATGCGTATCCGGGGAACCATCTCCGCGATCTCGCTCGCGGGATCATGCGATTCCATGCCAGGCATTTCCAGGAACCCGCGGAAAAGATCCAGCAAGCGCGGGGAATTTTGCAGTTTCTTGCCAGAGCCCGTTCGGAGCCGAACGCTTACACGGCGGCTCTAAAGTCAGAAGTCGATCGAGTCGTCAAATATGCTGATACAGCCTTCTATCACGACGATCTCAGCGACATCAATCGATCGTTCTATTTCTACGAGTTCGTCCGAGACGCCGAACGCCATGATCTCCGGTTCGTTGGCGAATCTAGTCCGAACGAAGTTGATCCTGACAAAGTGACACCTGAAACGCTCCAGCGGCTCAGCGAGCTCGAAAGCGCCGATGAGACGACTCGTGAACAGTATAAAGACTTTGTGCTTGGATGCGGATTCAGGCGCACGCTTGTTTGTCACAAAGAAGTTCCGCTGGCTCCGAATCGTTTGGCGGAAGTCGTTAAAGAGCTTTTGCTTTCATGCGATGCTTCACCCGTCGACGAGCCTGCTGGGGGAACAGTTTTCAGACAGCGAAAAGGAGGGGAGCTGGCGAGCATGCATCCACCGATCATTGCTGCGCTTCGTCGAATCTGTGACGAATGGCCGTGTGCGACATCGTTTGATGCCGCGTTTGGCGCTCCCGGTATGAGCGATTGCGGGTTGCTGACTGAAGTTTTGTTGAAAGCGTATGAGAGTGGCGTTGTACAGCTGCACACAATTCCACGAATCGTGGTGAATCGAGTCAGCCAGCGGCCGATAGCCTCAACGTTGGCTCGGCTCCAAGCGAGCCGCGGTGAGCTTGTAACTTGCCAGCTTCATAAGTTGATTCGATTGGCCGATCCGCTGAGTAAGCGGCTGGTGACTTTGCTGGATGGAACGCGCGATCAAGGAGCAATTCTTGAAGAGCTTTTGGAGTTTGCCAGATCTGGACAAGTAGAGCTTCGCGACAACGAACGCTTGCTCACAGATCCAGCGGAAATCGATTCGGTCATCCGGCGCCGTGTGCCAGAGGTACTTCAAGCGCTTGCCCGCGAAGCGATGCTGATAGGGTAGGGATTCCCTTTAAGGCGGCAGGCCCTGCCGCCGACATCTATCCGGTACCACCCCTTGCACACCTACAGCGCCAAACGCCAAAACCTGTCGCGCCATAGTCCGGCCTTGGCCGGAAGAAGGCTGACGTCAAACGCCTCTACGGCGCAACTGCCCACACTTCGACTATCCGATTTTTGGAGAACTGCTGCTGATCAAACATATCAGTTCCTCCCATCGGGATCGGATACATAACATTCAGCACGCCGCACTTGTCTTTCAGGATCTGGGTCACTGTCTGAGCTCTTCCAAGCGAGAGATCGATATTCCTTTGATCGTTCCCTTGCTTATCGGCGTACCCTAGAACCACCAGTAATAACGTTGGATCCTCCAGAATCCTTCGAACGCGCTCTTGAGAAACCTGATTCTGAACTGAGGCAATATCTTGTGGGGGAAGATTGATGTTTGCTGTCGCGAACGGGATTACAGCGACACGCCCCATTCCCTTTGCCTTTTCTACAATTTGGTAGACCCGGTCTTTCTGGGCTCGCGTAGCGGTTGGCTGCATTTCAATTCGCCTAAGAATCTCTCGTTTTACCTTGTCAAAATCTTGTCCGGTAAGATCCAAATTTAGAGGCCCTACTTTAGAAAGTGGCGTTCCACTCGGCGCTGGCGTAGGCGCTGGCGTGGAAATGGGAGTAGGAATCGGAGTCGGTACTGGGGTTGGTATCGGAGTTGGAGTCAGGGCGACGGTTGGTGTTGGCGTGGGCGACTCCCTTATTATTTCTTTGGAGTGCCGCCGGGGAGACGAAAAAAGAGTCCAGATGATTGCGGCGATCGCCAGCAGCAATACCGCCCCCACACATGCGAAAACTATCCAGAGATAGGATGGTTTTTCTTTCGGTCCAATTGTTTCAAGTTGGGATCCGCACTCCGGACAATGGAAATCCTTGGTAACGACAACGATCTTCTCGTTCCGATAGGCCAGCGTACAGCCTGAATAATTGGTACACTTACCGACAGTTTGGGCCATATCAGAGAAATTGTAGGTGCCATTTTGCTCGGGAAACCCCGTTGGGTCAATGACTGACCGCCAAACTAATCCGATCGGATTATAGGATGGCGTAGCACACGCGGGAGTCCGGCGATTGCCGGATGAAGCTCAGCCCTACCGGCGATGTGTTTCGCTCCCGCCGGTAGGTCCGAGCTTCAGCTCGGCCTCGTACGAGTACCGCCCATCAGGGGTGCTGTTTAGCTAAGACCGCGTAGATCGCGTCATGGATCTCGAGATTCTGGTTCCAATCGGGGACAACCAGGCTTCGCGAACGAAGTTGCAACCGAGCCAGGTCGGCGATCGGTTCTTCAAAAATCCTTTCCAGGGCGCTCGGTGGCGCGTCTCCGAAGTCTCGGCAAAAGCTGGCGGGACCAACGCCGGGAAATAGCCGAACAATCAGGCCCAACGCCTGCCACCACAGCTCCGGAGGAACAACATGGGCCGCTCTGGCGCGCATCTCCGGGTCAAATGTGAGGCGATGTGGGCCGAGTGATTCGCTCCACCTTGGGTCGCGCTCGATGACATCCTGCAGTTGGGCCGGGAACGGAGCACCTTTCTCCGTAGAGATCTGCCGCGCCAGGCTCAATAGCTCATCGAGAGCAATGGCCAGCGTATTCTCTCCGTTGACCAGAAGAATCCGCGTGGCAATTACGGCCAGAGAATACATGTCGCATGGCGAGGACAAAAGCGGTAAGACCTCAAAATTAACCTGGTGGATCGGAGTTCCCGCGGCCTTTTCCAGAGCCTGCCGTTGCGTCTCCAAAAGCTCCTGCGGAACTGTCCTGAATCGTGTCTCTCCTGCAGCCAATGCCTGCGATTCATCGACCGTGCCAAAAAGATTGATCTGATGCGGCACCAGCGTGAACTGAATGTGCAGCAGGTCACTGGCGGCAATTTCCAGGCGTTCGTCCGAAGCGATTGTCGCTTCGATACAAATTCCTTCCGGAGTCGGCGGCAACACTTTGCGAATGCGTATCGTCGCCTTTCCTTGTAACGGAACGCCCAGGTTGCGGGGCCGAAAGACGGATGGGCTTGGCGATTCTGCCGGAAGAAAATAGCGAGCGCTACTGGTTTCCAATGCCAGCGGGATTGCTCGGCTTGATTCGATTAAGTCGACGTTCGCTGTCCACAAACAAGGCAGTCCGGTTCCGGTTTCCGATAGCCTCACACGGAAGCTATCTGTGTTAAGCCCGAGAAACGGGAGCTGCTGTAAACGAATTGCATTTCGGGTCTCGACGATCGTTTGAAGAATCAGGTTGAGTTTGAGATGCAAAACTTCAAGCAAGCGCGCAGCTTTACCGTTCCTTCCGGTAAACAGGTGCGCGCCTTCCTGGATTGCTTGATCAATGTCGGCGAGGCGGGAATAGGCGGCTCCGAGAGGTATGCGGCCACCTCCGTTCATGTCGAAATGAATGCCACTCCAAGATTTTCCGCCGAGGACATCTGCGAATTCGCTGAGCGACAGAGGAGAGAGCAATCGTGCAAACCATAATCCACCAGCGTTGAAGACTGATGAATGCGGGAAAGAATCGCTCAGTGTTCTTACACCGGGCGGAGTAGGCGCACCCGTGGTAGCTGCGAGAAAAATGGGAGCCTTGGTCTGCGGACCGGTCCACAGATAGCGGTGCAACGATTGGCTATATGCAGGTAAGCCGGCATCAACAAGTGCTTCATCATCGGTACACAGGGATAATTGCTGGTTTGATTCGGGGTCAACTGGCCGAACGATCGTGCCGGATTCCAGGAAAACGGGATCACGACGATCCGTTTCGATTAAATTCGTGCGGCCAAGGCTTCGGAACATGGAAGTCCGTTGCGCCCATTTCTGGTCCAGAAACGCGTTGGTCAAAGGCTCTGACCGTGCGCGAAAGCTGAAGCGGACGCGATCGACATTTTGCACCCAGACCTCGACCCAGATCTTTGGATCTTTGACACGGTCGACCAGGCACCCAAGATAGACGGAAGCGTCGATCGTCTCACGTAACAGCAGAAAATGCGGTGTTTTTTCCGGCTGAACGACTAGGCAAAGAGCGAGAGTCGCGTCGCGATCTTCTGGCTGCAACGGTGCAGCGCGAAATCCTGGCGGCAACAACTCGTCCTCGGAACCCGGCATCTATCCGAGCGTAACACCACGAATCCTATTTTGGCTAGCACGGAGGAGGGAACGCCGAGAACGACGGGAACTTAACGCCGACATCGCCGACAATGCCGAGATCGCCGACAACGGGATGAGACCCCCAATCAGAAGTCGGCGATAAAAGGCACCAAACACCAAAATCTGTCGCGCCGTAGCTTTAGCGACGCCGAACGCCGAACGCCAAACGCCAAACGCCTAAAGGGCCGCGTTGACTTGCTGAATCGCTTGCTGGACCTGTTGATAGCTCGCTTGGAAGCCTTCCATCGTTTTCTTGTCAGAGAACGAAATGCCGGCCTCTTTGCCTGGCTTCCATTTTTCGGCGTTCTTTTCCAGATAATCGGTCGCACCGAGCGCAGCGTCCGCCAGCTTTGTCAGAGCATCGGACCGAGCCGCTTGTTTCGCGATTGCGTTCCGTTCGATAAACAAGTTTGTCACTTGCGATGCCATATCGTCCGACAAGCCCGCAGCTTTCAACTGTGTCGTCATATTTGCTTGGAGGCCGTTGAGTACATCGCGCCTTTTGCCGGACGCATCCTTCAATGCTTCCGCTGCCTTCTTTACGTTGGCGACATCCTCCTTTGTTTTAATTGAGGCCAACGGCTGTACCACCTGCGCGTCGGCACTCGTTTCGAGCGGTTTCGCAGCGGCGTCTACATCGGCCAAATTTTTCCCCGTCTCATTGAGGGCACGAGCAACTGGAGCCTCGTCCGGCGGCAACGAATCGGGATTTGCGCTCATCAAGTTCAAATAGTCCGCTGGTCCTTTCGGTTTCGGTGTAGCGGTTGGAGTCGCTTGCGCTTGGGGAGGCGGTTGTTCACTCTTGTTGCAGGCGGAGAGCAATCCGAGGAGCGCAATCAGGCAAAGCGAAGAATAGAGACCGCGCACCCAAGAAGCATTACGGCGAGGTTGAGAGGATGAGATCGCATTCGGCATGTCGGTAGTTTCTAGCGAGATTCGCGGGCACGTCTACGGCGATTTTCTCGCGAATCCCTGTTGAGACGCGAACTCGATGCAATGATAGTGCGAGCCACATGGTTCGTTTTATCGGTTTTGGGTTGTTGGCTTGCTTGCTTTGCGGTTGTGCCACGCGGGCTGTAACTTCTGTCAAAGGAATACCCGGTCACTTCAGCACAGTAATTATCGATGCCGGTCACGGCGGCAAAGACAACGGAGGGCTCGGTGGACGACGCGGCATCGGCCTTGTTAGAGAAAAAGATGTAACGCTCAGCACGGCTAAGAAAGTTCGCTCGGAGCTGCAACACGCTGGCGTGCGCACGCTGATGATCCGCGACGATGACCGTTTTGTAGAGCTCGATGACCGGGTAGCTTTTGCGAATCGGCAGGGACCAGACGCGATTCTGGTCAGCATTCATTATGATGCCACCGGCGACCGCGGCGCGAACGGGGCAAAGACCTATTTCTGGAGAGCGGATAGCCACGGATTGGCAACGCGGATCCAGGAAGACCTTGTGGCCGAGACCGGCGAAACCAACCTGGGCGTTTTGCGCCGGCGCCTTCGACTGACTCGCAACCCGGAGATTCGATCGGTTCTCTGTGAATGCGCGTATCTGACGAACCCCGGTGAGGCGCAGAAAGCAACGAATGACGCCTACCAATCCAAAATTGCCACCGGTATCGCCAGGGGCATTCTCGAACAATATCGCGTGGGTGACGCAGGCATCGCCTCGGTCCCCGAACTCATTGCGCCCATGTCCAGAGCCTCCGACAAATACGTGAGCCGCCACACAAAGCACCGCAGCAAGCACCGCAAAAAAGTGTGAGTGTGAGGTGAGAGCGAAGGGGGGATAGGGCGATGGGCGAGACGGCGAAAAGAAATATGGAATCGAACAGAAAATCGCGAAGATTTTTTCTCGCCTACAACCGAAAATTCAAAACCGAAAACGGTGAACCGCGCGGCGAAGCCGCGCGCTTGACTCAGACCCATACTCGCACTCGTACTGCGGGAGTGCTAGATTGGCCGCTTCAATGCGAAAGAGAGACGTCACGATTCACGATGTCGCCGCTCAATCCGGAGTCTCCTACCAGACGGTCTCGCGTGTGATCAATGAGATGCCCGATGTGGCTGATGCAACGCGCCAGCGGGTGACCAAAGTTCTCGATCGGCTCGGCTACCGTCCCAACCTGACCGCGCGGCATCTGGTGAGCCGGCGTTCGACGGTGATCGGAGTGGTTACGTTTGCTACCGGCCTCTATGGCCCGTCCCAGATTGTGCTCAACGTCGAACGAGCGGCCAGAGCAAATGGTTACAACATCATGTTTGCTGGTATACCCGAGGAAAACGTCGAAGAAATTCACCGGGCGGTCGATACCCTCTGCGCCCATCGAGTCGCCGGCATATTGATGCATCTCCCCTTGGAAATTGACCTGCGTCGTCTTCGCGACGTCTGCAAGAGTTTGCCTGTGGTGGCCATCGACTCCGATTTCGGTTTCGAAGCGCCTTCCGTTTTTGTTCAACAGGAAAAAGCTTCGCGGATGCTGACGAAGCACCTGATCGATCTCGGCCATAAACGGATCGCTTATCTCCGAGCGCCGGTTGTCTGGCGGGCATCCCGACTGCGATATCAGGGTTGGCTTAAAGCGCTGAAAGCCGCGCGCCTTAAACCGGGGCCTTGCGTCGAAGGTGACTGGTCTTCCAAGGGCGGATTCGAAGCAACGCTTGAGCTGATCAAACACCACAACAACCGATTCACAGCACTTGTGGTCGCCAACGATCAAATGGCGCTCGGCGCAATCCGAGCTTTTGAGGAAAACGGTCTCCAGGTGCCGAGCGATGTGTCGATTGTCGGTTTCGATGATATTCCCGAGGCGGCGTTCTTCCGACCTCCACTGACCACTGTCAAACAGGATTTCGATGCGGTCGGCAAACTCGGTGTCCGCTGCTTAATCGACCAATTTAAAAACGAAAGGCCGCCCTCAACCCAGACACACACCGTGCAACCATTTTTTTTCGAACGCGGTAGCACCGCGAAGCCGCGGCGGAAGAACGTGTCAGCGTGACGGCGTGTCGACGTGTCGGCGGACCAGCGAATACACGCCCATACACCGACACGCCGTTACGCCGATACGTTCTTCAACTCCTCCCGTTGGCCACTGCTACTGCGGCGGAAGCAACGCGCTTTCGGCCGGCAAGTTCTTCTCCAGCGTTTGGTGGCAGGCTGGCGAAACTGAAATATGACAGAAGGGAAATCACCCCAATTACGATGAAAGCGGGCAAGAAATCACCAGTTGCCAGCGTCTGGCTGCCTCGTAACGCCATCGATGATTGAAGAATGAATGCGGCTATGGTTATGCCGAGGCTTAGCGATAGTTGCTGGAAAACACTGGTCAGCGTTGTCGCCTGACTCATCTCTGGTTGTTCGACCTCCGCAACGCTGATCGCATTAATACAAGTGAACTGTAACGAACGAAAGAAACCACCGATAAAAAACACGGTGAGAATCCATAGATGAGGAGTTGTGATTGTGAAGCTCGCCGGCGCGACAGCCAAAATCGCTGTGGCGATCGCATTTATCACTAACACCCGTCTGAATCCGAGTTGGCGTAGAACCGGGCTGGCAGTGAATTTCATTAACATCGCGCCTACCGCGCCAACAAAGGTCATCAAGCCGGATTGCAAAGGGCTCAGCCCAAATCCAAGCTGCAACAAGAGAGGCCACAGCAGCGGTATTGCGCCAACGCCGATTCGAAAAAAGCTGCCGCCGATCACGCCGGCCTTAAAGGTAGGAAGCCGGAATAGCCGGAGATCGAGGATGGGATTCGGGGTCCGTGCCGCGTGCATCGCATAGAGCGCGACACCTACAAAGCCGATGGCAAATAACGCGCAGGCCGCCCAGACCGGAAGCGCGTTCCCTTCCATTGTTGCAGACGCCCATACAAGTGCGGATAGTCCAACACCCGACAAAATAAATCCGATCAGATCGAACGGCGGCGGATCTTCCTCAACGATCTCCGGAATGAAAAGCGTTGCCAGCACAAGACCAAGTACCGCGACGGGAATGTTAATCCAGAATATCCAACGCCACGAAAAGTAGGTTGTAATCAAGCCGCCCACTGGCGGACCGACCATCGGACCAATTAATGCTGGTATAGTCAGCCACGCGAGAGCGTCAACAAATTCCGATCGCGGTACGCTACGCAGAATGACGAGGCGTCCGACCGGCATCATCATCGCGCCACCGATTCCTTGGAGAGCTCTGGCCGCGACCAGCATATGAATCGACGTGGCGAACCCGCAGAAAATTGATCCTAGAGCAAATATAAGGATCGCGAGCCTGAAAATAATTCGCGCGCCGAACCGGTCCGCGAACCATCCGGAGGCCGGGATGAAGACCGCCAAAGCTAACAAATATGAAGCGAGCGCGAGCTTGAGTTGGATTGGGCTCTCGTGCAGTTCACGTCCGATCGCCGGTAACGCGGTCGAGAGGACCGTGGCGTCCAGATTCTCCATGAACAATGCGCATGCGACGATCAGCGGTACGAGAATCCGAAGAGGGAGAGCCATTAGTGAGTGTGAGTGCGAGTGTGAGTGTTAGTTTTAGTGATGGAATTGGATTTAGAGTTAGAGGGACCCATTTCATAACCAGCACTAGCACTATCACCAGCACGAATACTCCCGCTCACACCCGCACTCTTTTGTCCAGGTTCGGCAAGAACGCGGTGAGCAATCCGATTAATGGCAAGAACGAGCAGACTGAGTAAACGAAATCGATACTTGTCCAATCTGCAAGCCTGCCCAGCGCGGCCGATCCAATTCCAGCCATGCCGAATGCGGTTCCGAAAAAGATACCGGCGATCAATCCAGTTTTGCCCGGCACAAGCTCCTGCGCGTAAACAATGATGACCGAAAAAGCGGACGCGAGGATCACTCCAATTATCACCACAAGAATTCCAGTCCAGAAAAGGTCTGCGTATGGCAACGCTATAGTAAATGGCGCTACGCCCAGGATCGATGCCCAGATCACATATTTACGCCCAATCCTGTCTCCAACCGGTCCTCCAATAATTGTACCGGCAGCGACAGCGAACAAAAAGAGGAACAGATAAATCTGCGCTGTCTGGATGCCGAGATGAAATTTGTTAATCAGGTAGAAAGTGAAGTAGTTGGTGAGACTGACCAGGTAAAAAAACTTGGAGAAGATAAGCGCGATCAAAATCGCCAGCGAAAAGACGATCTTCTGCTTCGATAACAGCGCCTGGCCGGGCTTACGTTTTGCGCTCGATTTAGTTGGGATTCTATAAAGGTTTTGGCCATACCACCTTCCGACGATCGAAAGGATGATAATCGCGATCAGGGCAACCACGGAAAACCAGGCGATACTTGGCTGTCCTCTGGGCACGATGATAAGCGCAGCCAATAACGGCCCGGCCGAAGAGCCGGCGTTCCCACCGACCTGAAAAATCGACTGGGCGAGTCCGTGCTTACCTCCTGAGGCCATGCGAGCCAGACGCGATGCTTCAGGATGAAAGATTGATGAGCCCAGGCCCACCAACGCGGCAGAAACAAGAATGGTTGGGAAATTGCCTGCCACCGAGAGTAGAACCAGACCGATCAGCGTGAACCCCATCCCGATTGCCAAAGAATAAGGTTTAGGTCGGTGATCGGTGTAGAGCCCGACAAATGGCTGAAAAAGCGACGCGGTGCACTGAAACGTCAGAGTGATCAGGCCGATCTGTGTAAAGTTCAGATGAAACGAGTTCTTCAGGACTGGATATATCGCCGGAATCAACGACTGAATCGTGTCGTTAAGCAGGTGCGAAAAACTGATTGCTAGGAGAATAGCGAATACGGTGTTCTCGGCTCTATCTTGATGTTCGACTGTGTCCTGAAATTGCGTCTGCATGGATCTGGCCGCTGTACAACGGCGGCCTTCCGCGCCATCAGTACAAGCCCCTCTCCCGGGGAATCCCGTTTTCTAAAATACCCGGGCCGATCTGCTCCACAAGAGCCCCATACCAGGACAAAACGTAGTTGTTCTATCAGAATTCGTTTGCCGTTTGAACGTTCCCGCTGGAGGGCGGCGCTCTGTCGCCGCCAAACGCCAGACGCCAAACGCCTTTACCATTGACAGCCGAGCCTTTAGGCTCCACCGAGACGCAGATACTCCCCGTCAGCATATATGCCAGAGCTAGAAACTGCCGTTTCAACCACTCCCTATGTTCCAGCAAAAAGCAGGGTCGCTGAGCTCACGATTAAATCGATTCTTTTGGGAGCATTCTTTGGACTCTTGTTTGGGGCAGCAACGGTCTATCTCGGCTTGAAGGCTGGATTAACGATTTCGGCTTCCATCCCGGTAGCGGTTTTGGCCATATCGCTCGGACGTAAGTTCTTCAAAACGACGATCCTCGAAAACAACATCATCCAGACAACGGCTTCTGCCGGTGAATCAATCGCCGGAGGTGTGGTTTTTACCATGCCCGGGTTTTTGTTCCTATCCAGTGGTAGCCACAGCGAGAATTTCTTTTCCTATTGGCCGATTTTTATCCTGGCGGCTATCGGCGGAATCCTGGGCACGCTGATGATGATCCCATTACGCCGGGCGTTGATTGTGGAAGAACATGGAACTCTTCCTTATCCGGAAGGCACCGCATGTGCATCAGTTCTTATAGCAGGGGAGAAAGGTGGAGATTTTGCCCTGACAGCCTACAAGGGATTCGGCTTCGCTCTGGTCTATGCGGCTTGCCAGAAGATTTTTGCGATCATCGCCGAAACACCTGCTTGGGTGACAGCGCAAACGAATCGCTTTTTTCCTTCTGCAACGGTCAACGCGGATATCACGCCGGAATATATGGGCGTTGGATATATCATCGGTCCACGCATCGGCGGGGTACTTGTGTCCGGCGGCGTACTGGCATGGTTAGCTTTAATCCCATTGCTGGCGTCGCTTCTGCCCCCTGAAATCATCGCTGCTCAACAGGTCAAGCTTGGTTATCTGCGTGATCTCGCCTCAGCCGGCGGTAAAGGAGGCTGGGATCCGGCGACAAAAACGTTTGCGGACACCGCGGCAGCCATCTATTTCGCCTACGTTCGACAGATCGGTGCGGGCGCAGTCGCTGCAGGTGGTTTCGTGACCCTGCTGAAAACGTTGCCAACTATCTGGTCATCTCTCGGCGCCAGCTTAGCTGCGCTGAAAAGGCGATCAGCCGGCATCGGCGAAGAACGTACCGAGGACGACCTTTCCATCCGTGTTGTCGGCTTCGGCAGCCTTGGGTTGATCATTCTGATGATGCTACTCCCGCAGATTCCTGGCGGCAGCATCCTCAACAAATTCGTGCTCGGAATACTGATCATTCTTTTTGGATTTGTATTTGTCTCGGTCTCGAGCCGGATCACCGGATTGATTGGCACCAGTTCCAATCCGATTTCCGGCATGACGATCGCCACCCTCATGGGCACCTGTCTGGTATTCGTCAGTATCGGCTGGTCCGGATTTAAGTATGAGCCGTTGGTGTTGGTTGTTGGCAGCATGATTTGTATCGCCGCGGCCAATGGAGGAGGAACTTCCCAGGACTTGAAGACCGGCTTCCTGGTGGGTTCTACGCCACGCTACCAGCAACTTTCATTGTTCGTTGGAGCGATCGTCGCCGCGGTCGCTATCGGGCTAACCGTCAAACTACTCGATGCTCCGAGTCGGGAAATGGTCGCTCAAGGCGTTCTGCACCGGATCGGAACAAATCAGTATCCAGCACCTCAGGGGACATTGATGGCGACGCTGATTAAAGGGCTGCTCTCGTTCAATCTCGACTGGCAGTTTGTTTTGGTTGGAGCGTTTCTGGCTATCACCATGGAGCTCTGCGCCGTGAATTCGCTATCTTTTGCCGTTGGTGCTTATCTGCCCCTTTCAACGACTCTTCCGATTTTTATCGGTAGCGTCATTCGCGGCGTGGTGGATCACCAGACCAGGAAAGCGACTGCTCCTGCGGAGGGCCAAGAACTGAAGGCCGGCAACCTGTTCGCTACTGGCTTGGTAGCCGGTGGAGCTATAGCCGGAGTCATTGTCGCCGGTCTCCTGCAGGTACCCGGCCTTGGCGATTTTCTCCCCAAACTCAATCTGGAAAAAACGCTTACCGCCGCGCTTGGGGAAGGCGGGTACGCTCTGCTCGGTGTAGCCTTCTTCGCAGTGATGGGTATCGTCCTCTACCGAATCGGCTCCAGCAAAAAGAAGCTTACTTAGATCGCTGGCACTGGCCTGTTCACCTGCCCACAATCACCAGCGGTCCGCTTTTATCCGAAGCCTTCACTTCCCGAGATCCGATCGAGGTTGCACATCCTCTGCACAAATAGTCATAAATCTCTCTGTCAGGAAGGATTAGGAGCAGTTTTTCGTACACGGGTTGAGCTGTCTTGCACTTTGGACAGTACAAAGAAGACGCACGCAACGTTTCGAATTGGGTAGCCCGGGCAGCCATCGCAGGCCCCTACTCTCGATCCAACCCGCAGCCTCGTCAAACGAACGCCAAGGTCTCTGCCCCCCGCACCAAAAACGCTCCCACCTCTCACCTGGCACTGTTTGCACTGTTTGGCATTGCTGGCATTTCCTCCTGCGTTGGAATTTCCATCGACCCATAGTACAATCCGCTTTGGACTAATTATAGTCCTCCGACGGCCTAGATATGGCTCGTAAGAAAGAATTGTCCGCATTTGATGTTCGGATCCTCGTCCTGGCCGGAATGATCCTCTCAGCCCTCCTCGGGATCGGACTCCGTCTCTGGTTCGTTCAGGTCGAGCTCAAAGACTATTACCGCCGTAGAATCCAGGGGGCATCCGAGGTCACGGTTCGGATCCCGGCGGTCCGGGGCGAAATACGTGACCGCAATGGCGTGGTCCTCGTGACAAATCGGCCAAGCTACGAAGTTGATCTTTATCTGCCTGATCTAGTCAACGGCTATAAAAGGCGATACGGCCCCCCGCCTATGGTTGATTATCGTCATAAGGACGGTAGCGGAATGCTGCACAACGAGCGCGAACCGGATATCGTCCAGATCGTTGACCAGACAATCATGCCGCGGCTTGAGGCGATGCATCTGGCGCAACCGTATAACCCTGAAAGGTTGCGGACTCATTTTCGGACCCAGGAGCTTGTTCCATTCGCCTATGAGCAGGACCTGAAGTTTGCCACCCTCTCGAAATTTGCTGAGGAGAATGTCAATTTGCCTGGGGTACAGGTAAACGTCAGGCCGTTACGCAGATATGTATACGGTGCGTTGGCGGCCCACTTGCTCGGCTATGTCGGCGCTCCTAAAGACATCAGCAAGCTGCCCGATGTCAAAGATTTCAATTTCTATGAGCCCGAAGTCCAGGGTCGCACAAACATTGAATACACCATGGACGAGGAGCTTCGCGGTAAGCCGGGGAAACGAATTTTGCGCAAGAACGCGAAAAACCAGTTGGAAGGTCAACCGCAGATCATCCAACCGGTGCCCGGAGCAAATGTCTATCTGACCATTGATGCCAGGATCCAGTACGTCGTAGAGCAGACATTGCGCGCCGTTGGCCGCGCGGGTTGCGTCGTTATGGACCCGAACAATGGGCAGATTCTTGCGATGGCCTCGGTTCCTTCTTTTGATCCGAACAAGTTCATCCCTTCGATCTCTGCGAGCGATTGGGAGAAGGTCAAGGAGGGCGAAGCGAATCCTTTGGTCAACCGCACGGTAAGCTCTTATGCGCCGGGCTCAACTTACAAGATCATTACAGCGCTTGCCGGACTGACCAAAGGGCTGGCCAAAGCGAGGTTTA
>Ga0126381_100004752_pt1 | contig 14838 bp, 13 predicted proteins | sample PanSoiMetPlot_28_FD_96465 | JGI IMG/M metagenome (GOLD analysis project Ga0126381, IMG submission 96465) | Tropical forest soil microbial communities from Panama - MetaG Plot_28 | ecosystem: Environmental > Terrestrial > Soil > Tropical forest > Bulk soil | place: Panama | collected 2016-02-17
AACCAAAGCACAGCACATCCAGTTTTCTTCGACACACGTTCCGCCACCCGATCTCACGAAACGCTTCGAAGGTCTTAAGGTCCGTGTTTATGGCGATGTCGGTATTGTCAATGGGTTGGTAGTCACCAACAATAAGGAGGGAGACACAGTGGGTAAAACCGTATTCACCGATGTTTTCATTTACCGGGACGGTCGCTGGCAAGCCATCAATGCACAAGAAAACGCAGTGCAATCATCGCCGCCTTGATCTAGCCTCCGATGCACTGTTATTCGCTTCATGCTCGAAAAAATTATTCGCGATTTCATGACGCTCTGGACCACGATCGACCCGATCAGCAATCTGGCCTTGTTTGCAAGCCTGACTGCCGCCATGCATCGCAGCGAACGTCGAAGGATCGCCTGGCGAGCATCTCTCTACGCCGCGATCATCCTCGTCGTTGCGGGCATAATTGGCCAAATCGTACTCGATGCGATGGGAATTCGTCTTCGCTCATTGCAGATCGCCGGCGGTCTCATCCTTTTCGTTTTCGGATTGCAGATGGTGTTTGGCTGGATCGATCAACCCGGCGCCTCCGTCGAGAAAGGCCGGGATTTGGCTGTTTTCCCACTGGCGGTGCCCGCTATTGCCGGTGCCGGTGCGATAACGGCCGTGATCCTATTGAACGATAACGACGTCTATTCCGTAAACGAACGCGCCGAAACGGCTGTAGTGCTGCTGGTCGTGCTGGTATTGAATTACGTCTTACTTCTTTTGTCAGACGTTATTCTGCGGTTCATTGGTCGACAGGGGGCAGCGGTTCTTACACGCGTGATGGGGATAATTCTAACCGCCCTTTCGGTCGAATTCGTGCTTGCCGGCTTGTCGATCGGTAGCTGGGCTACGCCTCACCACTAGGGTTTTGGAAGTCTAGTGAACGAGCAATGATTCTACTGTTTGTAAAGTGTTTGGTATTTAAGGACGAGTTTATATGAAAATCTATTTCGACGATCCTGAGTACGACGGACAATTTCTACGCACGCTCAACTATGGGCCATTGGGAGCACAGATTGGCGAAGCGTGGGCGATTGCAGAACAGATCAAGGCAGGCGACGCTGAGAGCTGGTACAATGCGTGGTCGACCTACGCCGGTCGCTTGTACGATCTCGCCGTCAAATCGCACGCAGCCGGGGATCGGATCAGCGCCAGCAACGCGTTCCTGCGTGCATCGAATTATTATCGCACCGCGTACATTTTCATGTTTGCGCTCCCCGTTGATCCGCGTGTGATCGAGGCGTACAAGAAACAAACCGATTCGTTTCAGAAAGCTGCGGCATTATTCGAGAAACCGACGGAAGTTCTTAAGATTCCGTACGGGAGTTCAACTCTGCCTGGTTATTTCATCAAACCCGATTCGAGTAACACGCCGCGTAAAACGTTGTTATGTACAGGTGGTTACGACGGCACCTGTGAGGAGCTATTCTTCGTCATTGCCGGAGGAGCATTGGCACGCGGCTATAATGTCTTGATCTTTGACGGTCCCGGGCAAGGCGGCGCGCTTGTTATGCAGAAATTGCCAATGCGCGCCGATTGGGAAAATGTCGTGACGCCGGTAGTTGATTATTTGGTCACACGGCAAGATGTGGATTCTGCTCGCATTGCACTGTACGGCGGTAGCTTTGGCGGATATCTCGCGCCGCGCGCGGCAGCCTTCGAGCATCGGTTTGCTGCGTGTATTGCGGACGCTGCGTTGTTTGACCCAGCCGCGCTTAGTAAGAAAATGTTTCCGCCTGAGATCGCGAGCGCATTGGCTAACGACGATGTAGCGGTGCTCAAACCATTTTTTAACAAACTCCAAGAGAATACGACTCAACGATTTATTCTTGGACGCGGCATGTGGGTGCACGGCGCGTCCACGCCGTGGGAATATTTTAAGATGTTTCAGGCGTACTCGCTCGCCGACGTCGCGAAAAACATTCAATGCCACACATTTGTCGCTGAGGCCGAGAACGATCGCCGGCGCGGCGGCGGCAAGGATTTGTACAACGCCTTACAATGTCCCAAGGAATATGTGCTTTTTACGACAAACGAAGGTGCTGGCGAGCACTGCGAAGCAGGCGGCCGCGAAGTATTCTTTCAAAAGATGTTTGGTTGGCTCGATCCCATTGTCGCGAAATGAGATCACAAGCACATCGGTAAGAGTCAGCCATTGGTACTTGTGTTCTCAGCGTGTCCTAGGCGCGGGTTTGTACCCTGCCTGGATTGCATCCTGCTCGGTCATGTACTTGCCCTTGGCGGTCGTGCCATAAAATGGAGAACCTTCTCTGTGGTAAACACCTACCTCTGTGTTGACCCACACCTGGCCGTGCCCGCCGCCAAGCGCCTGCGGACGTGTCGCTTGCTCAGTGGTGTGACCTGCTGAAACGGAGGTAGGGGGAGGCTGTGATTGAGCCTGGTTCACGCAGAACAGTGCAATTCCAACAATAGAAACGGTGGTAAGAAATTTCGTCTTCATGCTAATAATATTTCGCGTCGCAACTCCTCGACGGCCGTAAAACCACTGACATTCAGGCTGCGACGGTGGAACCGCGCTGACCAGCTACTAGCGGTTCCTAGTATTTTTCTTGAAGGCTGCGAGGCAAAATTCAGCAGAGACAAATCGCAATGAAATCGTTATCTGTCAGAGTCTTGTGCATTTGCACTCTTGCTGCGGGCCTTATTCCCGGCGCGCGCCGAGAAGCAAGGTATTTCTCGGGAGCAAGCTGAAGCGTTGGTTTCAGGGCTAAAATTTCAGCAAGATGAGATTACTGCCAACCGAGTCTTTTCTGAGTGACCCATCGAAGGGCCTGATAGCGGACCGCTTTTAGTTTGTCGTATTGAGCAGATGAAAGAATCGTCTTCAGCTGCGGATCTGATTGCCCCTGCAGGGACTTAACTTCTTCTCTCTTCTGCGCGTCGGAAAGCGAATTGTTGTTCCTGATCGCTATTACCTTCTGTCCCTCACTGGAGAGAATAGGCGCGATTTGAGCACTCTGTTTAGGCGACACACTTAAGTTCTGTTCCAAGCAGCTTTGATATTTGGACCACCCCTTGGTGCCCGGGCCGGGCACATCGCCGGGGACTTGTGCAAGGACCCCTTTAGGGCAGCCATAAAACCACCACGGATGTGTTTGGGAGTGAGCGAAGGGCGTTAGCGCGGGCAGGACAGACATGCCCAGCGATGCTGCCACTGCGATTCTTGAAATGTAGCTTTTCATTGTTGCTCCTTGTCGGCTCGATTGTAAGAGCGGGGGTCTGGCAACTCAAGCTCGATCCGCGCCTCACTTATCGATCGTTACCGCCTTCGCATGAGGCTACTCCGAAGGCGTTCGCCCGCCACGGCGGGTAAACTGAGCGGCGGGCACGCACGCCGTCTGTGGTGCCGATTTACGTAGCTCGAGTTGTGCGCTCACCTTTTGAAGGCCCGCAGTGAGTGCGTCAATCTGCTGTTGTTGGCGTGTGCCATTGGCCTGCAGGTCCTTCCTTAATTGCGCAATGGTCGCCTCCTGCCCCTCGACCTTCCGATGCTCTTTGAGAAACTCGTTGAGCAACATCGCGTTCACGGCGTCGTAGCGCACCTTGTAAATTTCGCCATTCTTGTCGCATTCACGTGCAAATGATAAAATACGGATTGTCGTAATAATGTGCACGAACGGTCATCGATCTCAGAGATTCATCCCGGCAAGGCAGTGAGATGATAACTTCGTCGATACTTTCGCCAGCAGATTGTACCCGGCAGGCATTAGCCGACTTTGAGAAGCTGGTGATCGAAGCCGGCACGGTCGATCCGCAAGGCCTAGGGCAGCGCATTCGCGACGCTTCTCAACTGTTGTTTCTAAGGGAATCAGATGGGCAACTCGTTGGAATTGGCGCCCTAAAACACCCCTTATTGAGCTATCGGAGCAGAGTATTCGCGGAAGCGCAAGCAACTGCACAATTAGATGATTATCGTATTGAGCTTGGTTGGGTAGCCGTCGCTAAATCACACCAGGGAAGGGGCCTGTCGCGTCGTGTTATCGGTCGACTAATCAGTTTGGTTGAGAACGAGAAAGTTTTTGCGACGACCCGAGCAGATGCACGAGCAAGGCGCTTTGCGGCTGAATACGGGTTTAGGCCCGCGGGTAAACCCTATCCGAGCGGCTGCGGATACGATCTCGTTCTGCATCTTCGGGACGCCGCGCTGAACCATCTGCCGGCTCGACGTGCGAGAGCTGAGCGGGATAGTTAAGCGAGCAATTGGGTTTATTGACCCCTTTTGATGTCCAGGCTGTGAATTGTTTTTTGTAGTTCTTTTGCACTAACCCGTACGACATTGTTGGCGGAAGCTTCTGCCGCCCATGCCCCGCCATCATCAACTTCAACCCACCGGCCTGGCAAACGACTTCCCGTAAACGCCGGTATCCAGACCCTGTGTATACCTTTCTTTACGGTTACAAATGCGCGCGTTTGAGTGAGATCGAAGTTAAGCTGTGTCGACTCATCTGGTTCAAGCGTTGTGTTATTGATGGAAGTCTTAACGGCACCATTCACAACCAATGTCACTCGGTAGGTGCCCGATGCGAGCGCTTTCGAAGTGTAATGACCATTTTGATCTGTTTTGACGGTCGTAAGCACGCTGCCGCCGTTTTTTGCTTCGATCTGAACATTCGCGCCTTGGATGGGATGTCCCTTGGCATCCTTAACGACACCTTCTAGAACCGAGTTATCGGCCGCTGCTGCGCTTGCGGCGAAAAGCATGGCCCCGATGAAACCAATCCCAATTAATTTAATAAACATAACAAATGAACAACGCGAATGTGGCGGACCGCACAAGATCCAGTTAGCGGATTGTGATAAGGCCAGTTCGCGCCGCCATCTGGTTTTGTGTCTGCCATTGAGAAGACAGTTTTGCGTTGGCAAACGTGAATCCATTGTTTCTTGATAATGCTCACTGAGCCTGCACAGTACTTCGCGAAACGGGACAGGCTGGGTTATGTCGCGTAGGAAATCGCTTCTGAGAAAAAGACGGCGCCGTTCAATCATCGGCTTCGAAATGATTCGGCTCGACCGCTCTGCGGCTGAATCATTGCACGATCAACTGTACCGCCAGATCCGCGATGAGCTGCGATCGGGCAGTTTTACTGGCGGTGCATGTCGGGTTCCTTCGTCACGGATCCTTGCTGTGGATTTGGGCATCTCGAGACTAACCGTTAGTCTCGCATTTTCGAAGCTTCATGCAGAAGGATATCTTCGATCAAAACCCAGATCGGGAACGTTCGTGGCAGATCCGCTACCCGAAGCCTTCTTGACGGCTAATAAGCCGAAGGCAGTGACCCAGATCGCGCGGCGACCCCGCATCTCCACCCGGGTAAGAGCGATTCCAGATCAACGCGTGGGGGAACAGTTTGATCTCGGCGCACTCGATGCTGGCGTGGGTGTTTCCTTAGTTCCAGGACTTCCAGCAGTAGATGAATTCCCCATCGACATTTGGGAACGGCTCAGATCGCAGGTGCTCGCACAAAAAGGCGTCCACCTACTTCGCCACGCGTCGAGTCGCGGCGACGCCGACCTGCGCAAAGCAGTCGCTACTTACCTGTGCGATTTTAGAGGCGCACGCTGTCATCCAGATCAAATCCTGATCGTCGGAGGAATGCAGCAGGCGATGCTCATCAGCGCTATGGCGCTCGTAAACGCGGGTGAACCCGTGTGGATTGAAGATCCTGGTTTTCATCAGGCGCGAAGAGTTTTTGTTCTAGCAGGAGCTAGAATAGTTCCCAAACCGCTGGATCAAGAAGGAATCGTGATTGCGCGATCCGCAAGGGAAAAGCAACCAAAATTGGTCCACGTAACACCGTCGCATCAATACCCGCTCGGCATGACAATGAGTTACGATCGCAGGAACACGCTGCTCGATTTTGCCAATGCCAAGGATGCATTCATTTTTGAAGACGACTTTTATGCGGAGTTCCGCTTCACTGGGCCGCCGCTTCCTTGCTTGCAGGGAATCGATAATTTCGGCCGGGTGATCTACGCGGGAACAATGAGTAAGATTCTTTATCCTTCACTGCGACTGGGTTACGTCGTTGCGCCGGAGCAGTTGAGCGATTCGTTGGTCAAAATCCGCAGCACGATGGACCAACACTCCTCGGCTATCGATCAGGCCACACTTGCTCGTTTCATTAATGAAGGATTTTTCCTGAGCCATATCAAACGCATGCGAAAGATTTACGCCGAACGCCGAGAGTTCTTTTCGAATGAATTCAACAAGCTGCTCGGTGATCGATTCAGGCTTCAGATTCCAGAGGCAGGACTAAACTTCGTCGCCTGGCTTCGCTGCGAAACAGATTTCGCGAAAGTCGCGCGCGTCTGCACCGAGATCGGCATCAAACCTTCACCGCTTTCATTTTATTGCATCGAAGCGAAGCTCAAGCCAGCATTTGTTTTCGGGTTTGCTGCTTGGACGACCGCACAAATTCGAGAAATCCTCCTGAGACTTGCATCTGCACTCAGGTAACTAACGGGAATCTTCGGATCAAGGTAAGCGCGTGCTAAGTGGTGAGCCCACGTACTCGTCGGCACAACACCATTTGCAACTGGCAAGGAAGTGTGCGCTCCAATACTAGCCTTCTTATTTTCGTCCTCATGAATTATACCACATAAACAACGTTCTGAGGGTGTCGCTTTAGCGATGAAATAGAAAGTCATCTTTCATCGGATGAGAACGACTTCACGGTCTCGGTGGCGGCGACGGCCGAGGCCTTGGCGTTGGTGCGTGCCTCGGTGTGGGCGTGGGCCTCGGCGTACTTGTCGGTGTAGCCGTCGGCGTCGCGGAGGCTGTAGCAGTCGGAGTTGGTGTAACACTCGGTGTTGGCGTTACCGTTGGAGAGCCTGTAGGAGTAGCAGTCGGTGTTGGTGTAGGGCCTGAAGGCGTAATGCTGAAAGCTCCGCTGGTGGAAGAACTGTTTTGGAAGCGGATGTCTCTCGCGACGATACGGACCCGCACATCAGGAATCCCCGTTGATGGTGGTAGCTGCCAGTTGTAATTGACCGCGGTGTGTGGCAGATCGCGTACGATCAAGTGCCATGTGCGACCGGAGTCGTAGGACCCTTGAATATCGAAGGAGTGGAGACCTTCTGCTGCCGCAGCCGTCCAGGAGATAGGAACAATCGAGCCGCCAGGAAATGATTCTCCACCAATGGGCGACTTAAGATCTACGCTTGGCGGCTGAAGTCCCAGGCGCGAGTCGTGACGAATGGAAAAGTAACCACTGGCAAAAAACCACTTCACGTCATTGGAGTTGCTGCGCGCTTGCAGCGCCAGACGCGCGCGGTCAGTGCTTACAAAAGGAAAGTCCCGAAAAAACTCTCCGTGTCCGCTGATATTCAAACCTGATATACCTGCGCCATCCGAGTCGAGAACAACGACCGGCGTAATCGTTCCGGCATTCACCGATCCGGTCCAGTCCATATTGGGAATCGGTTCGCCGCCAGCAAAGGTCTGTCCACTCAAATTTGTTGTGATCGTTAGGTTCCCGGTGATGTTACCCGACGGAACCAGCACAGGAGCCTCATCCCAACCCTCCTGACCAGTGGCATCGGTAGAAACCACGCGGAGAAACTGCGGCTGATTCGACGCGGCAAAACCGGGATTAGGAATGGTTACCTCCCATGATCGCGCGGCAGCGGGGATGTTGCTTACTAAGGTAGAATAGCGATTCGGGAAATGCCCGTCAGGTGAAAAGTCGATTCGTTGGGTGGCGATGGTGTCATCGTCCTGAGCGGTCCAATTAACAATGTATTTCGTGCCCTGATCGAGCAGGAAATCAGGAATTTGAAGATCTGGTGAGGCATACAATTGTGTCAGGCCCGGGCCAATCATACGAACTACTGGCGGCGTGTTATTGAAATCCGGTGCGCTTGTTAGAAACGGAGCAAACTGTACGCCGGGCTCGCCTGCGCCGACAATGGAATCACCTTGTCCTCCGGGATTCCGCGGTGTCGTCGGTCCACTCGGGTGATTCCACCAGCAGTTACGCGCATCTGCACTTGACCCTGCGCTGAACGCATCGATCCCCGCGCCGTTGCCTTCGAATGAATTTGGTGTCGATGGGCTGTTGAGAAACGGGCTACCTTGGACATCAAAGCTAAGACCGGTGCCGTTAGTGATGAAACGCGTCTTTGCGAAACTGATCGCGCCGAAAGTATTCATATTCGCGCCGACGGTGTTGTTTGTGAATCGGGAACTATTCACATACAGCCAGTTATCTGTGCTTGCCGCGCCGAAATGCGCGTTCTCGACTATGCAATACTCCAAGCGACAGCCGGTCGTGGAATTTGTGGCAAAGAGCAACCCCTCCCAGAGTTGTCCGTTTAGGCCGCGGAAGATAATAGGGGTATCGGGAAGTCCTTTCAAGACGCTATGCCGCGTCGATCGAAAGCGCAGCGCAGCATTCGGATCGGTAGCTTCGACAATCACACCGGGATCGATGGCGAGGTCGCCGCCTGGCAAATCAGTCGTAGGTTGAGTAAGTCGATACGGCAGCGCTATCTGAGACCAGCGGCCTTTCCCGGCAAATCCACCGTTCCCAACATTAATCGCATTGATTGTGTTGCCGGTTAATGGAATCGCACTTTCTGGAAGCAAACCACCTTCAAGCGCGACAGGATAAGCGTTGTTCTGAAGAACAGTGTTAGTGCCGACCGAGTAATTGCCACCCGATAAAACAAGTCCTGCTACGGTGTTGTTGCTGGCATGCACACCATTAAGGTAGAACGGTTGGAAGCTTTCCTGGCGGTTCACCGAAAAGTTCGAGTTCGTGAACGTGTTCGTCGTCGTCACGTCGACGAAGCCTCGCAGCAGGGAGCATATGGCGTTGTTAAATACATTATTGTTAAGTACCGCAAGGGCGTCGGTAATGAAAGCAGACGATGAAGTAAACGTGCAACGCTCTATCCGAATGAACGGCTGCATACTCGGCAACTCCTGCGCCCACAGCACGGCGTTGCTGCCCTGAAACGCGCAGTCAGAGAGCGCGACGTTTGCAGCGTTTTCGATGCGTACCTGGCCGGTGAAATCTGAGAACGCCGCGTTGAAAACCCCGCTATCAATATCGAAGATCGGTGGGAAAACAGCCGGTGCCTGTAACACGATGTGCTGAGCGGCCTGTCCCTGCAGTTGCATTGTCCCCAACACAACTACTTGCATGTCGGCGTCGAAATTGATGTGGACCCCAGCCTCGACGATGACGGTCGAAGTAGATGGAATGGTGATGTTTTGACAGATTTCGTACGGACTTCCGGCAAGAGTCCATGTAACGGTCTGTCCAGGCGCGGGAATCGGCGGCAGGTTACACGTACCGGCTGGTGCTGCGACGCGTGGTTTTAAGGCAGGTGTAGCCATTAAAGGAATGAAAGACGCGAGGAGTAACACCAACGCGGCGCTGAGCACTTTCGATTTGGAACGATGAATGAATATTGCTGTTGCCTTCATATGTTTTAATCGATGAGATGCGACTCTGTGCTCTGCCTTTTTTCAAAGCACCAGAACTCCTTCGGTGAATCGCCCACGCTCTGTGTGAAACCGGGAAAGGAATTGGCATTGCCCCATAGCGTCGCTGGTTATCATATTGCGACCTTATGCAGACGGGCGGAGAATTGCTGGCGCTCAAAAGTTAAAGGGCATTTACTTTTGCGATGAGGTGAACGATGCCGGCTACAGCTGATCATGGATCACTCCTCGCTGATTAGTCATGAGTCAGGGCTTACTCGAGGATGCGGAGTCGGACGAGACCTCGGTATTGGAGTAGGGCGCGGGGTTGGAGTTTGCGTAGCTGTCGCTGTGGGCGTAGGCGTCGACGTCGCGCTTGGGGTCGCCGTAACCGTCGCTGTAGGACTGGGAGTAGGTGTTACGCTTGGCGTCGCGGTAGGCGTTGGTGTCCGAGTAGGCGTCGCGGTCGGTGTAGGACTGGGAGTAGACGTACTTAGTCCAAACGCCGCCACTGTTCCGTCGCTGTAGTTGGGAATGTAAACGATTCCGTTGTCAACTGTCGGCGAGGCATTGACCCATCTCGCTTCTCCTTGTCCCAGGCTGACGACGCTGCTAAACAGAACGTCACCGGTAGCGGCATCGACGGCGTACAGCTTTCCATCGAAATGTGTTGCTGACGCATCCAGTGACGAGGCGACGTAAAGCACCCCATTGGCCACGGTTGGCGAGCTAAAAATGATAAAACCAGGCGAGATCGCTCTCTGCCACGCAAGACTGCCCGTAGCCGCATCGAAGGCATATACGTTGCCTGCATTATTACCGATGTAAACGACGTCGTTCGCCACGGCTGGCGAAGTCTGTACCCAGTCGTTGGTAGTGGCGGTCCAGAGGGTCTGTCCAGTCACCGCATCGAAGGCATACAGTTTGTGATCATCGCGGGAGCCGACGAAAACTCGTCCGTTTTCCACAGCGGGCGAAGACCATTGCGGGCCAGGCATTGGAGCTAACCAAAGCTCGGAGCCCGTGTTGGCGTCGAGCGCGAGCAGGCCGCGGTTGTGCAGTGCGATATATAGACGCCCGGCGGCGGCGGCCGGAGACGAATAGGCGCCTCCTGAAAAGTTGACGCTCCAAATCACTTGTCCGTTAGTTGGCTCCAGCGCCCGGATGGTGCCGTCGGTGAACGCGACATACACTTGACCGTCGATCAAGCTAGGAGAAGAAACGATCTGGGCTAGCGGGCCATTGTGATGCCAGACTTCCTGCCCAGTCGTGGCATTGACGGCGTACACCACCGGACCGACACCGGAACGGTTTACGCCAAAATAGACGATGCCGTTCGCCACAGCTGGTGTCGTGGACGAAAAGTCACCTGGAATGGCGTCCGGCGGAAAGCTCCACAGCTGCTGACCTGTGTTGCGGTCCAACGCAAAGAGGTTCCCGCGCGGACTCTTTACGGCAGCCCTGACTACGTAAACGCGGTCGTCCATCACACTGGCTGAAGCTTCGCCGCCAGCTCCGACAGCGACACGCCACTTCACTGTGAGTTCCCCAACGTTTTTGGGAGAAAGGATTGTCTCGTTGGGATTAACGCCGTGGTGCGCGGCGTCGTAGCGGAACTGTGTCCAATCGCCTCTAGCCAATGGTCCCGTCGCCGCGATCGCTACGCAGATTAGGGCGTATACGGTGAGAGTGCCGGCCGGATAGTGAGTTGCTCGAATAAACGGTCCGGTGATCTTCATAACTCAAGTAGTCTACCTCCGTCATTTTTTTTTGAGTTCTTCAACCCTGGACATCCGGTATTTCCTTTCTGCGGTACTTTGTGAACTTGCCTGCTACAGCAGACCGCCTCATTCTTGTACTGTGCGAAATTCGCCAATCTGTTACGCCAAAACTGACGCCCTGTTATACAAGGCTTAAAGAGGCAGCCTGGAGTATGACGCTGGTATCTATGGCCGCGGCGACGGCGTGGCGCGAGGTCGCAGCGCCGGGTTCGATCGGTGGAGCTTGTGGCCTCGGCTCCGAGGAACCACAACCTATGTTTACAACGGGGATTCCTCGACTGACGGGAGATCACCCTGATCTGCTTGGGAGGTTATGGTATGAATAACGTCGTCGTGGCCGGCGGCGATGCGTTACCGGCAGTATCCGAGGCGATGACTTCGATCGTGTTTTGTCCGAATACACCGTAAGCGATGATCGGGCCGCCAGAACCAAAACGAAAATCCTCCAAGGCCCCGTTTACATAAACGTCGTAACGGATATTGGCTTGGGCATCGAAATCGTCGGTGGATTGGGTCCACTGGATTTGCATCTCGGTACTGCCGTCGCCAAAACTGTACGCGCTTAGATTCGTTGGTGTGCTTGGCGGGGTGTGGTCACTTGGATTGGCAGGCAGAGTGACAAGTGCGATAGGATTGCTGAATGGGCCAGCGTTATTGCCGAAATCGATGGCGCGAGCGGTGAGGCTATAAGTGGTGCCAGGCTGGAGCGAACGGAGGGTGGCACTCGTAATGCCGCGACCCACGCCGAAGTAGAAAACGCCGTTCAAATAGATTTGGGTGGAGAGATGCGGACCGTCGTCCTGCGCAGGTATCCAGGAGATGTTGGCATAGTTAGACCCGACTTGGTCAATGTGCAGGATGGGTGCGGTGGTGGGCGGGATAGTGTCGTTCGGAAGGCGGATCCCGCTTACGTTGACTTGACCGGAGGTTTGGCCGGCGGCGTTCCTGGCGTACAAGCCGAAGGTGTAAGTGTTCCCAGGAAAAAGCGCCGTAAAGGTGTAGCTGGTAGCCGTCCTCGGAAGAATAACGGTAGGGACATTGTATGCGCCCCAGAGGTAGTAGCTGAAGTTGCCTGAGTTAGGCGGAGCCGGGTCCCAGGAAAGGGTGACGGTGTAAGCGGTTGTCGCCGTAACGCGAAAGTTCCTGGGGGTTGGTGGCCGCCCTGCGGAAGCGGTCGACGGAGCCAGGACCATTGTGAGGACCAGAATCATTGCAGCGAAATGAGCTACGAACGATGAAACCGGTTGCCTCGCTCGATTGTTTTTTCGGAGTTCTTGAATGCTAAACATAAGTGATTTCCTTTCTGCGGTTTGATTTGGATATCTCCCAAAAACTACCCTGCCTGTCATAGTGGCCATCACTGATGTACTGTGCGAAACCTGGCGATTCGTTACGCCGAGAATTGATCTCGCCGAATTCGAGTTGAATTATTCCTGCGCCAGAGAAGCAACGATTTCCTCAAAGCACGGCTCGCCTCGGAGCGGATCCCAGGATGGCAGCAGTTTCAACTGGCCAAAGCTGGCTTCTCTCGAATGCTTCCTGGCGTTGGCCAAGTGTTCACAGGCGAGATCCTTTTCGCCAACCCAGGCAGCGATCATCGCAAAATAGAGCACGATACCGCTGCCATTCAGCGCATCCTTTGTTATCGGAAGAAGCTCAATGGCCTTCCGGCCTTCTCGTAACGCCTCATCTTTCCGGCCAAGAGCGGCATCGATTAAGCCAAGCACGCAGAGCGCTGGAGCGTGGTCGGGGTGAGCTTGCACTACTTTTTCCTGCTCAGCTCGAGCAGCGGTGAACGCAGTCACGGCTTTTTCATGATCATTGGTCATTCGCGCAATAAGGCCTTCCACGAAAGGGTGACTAAATTTTAGGATGTCATTACCATATTTATTTTCGCCGAGCGCTGCCAAGGCATCAGCGGCACCGGCAGGGTCGCGTTCAGCGAGAGCGCACGCAAGCCAGTTATCGGCCACGTTCTCAAGTTCGCCGGGATTCTTGGCGCGGATTTCGTCGAGTAATTGATGCAGCGGCCCAGTATCACCTTTCGAATCAAATTCCACGCAAGCGCGTACCACTTTTGTCTGCACGTCGTCGGGTTGCACGGCCAGCGCGCGATTCAAGGCAGCTTTTTCGTCGGTGTAACGCCGGAGATATTCGTAACTGAGAGCAACCTGGAGCAGCGTGGAAAAATTGAGTGGGTCGAGTTCGGCCGCGTGCTCGAGGTTTCGCAATGCCTCTCCTTGTTTGCCCTGGCGACGCATGATGGCCCCCTTCAACTCGAATATTTTTGGATCGTTAGGCAGAGTTTGGCTCGCTGTGGCCAATTCAGACAGCGCGCCTTCATAATCGAGGTAGCCCATGTAAAGATTCTCCGCACGGACGAGATGGGCTTCGCCGGCGTCGGGACGGAGACGCAATGCGGCCTGGATGGCTGTATCCGCCAGCGCCAAGCGCGCCGGCGTTTTGTCGATACCAAAAAGATAAAGTTGCTCGTGCGCCCTGGCGAGTTCGCAATAGGCCTGAAAGAATGCCGGATCATGCGCGACTGCCTGGTTCAACAGATCAATTCCCTGCAAGAACTTCGGTTTTGCGCCAGTCGTAAAGTTCGTCTCTATAAGGAGAAGATTCTTAGCGCCGCTGTACAAATTGAAGGCGGTGAGATCGGCAGTCGGTGGGCGATGGATTGCCAGCCTCTCAGCGGCTGAAATTTTCGCACGAAGCTGCTCAGCGACTTTTTGTGCAATTTCACCCTGAATCCCGAATACGTCCTTCAAATCGCAATCGTATTGTTCAACCCAGACGTGTGCGTCGGTGCGGGTATCGATCAGCTGGACATTAATGTGAAGCCACGAACCGGCCTTGCGCAGACTGCCAGCCAAGATGTGAGAGACTTGCAGGTCTTTTCCGATGTGTCGAATATCGCGTGCTGCTCCCGGGGGATATTGCATCACGCTGGTACGGCTGATGACTCTGAGGTCGCGAACTTTCGCCAACTTAGTCAAGAGATCGTCCTGAAGGCCGTCGGCAAACAACGCGTCATCTCTATCGTGGCTTAAGTTTTCAAACGGCAACACAGCAATGCTGCTCGTCGAAAGCTGTCCAATCGGTCCGACTTTCCAAACGATTACGGTCACGGCCATTGCCAACGCTGCCAAAGACGCCATCAATCCTGCAGCCAGCGGGTTGCGGCGCACCCACTTGGTTCCACGACTGAAGATTCCTGCGCGCCGGGCATGAATCGGTTCATGCTTGAGCCATCGGTCAAGATCTTCGGCCAATGCCAAAGCGGATGGATAACGGCGTTGCGGATCTTTCTCGAGGCATTTGAGACAGATCGTTGTCAGATCGCGGTCTATTTTGGGATTCCAGAGACGCGGTTGTCGTGGCTCGGTTTCCAAAAGGAGCCGGATAGTGTCGTACGTTGTCCCGCCTGCAAATGGCGGATGACCAGTAAGCAAATGGTAAAGCACCGCGCCCAATCCATAGACATCAGTCGCGCTGGTAAGCTGGTTATTATTTCCTAACGCCTGTTCCGGGGCCATGTAACTCGGCGTGCCCAGCGTTTCGATCGTTCC
>Ga0126381_100004753_pt1 | contig 14837 bp, 11 predicted proteins | sample PanSoiMetPlot_28_FD_96465 | JGI IMG/M metagenome (GOLD analysis project Ga0126381, IMG submission 96465) | Tropical forest soil microbial communities from Panama - MetaG Plot_28 | ecosystem: Environmental > Terrestrial > Soil > Tropical forest > Bulk soil | place: Panama | collected 2016-02-17
AATAATGTGTATGCGGCGATGGCTTTTGATGCGCCGGCTGCGCCACCGAACGCTACCGGCGGCCTTTGGAAGAGCATCGACGGTGGGGCTCACTGGTTTAATGTGTTTTCGGCCAATGTTTATGCCGTCGCGCTCAACCCTCAGAACCCGTCGACGATTTACGCCGGCACAGATGACGGTCTGGCGCGTAGCACTGATGGCGGAGCGAGTTGGAGCATGCTTCCTCCCGGCCCGGGCCGCGTGCGTGTGCTAGCGCTCGACCCGCAGGATCCGACCACGGTGTACGCGGGCGGTCCCGGCGGGCTGTTTGCGATGAGCAGTGCGCCTATGCTGCTCTCGGTTTCGGGCGACGGCACGGGACAGGGCGCCATTCAGCATGCCGCTACCTACCAGCTCGTCTCTCCGGCAAATCCAGCAGTAGCCGGAGAGGTGCTGCTGATCTACTGTACGGGCCTTCCTGACGGCAGCAGCATCACCCCGCAAATTTCCATCGGCGGCCAATTGGCCGATGTCCTGTGGTTCGGCGATACTCCCGGATACACCGGGTTAAATCAAGTCAACGTCCGTGTGCCGAACGGTATTGCAGCGGGCCCCGCCGTCCCTTTGCGTATGGTCTACGCCGGCCGGCCGAGCAACGAAGTCACTATCGCAGTGCAGTGATTTGGGGGCCGCAAATGAAAGTTGTAGGCGGGCCGCCGGCGCAGATCCCAGTTCTTCGGGGATGCGCCAGGGTATCCCGGTTATTACCAGGTAAATTTTCAGGTGCCGGCCAACGTTGCGGCAGGATCAGCGGTCCCGGTGCGTCTGACCTATCTCGGCCGGACGAGCAATCAGGTCACTATCGGCGTGCAGTGATCTTACGAGGCGAGAAATGCATAGGAGACATCAGCGTCTTCAGACTATTTTTTTGGTTTTGGCCTGTAGATGTCGCGGCACAGGTCATCCGAAAGGAGCTGGCTGCCAGGCCAAAGAGTACCACCCGAAGTACCACCCGTTCATTCGGCCGTGTGGAGTTAACTTCTTTATTTTTATGGAGCCACCCGCCGGGGGTTGGCATCGTTGACCTCCGGCTTGGGAATGTTAAAGAAGAACGTTTCCTGAAGCCCATCAGAGCGCATGACTTTGCCAGCCTTCGGCTGTCACGCGGCATTTCCCGGCAGCCGCCGCGATGATCGAGATGCTCCAGCGGCACTTCCGAAACCAGCGCGCCTCCCGCTCTCCGTCGTCCTGAGTTACTGGGCGGTACTTATCGGCTTGACCGATGAATCTGGAGAGCGGGCTCGTCCTCGGCCATTCGAGCGAAGAGCAACAACGGGAATGGGTCGAGCACTCTCTGTGTATTCAAAATCCATTATCGCGACCGCCGAGCGCAGTAGCGAAATATCGCATCTTCATGCAGATCCAGTTTCCGGACCATACGGGGTACAAGGCCCACATCTCGACCGCCGGATTTGAATCCAACAAAGTGTGAGCTTATGCTTCGGGACGACCGATCCAGTCCAGTTCCACGTCTGGGATCAACCGAAGCTCGGGGTCTCCGGTTAGCAGGGGACAGTGGTGTTTGTGTGCGAGCGCCACAGCAAAGGCGTCAGCGTATGCGATCGAGTAGCAGGCCTTCAAGACGGCGGCATCCCATATTTCTTCCATCGTCGGAACGACGATCGTGACAGGCAGAGTTCCGGATAACTCCTTCCACGATTGGGCGAGTTCATCACTGTAATGTTTTCGAAGGAAGTAGTAGACCTCGCCGACATTGATAGCGCTCATCAGCAAACACGCATCACCGGCTTCCGATTCTTCGAGGAGCTTCCGAAGCGTGTCGGTTGCCGGCCGTCTGGCGTTAATCCACTCCAGGACGGGCCACGAATCAAGGACGCGAGTCTTCAAGCTCACGCTCCTTCGCCCTGAAGGTTGCGAAAGCCTTTATGAGATCGCCGCTAGCCGCACCCTGGAGCTTCCTCCAGGCTCCACCCTTCGACAGAACGATCTCCTGACCCCGGACCTCCAAACTCAATTTGGATCCTTCCGTCAGGTTGAGAGCATCCCGGACCTGCTTCGGAATTGCGATCTGGCCCTTTGAGGAAACTGTAACCTGCTCCATGCTTTTATCTTACCACGGGTAAGCCGTCGTCGTGTGAGCGGAATTTAGACAACCTGTGAACCCATATCGGATCCCCGGTCTTACCGTCGCCCCCGTAGCGTCAAGAACTCGGGCAAGTTGAGCAAGCGGGGAATTTATGCCCATTCCAGATGAAAGAAACCAAGTGGATACGCCTGCTGGCGTACGTGACCGGCCTGGTAAACCAACTGCTGCTGCAGAACGATTTTTTAGCAGCGGAGAATCGAGTTTTGCGGGCACACCTCCCCACCCGATTGCGCTTGTCCGACCCGCGAAAGATCCGCCTGTAGCGCCGATGAGCAAGCTTAACCCTTTCTCGCCACAGGCCTTGCAGCGCTCTGCGCGATAAATCGCAAGACTGTATTAGTTCGGGACGCAGATTAAATCGATGGTGCAGATGCCTTCGGGCCGGATTTAATTTAAGCCTCGTCAATCGGGAATTGCTGCTGCAGAACGAATATTTGGCGGCGGAGAATCGGATTTTGCGGGCCCATCTGCCGTCTCGATTGCGATTGTCAGTCGAACCCCCCCGAGGGTCGCGGCGTTATTTGTGCTCGTGGGATTCCGATTGTCACACCACATCTTGAATTCCGCTTGCTCGTGCGATTGGTCTCAGCCGGATGGCAATGAGGGGTGTAACTAACCGCTCGGAGCACAAGGTCACGTAGCGGTTAACTTCGGTCCATCTGAGACTTAACGCCAAGTCGCTCACTTTGGTGCAGAGCGCGGGAGTGTGGAGTGGCCGCATCGAAGAACTGGCAGCCCCGCTGGCAAGACACTTGTTGTAGGCTGATTTCAGCAGGGTTCGTCGCGCGCTCGACCACCATCAGTTTCCAAATCATTGCTCCTCCATGTGCTGTGAGTTGTGCCGATCCGTGCCTCTGGGTTGCACTTGAAACCCGATGATCATGGTGGTCCACGCGCAGGGCGTCGCACTGCCCGCGTATTCCTGTAATGTCCAGAGTTTCATCGAATCCGACCCATCCTGCACGGTCGCGGAGTATGTCCCCCATCCAACCGTCGTCGGGTCTCGGCCTTTGTTGCACGAATAGACTTCCGTTCCTTCGTGCGCCAGGAATGGGCCATCGATTTTCCCAGGGGCATTGGTGGCGAGGTGCGTAAACAGATAAATGGAAGGGTGCTGTGAGATCGCTCCCCCTGTGACACCGATGCCGGCATTCCCGCGCCCGTCCAGGGCCATCGTCGGGAACAGCAGCGAGAGCGTAGGGTCGGAAACCTTTGCTTTGTCCCGGAGCGTCATGGTCGCTGGGTCAATATCAAACCAATAGAACAGGTTGTTTGTGTCTGCACCTTGGATGCCGCAATCGGACGTGCACGGCCCAGAGGCTTCTACCAAATACAAATTGCCGCCGTACGCCGAAACGCTGAACACGCGGTGCGACTCGTTCCCTCGGATCGGGAGACCCGAAGGCTGTGGCATCGGGATGGGAGTGTTGTAGAGAAACCTCGTAGGAATACTGGCAGGACCCACAATCTCCGCTTGCGGGCCCGCCCATTTGATCTGGTCTACGAGTAGATCCATCGCGATGTTCGTGCCGTTCTGTGGCGGGCCGCTGCGGGCTACGAGATACTCCGGATCGGTGGCTTTCTTCTTAGGATTGGGATCGACGGCTGGCCGCATTTCATAAGGACGGTCCCGGAATACCGCTTTGTGCGCCAGAGAAATACCCCGATCGCCCTTCCACGCCACATCCGCCGCGGGCAAGGCGATGACCTGAGAGTTCAGCTTCAGTTGAAATTCGGAGATGTACACGCCGTTCTTATCCCACCCCGGAAACATCGTCAGATCACCGGCCGAATCGGTGAGAGCAATGCCTTTCCAGGCGCCGGTCGCATCCTTGCTACCGCTGACCATCAGGAAGTCCCCCGAACAGGAACACGCTATTATCCAGCGACCGATCAACGCATCGTAGGTGGCGCGCGGATCGTTCACTTTGCCCGCTGCTTGAGGCGGTAGCGCCGGCCGCGATTTCCATGCGTCAAAGTCGATTCCCCCAGTCCGGATGAAAGCTTCTGTACTTTGGGTCTTCAGAAGCTTACCCGAGATGTCGTACACTGACACGTCCTGGCCCGTCGCCACCAGCACTTGGCCGACAGCGCCACAGTCGGAGCACGCTGCCAAGGCCATATCGGGATGGTCCTTGTAGCTCATGGCCGGATCGCCCGCCACTGCCGAGAACGACGTAAAGATCTTCGCTTGAGAAACGGGAGAGTGCTGCGGACCCAAAACCTGCGCCGCAGACGGCACGCTCACGGGTATTGCCGACAACAACACACAGAGAACAACCAACCCGTCAGCTTGGACTGAGGATCTAATGTGCATCGCAGGTTTCACCCCCTCCGAGAAAACTTGCCGGCGAGCCTGATGGTATCGCACCTGGGCCCCGGTTGCGGCTCTACGCCGACGAACGTCAGAAGGAATGGGTCGGTGCCGCACTCTTCCTTTGGGGCTCAACGACGATTTCGTCGCTGGTGGGCAATCGGGAAACCTTTATCAAGCTCGACTGGGAGCTCTGGACTGCAACCCTGCCGACCGCCAGGAGGATTTCCGAGCGCTGACCGATCCGGTGCTCTGCTTCCTCGATGAATCACCAAGCCGGGTGCCGATGACAGACTGGTATTGGACCATCGATGGCAAAAGCGCGGTTTTCAGGCGCGATCGGTCGTGGGCGGTGTCTTCGTCGAGATGCTCGCCGAACCGGCGCGGTGGAAGAAGTGGGCCTCCACAACGGCTACGCCGTAGTGCGGGGCGTTGCTCTGTGACCGACTGCAGTTCTCCTCACTGCAATAAATCGCGAAATAGATTGGTTACGACCGCCCGGTTATTCTTGTACCCGATATATTCGTTATAAACCCAAGGGTCGCCCACCGCGAAGACCTTTCCTTTGCCGGCCTGCGTTAGCGCCATAATCGGAGTTCCGTGATCGGCGAGCACGATCTTTACATCGCTCGAAACCTTGAGGGGCGCAACCTCAACCAGGTACACCTCCGGGGCGCCCTCGAAGATAGACCCGGCGCCCTGGGCGATCAGAATGCCCTTGCCCTGCACTTTGGGATAGGTTTCTTCGAGAAACTCGATGCCGAATCGCTTCGCAAGCTGATTAAAGTGCTCGAACTCGGCGTTGCCTTTGTCGTTGCCAAGCAACACCAGATGCCCCCCACTACGGACCCACTGCTCGATCGCTACGATCTCATCCGGCATGATGTATTGGGGATCGTCGGTCTCCGCCGGCGTGTCCGGATCGACAATAATGAAAACTTTCGCGCCCGCCAGCGCCTCCGGCGTGACCCGTTCGCGGATCGTTTTCAACTCGGCTCCCAAGCCAACCAGCACCTTGCCCAGTTCTGAAAATCCTCCCGGGCGCACGCCGTCCCACTGGTAGTGATCCTTCATTTTCGATTCGTTATTGTGAAAACCGTCCAGCGCGACGATTTTTCGAGCCGCATCCTGGCCTGGCGCGGGCGGCACACAAAGCAAAGCGGCGAGCCAAAGCGTATACATATCAGTTCTTCCAGATCGGAGTGGTGAAGCCGCCATTGCCGGCGATATCCCACACCGCAAGCCGCGCCCACTTCCACTGGGGGGCGGTCACTTCCCAGGTGAACTCGCGCTGATCGAATTCCTTCGAGTCTGTCAGCGGAATCGTCTTGCGATGGGTTTCCGCGCCATCGCCCCATACGATTTCGGCCATTCGAAGGGGAAAAGTCCAGTTAGCTGTAACCTTAGCGGTTATCTGGTCCCCTCTCGGCAAAAGATCGGCGCGCAGCAGAAGCACTTCGCCGGTGGTGGTGAAGTAATCGCCCTTCGCCAGAGCCGCCAGGGCGTCAGCCCAATGATCGAAAGAGGGCACGGACGACAAGCGCAAATAGTTAACGTTCATGTGCCCGTAGAGTTCGTGCGTGGAATCTACCTGAAAGACATCCACCTCTCCAATCAGGCGCTTATGCAGACCCCAGTTATTCATGTCGTCCAAGGTCTTGAACGAGCGGTCGCCCATGCGCGGCGATGAGAGATCGGTGTTCATTGCTTTCCATCCGGCGCCGAGGTGGAAAGAGCTTTTTAGCTGTTCGCTGTCCTTGATCTCGTCTGGAAATCCAGTCGATCCCTTGGTTCGGGGATGCGTCTGATACATAAAGCCGTTCTCAGCACGAATCAGGGCGATAGCGTCCGCGGCGCTGCCGACATGGTAGACGGTTCCGTATTTTGGATCGGTGGAGCGAAACGGGTCTCCCGCGTTACGCTTCATGAACCAATAAACCGGCTTCGGAAACACGAGCCCCCAGTGGCCTCCCAAGTAGGTGCTCATCTCTTCGCTCGGAATCAGCAGGAAGGTCGAGTCCGATTGGGCCTTGCATGCGTCAAAGTATGCTCTTAGCTCTCGCAGGCGGATCTCGCCGGTGTCGGACGGATGTCCATCGCCGTGGAAATCCATGGGCATCAGAATGTTCACGCCGAGCCCTTTTAGCGCGGGCTTAAAGGGTGGCGTCCAATCGTAGCCATGATCCATCGCCTGAACGGTGTAGGCCAAATGCCAATGCGGCGCGAAGGTTTTGTAGCCAGCCAAGACTGGGAAATGGTCGCCATGCGTGTATCGCAAAACGGAATCGAGGACCGCGGGTGCCGGCCGATCGTCAATCAGCAGAAACAGGTCCAATTCCTGCTGAGTCCCCGGAGGAGCGTTCATCCAGGGATAATAGGGCGAATCGTCATCGGACAGTTGCCGGATGCCGAGCGATACGTTTCCTCGCCATGAGGTGTACCACAGATATCCCATGTTAGTCGTGTAATCGCGAGCCATGAAATACCGATGGGGCGGCGGAAACACCGCGACGCTGCCTGCGCCAGTAGCTACCGAAAGGGACCTGTAGCGGACAGCTACCGGATTCCATTCGGAAGCATGCGGCGCCTGGACCGTTTGTAAGTTCCCCGCGGTGTCGTAGTAATTGACTTTTGTGTCCATAGTTCCGCCGGAGCGGCGGTCTTCATCCACAGACATCCGTATGCCGGCGTCGTAGAAGAACGCGGTGTCCGGCTCATTCGTGTTCACGATGGCCCGCTGTTGGATGAGCGTGCTGCCGGGAAAGAAGAAGTAGTGAATGTTTCCTTGAAAGATCCCCAGCGCCAGCCCGTCGAATGAAATATCGAGACGGTCGCCTTCGAACTTCGCGTGCGCCGCGGTCAGCTTGAAATTCCCCAGGAAACTGCGCGTGCCCTCCGGGTGGCTGGGCGGAAAATCGAAGAACTGGTCAAATCCGCGCCGCCGCTTGCCGGTCGAAGCCCGGTAGACTGGCTGAGCACGGCTGATTACAGCTTTGCCATTTACGGTAATAGATGAAATCAACGGGCGCGCAGGCTCCAATGAAAACTGCGCGCTGCAGGTGCGGCCGTTATTGTCCTTCCAACTAACCAGAACCGCATCGGGTGTCGAAGTGACCTGGATCGAGCCCGGGCCGGGTCCACCGATATCAAACGGTACAGCGGCCAGGGCAACCAGCGCCGACGACAGGAGAACGATTATTGACTTCATAACGATTCTATTGCTTAACGGCTCTCAAGCAATTTGAACGATAACGGCGCTGGCGGCGGGCAAGTTGATTTCGAGCCGTCGATTATACACCTGCGCCACTTCCGGTTTTGAGGGCTCCCATGTGCCTGTCGCGGCAACTTCAGCCCCGCCCAACGTCACTCCCGTATTCGCATCGACGGAGGGAGCGCTTAGCCTGATGACGGAGGCCCTTTTGCCTTTCATCGTCTCACCGATCGCAAGAGTCAAGGCACGTGGCGCAGACCCTTTGTTGATCGACGTCAAAGTTAGCATTCCGCGATCGGGTTGTGTGGCATAGGTCTTGACTTCAGGCGCAGTCGAATCCATTTGCGTTTCCAGCAAACGCCCTTTGCCGGCGAGCGAGAAGGCAAGCATGCCATAGTATTCCGGCTTGACTGAGTAGTGGCCCTGCTCGTCGTCCCCGATGGGAGAGTAGGAACTGATGAAGTCGCGGTGATTCACGCCAGTCTCCATGTTGACCCCGGAGCAGCCATAGTTTGCAAGCGTAAACATATAGTCGAGCGCCCACAACGCCCCTGCCATCGTATCGCTCACACCGGGCCGTCCGCCCCCCGAAAAGGAATTCACTTCACAAATTCGGTACCGAAGACCCGAGGTCTTGGAAGCAGCGCTCAACTGATCGAGCCGCGGCTGCAATTTCGGGTCGGAACCCAATAATTTCTCGATTGTGCTGGTCGGGTTCTGCCCCTCACGGTAATAGTGTTGGGTGAGCAGTACGATGTCCTTGCCTTCGTCTTTGGCGAATCGCGTTACCCAATCGGTCTTTCCGGCCGCGTCCGGTCCGGCAAACGGAATTTGGGGAAAGCGCGCGCGCAAGGCGTTCTTATAACTGCGGTATTCCGTAATCCAGTCATCATAGGTATATCCGGGTTTTCTGTGTTTCGCATTCGAGAATAGATCCGGCTCATTCCCGATCTCGAAAGCTAGCAGATTCCTGCCGGCGATCGCCAGTACGGCCTGAGCCTCCGCAATCGCGTCCGCTTCGGAACCCTTCCCTAGATTGAGGCCCCAGATCAGTTTCCATCCGGTCGCTTCCAGGAATCCGCCCAGATCGTTCAGCACAGCATCGTTCACCACCGTCCCAAACGCGCTGGATACGGGGGTATCGGCCGCGGAGTACCGAGCAAAGTCCGAGGTGTTGCCGCCAATCCGAATTACGCCCCGCGTACTTAGTGTACGTACCAATTGCACATAGACTTTATTGGAGGCACTCAGAAGTCCTGGCCTAGAGACCGAAGAAATCTCGTAACCGAGACCCATGAAATCCGGCGCTATCGAGTACGCCGGCCGGTCTGTGCGCACGGTTATGGTAAGCGGCCCAGTTTCGTCGGCGGGCGACCCGAATGCCGGAAGTGATGCCGCGGCATAGGTTGCCATAACGCTCTTCGTGAAAAATTCTCTACGATTCATTGAGGCTCCGATATCCCCTGCGGTTGGACCATCCTGTCAGAATTTGATTCGGCCCTGAATCTCCAGGAACCGCATCGTGCTCGTGGTGTTGTTGGTGATCTTACCGAATGTCGAATCAGTCGGCACCAGGTCCGGCGGATTGAATTGCGAATGGTTTTCTACATTCAACGCGTCCATCCGCAACTGAAATGAGAGACGCTCCCTGACTCTGAACGTCCGCTGCAAATTCAGATCCAGGCGGCCAAGGCCGTCAGCCCTGCAATTACCGATTCGCTCCGGGAAGACTTGAGCCTGGAAAGCGGCCGGCTGCAGAGATGATGCCGTCACAAATCCTGACGTATTGAACCATGCATTGAGGGATCGCGGGCCCGTGCAGATCTGGTTGGGGTCTCCATTGTAGAAGACATTGCCCCATTGGAGCAGAGGGCCGGGTTGCCGCTCATATGCTCCGGCGATCTGCCACCCGCCTGCGGCCGCCGCGGGTATGCCTGACCGGAGCAGCGGCTTTCCTTTGCCGAACGGCAACTCGTAAATCCCGGTGGCCGCGAATCGAGTCGGGACGCTGCTGTTGCTCAATTCCCAGCTCGGGCTCGCGTCATAGACGTTGTAGTAATAGTCGCGATCGCGCTGATATACCCCGGTGAAGTTGGCGCTGATCGTAAAGCCTTCGGCTAATCGCCGTTGGACCACAATCTCCACCGAATGAGCTTTGGACGCTCCGTACGGTCCGGTTTCTTTCAACGTGCCGATCTGAGAGAACGGCTGCAGCAGTTTACTCTTGGTAATTGTAGCGCTCGTGAAGAACGCACGCGACGCCAAGGCCTGATAAATAACTGGGTTCGACGTCTGTAGGGAAGCGAAGTTCCCAATATAGAAAGGATTGCTGACGTTCTGATTCAGATTGCTCGCGATGGCTGCATTGCGAGTTGTGCCAGTGTTCCAGAATTCCGCGGGCAGAGCGCTCAGGGTTCGAGTGATATCCAAGTCACTGGCGTGGAAACCAGTATACGCAGCGGAAACCACCATGCCGGCGCCAAACTGACGCTGTACTTCGGCGCGCCAGCGCTGCACACGCGATCGCTTGTAGTTTGGGTCGAGATACGTGAAATTGTTGCCGGCTTGCGCCACTAATCCGAGAGCGTTGCCGACCGGGGTATCGAAGCGCGTTCCATCGCCGCGAATCGGGAAGGGATCGGTCATGGGCGAAACGCCATTGGCGGGATTTCCAGAAAGCCAGGTTTGGCCGAAGGTCGTCGAGGAAGGGTCGCTGGTGGTTCGACTGAATCCGGATTGGTTCGGCGTTCCCACCGTTTGCGCGTTGAGGGTATCGTAGTACATTCCATACCCGGCGCGGATTACTGTGAATGGAGTCATTTGGTACGCGACCGCGGCACGCGGCAGAAACATCAACTGGCTGGTGGGGTACCGCGGGCTCCCCGCAGAGGGATATAGAGTACCGCCAAGCACGGCAAACGCCGAAGCGGCCAACTCCGGAATCGGATTCGCGGCGTAAGCAGCTTCGGCCAACGCCGTGATCGGCAGACTAGCCGTCGGATCAAACCCGTAGAGCGCCCGGTTGTAGCGCTCCTTGATGCCGAGTTCATATTCGATCCGGAATCCGAGATTCACGCTGAGTTTGGGGCTCAAGCGCCAACTATCCTGCGCGTACCATCCGATATAGGGATTCGAGAGGGCGTACGTCGCATTGGTATCGACGTTGGAGGTGGTCGGGACCCCCAACAGGAAAGCCGCCCAACTATAGCCTAAACCGCCCGTTGTGGTGAGGCAGTCGTCCTCCCGACAAGTGTATGCGTTGGTGAAGTTGAACGAGCCGGATGCGTTACCCGGATTGCCGCCGACCTGCCGGTGATCGCGCGCGTCGATACCGGCGCGGAAAGTATGTGCTCCCCTGACATGAAAAACGTTCCCTTTGATGGAAAGGACTTCGTAATGCGTCCATGCCGGAACCGATTGCCCGAGAGAGGCATAACCCGACCAGTTCATCACCGGCAGCGCGTGAGCGTTTCCGGCCTCGGTATCGATGTAGGTCGGAAGGCCCACGGAGCTTGGAGTGTATGACAACGCTACCGGAGTCAGGATATTCCCTTCCCGGAAATTATTGGCGCTCGCCTCGACATCGAATGTTGTGCGGCCGGTCGGCGTGTAAACCCAGTCGGCAGTGATTCCCAGGTTGTTCCGGTTAACGCCATTGGTCATTAATCCCCAGTTATTTTGCCAGGTCCAATCATTCCGATCCTCCCGATACTTCAGCCAGTTCCACCTGGCGAACAGACGGTTTTTCTCTGAGTGCACGTAGTCGATGCGGTTGGCGAACGCTTCATAGGACCAGTTGTACGGTTCCGCCGGGTCCAGAAAGTTGTTGAGCGGTTGCTGGCTCGCGCTTGCCGGCGGATTGTTTGGGGCAGGCAGAAACTTAACATAGGCGTTGTACACAGGGTCGATGATTCGGGTCTGCGGGATGACGTTGCCCGGAAACGGAGTTCGCACGTAATGACCTGGCCGGCTCGGATCGGCTTGGACCGTCAACGGATCGTAGAGTTGAAACTGCGATCCAGCCGCCAATAAGTCCGAGAAGTTACCCTGACGCTCGGACATCGTGGGAAGTGTATAAGGATTGGCTGTTCCCGTTGTTTTGCGGTCATCGAAACCATCGAAGCTAAAAAAGAAGAAGAGCTTGTTCTTGCCATTGAAGAGCTTCGGAATCCTCACCGGTCCGCCGACGGACGCGCCGTAGTCCTGGTCGTGGCCGGCGGGGTTGGATGGCTGACTTCGCAACTGCTGCGCAAGTGCAGTATTACCTGCTGCGTTCGCCGCGTCGATAGCCGTATAATAAGCCTGCTTTACGAAGAATGGCGTTCCATTCCATCTCTGATTCCAGTATTGATCGGTCAGGTCTCCGTGATAGGCGTTGGTTCCAGCCCGGGTCATGGTGGCGATCGACATTCCGGCGGTGTGCCCCACGCTCGCATCGAAGTTTTCGGTTTCGACCTTATATTCCTGGATGGTAGTTGAATAGGGCATGTATGCGACTCCCTCGGAGCCATTGCCCATGTCGGGTACGCCATCGATGGACCAGTCATTGGGAAATCCGCCCAACGAGTGCGCATCGGAGGTGCCGCCCAGTGCGTTCACGCCGTTATAGCGGCGGTTGTTACTCGATTGTACGCCTGGAGCAACCTTGATCATCATGAGAGGGCTGTTGTTGAAGATCGGCAGGTCCACAACGTCCCGGCTATCCATGACCCGCCCAGCACTGACGCTGGAGGATGGATCGATCAGCGGGGCCTCGGCGGTAACCTGTACCGTTTCCGTCGCCGCGCCGAGTTGCAAACTCATATTGATCTCAATCCTCGTGCTGAGAGGCAATACGATGCCCGACTGGAGCGATCTTTTGAAACCGGGAGCGTCGGCGGAAATTCCGTAGTTGCCAGGCAACAGCAGCTCGGCTTCGTAATACCCGGACTCATTGGTCGTTCGGGTGGTGGTTACGTTAGTGTCGGCATTGGTGATTACCACCGTTGCGGCGGCGATAGCCGCGCCCTGCGGGTCCGTGACCCGGCCCAAAATGGTACTGCGCGTTTCCTGGCCATGAACCGGCACGAGGTAGGATACCCCTGCCAGGATGGAAGCGAGCGCTCTTATCATGTGCTTCTGCATCTTCTTTTAGTCCTTCTAGGTGGTGCTCTCAGATCCCTGACCGTGAACGAGCTAAATGCAGCCACCCGCGCGTGACTCTGCACACTTTCCCTGTGTCTTCACATGTTGTTTTGCCCCTGAAATGCGAGAGCTGCGACCTTCTAAACACCCAGTCCACTCCAAGGCCACTTAGGCGCGTCAGATTTTTCTCGTCGAGCCTCAATCGATCGGGAGTGCAACTATAGTGAAGCGATTCTCTACTGCTTTCAATGAGCCGACGGTTTCGTAACCTGGCCGTACGTGATAGAAACTAGAGGCCTCACCGCGTATTGCGGATACGTGACGGATACGGCCATGGCTGGGGCGAAAATCTCCGATGCGGGCGGCCGCATGGACGCGTGTGACGGCTGGGCGGCGCCGCCGCCCCTCAGCAGATCCGCAATTTCCTCATAAGCCGCGGAATTTAAAGCAGTTTACTCAATTGCTGCTATGCGGTTCAAAGGTGATAGACTAGCGGCGAGCAAAACTGTGCTTCCCGTCAAAGCACTGATGACGAAATCCGGGAAATCGAAGTCCCACACCGATAGCGATGTCTTGCAAGAGTTGGCATCAGTGTTGGAGAGCCCCGAACTCCATGGGAGCCGCCGTGCCCAAACCCTATTGCGCTACCTCGTCGAGAATTCTCTTGCAAATCGATCCGATCAGCTAAAGGAGCGGACGATAGGCATCGAGCTTTTCCATCGCGATGCCGGTTACGACACGGGACATGACGGCATCGTTCGAGTCGCAGCAAGCGACGTTCGCAAACGCCTGATCAATTTCTATTCACGTACTGGGGCCTCGCATTCGAATTCGGGCGTCCGGATTATACTGCCTCCCGGTTCTTACGTCCCGGTGTTCGAGAGGGACGAGGTTGCAAGGTTGGGGCGGAAGGAATCTCCCGAAGAGCCACCAGAAGTTACCGCGAGGCAAGGCCGGCGACAGCTTTTGGTAGCAGGCACCTTGCTGCTTCTCGGGGCGGCAAGCGGGGCCGCGATAGCCCTCGTCGCCGTGAAGTTGACTCCGTCGAGACCCGCCGCTGACCCGGTTATTCTGGAAGCGTGGCGTTACCTCGCGCGGCCGGATGCTAACGTTCTTCTCTCGACGGCTACGCCACTGCATATGGTGGTCGGTCCCGAAGGACACGAGGCTTACGCGACTTCGGAATATCCGGCGCCCCCGGAAGCCTATCCGTTGTTCCGCAAGCACAGGATATTGGCGCCTGGGGCAAAACTCGGCCTGCTATTCACCGATAATTCGCTGGGCGTCGGGATCATGAACGGCGTTGTGACGGCGGTCAATACACTCAAGTCGCTCGGTTCCCCTTATGAGATTTTGCCCGAACGAGTGGCAACCCTGTCGGCCTTGCGCGACCGCAACACGATACTATTCGGAGCTCCGGTCGACAGCGAGGCCATCAGCCGCACGATGGAGAAAACTCCCCTGGTTGTCGATTATGAACCCTCGGTGAGGGAGTTCGTGATTCGTGATCGCGCATCGGGTCTGATAATCGTGCCGAAGAAAGACCCCAATGGAGATCTAATCGATGTCTACGGCCTGTTAACCGTTCTCAACACGCGCGATTCAGATCGCGCACGCTTGGGCATGGTGATTTTTTCCGGAATCACCTCAGCCGGGGTGCACGGGGCAGCGGAATTCTTTTCCTCACCACGTTCATTGCGGAATCTCCGCGCCATCTTCGCAAGGGAGGGTATGAACGGTTTCCCGCTGGCGTATCAGGTCGTCGTGAAGTGCACTTTTAGCAATATGCTGCTGGTAGCCTACGAATACTATTCACATCGGATTCTGCAAAAAGAGTAGAAAAGGCCATGAGGCAAGCTTGTCCTTGCTTCACCGCCGCTGCGGACCCTGCTGCATGGAGGCGAGCAAGGGGAATTGTGTCAGAACAGCGTCATGAGTTCTGGCACAGCGTCATAGAAATCGGCACCTATGTCAAAACTGTGCCAGAATTCTGAGCGCGTCTAGGTCTGTAAGTACTTGAAACAATGGAGCCACCCGCCGGG
>Ga0126381_100004754_pt1 | contig 14836 bp, 7 predicted proteins | sample PanSoiMetPlot_28_FD_96465 | JGI IMG/M metagenome (GOLD analysis project Ga0126381, IMG submission 96465) | Tropical forest soil microbial communities from Panama - MetaG Plot_28 | ecosystem: Environmental > Terrestrial > Soil > Tropical forest > Bulk soil | place: Panama | collected 2016-02-17
CAAAACCCGCGTCCTCGAGTGCATCGCGAACCCGGTGCTCACCGGCTTTACGCTGCCCAAACTGCTCTGGGTGCGCGACAACGAACCAAACCTGTACGAGCGGGTTCGCAAGGTGCTTCTCCCGAAAGACTACGTGCGCTTCCGCCTGACCGGCGAATTCGCGACGGAAGTCTCGGACGCTTCGGGCACCGCGCTATTCGACGTCGTCAATCGCCGCTGGTCATTCGAACTCGCCGACGCATTGGGAATCGATCGTTCCGTCCTTCCACGCTGCTATGAGTCGAGCGAGATCACGGGCGCAGTCACGAAAGAGACCGCCGCCCTGACCGGACTTGCTGAAGGCACGCCCGTCGTGGGCGGTGGAGGCGATCAGGCCGCCAGCGCCGTAGGCAACGGAATCGTCGAAACAGGCGTCGTCTCGTGCACGCTGGGAACCTCGGGCGTAATCTTCGCCCACATGAACGAAGTCGCCTACGACCCCGCCGGACGTGTCCACACCTTCTGCCACGCCGTGCGCGGCGAATGGCATGTCATGGGAGTAACCCAGGGCGCGGGCTTCAGTCTTCAATGGTTCCGCAACCGCCTCGCTCCCGGAACGGATTACGACACGCTCATGGCCGAAGCAGCCACAGCAGAACCCGGCTCGCAGGGCCTCTACTGGCTGCCGTACCTGATGGGCGAGCGCACTCCGCATCTCGATCCTACCGCTCGCGGAGGCTGGATTGGCCTCACGGCAAGCCACTCCCGTGCGCATCTGATCCGCTCCCTGATCGAAGGCGTCTCTTACAGCCAGAAAGACTGCCTCGATATTGTCGAATCGCTGGGCGTGAAAGTAGCGTCCGTTCGCGCCTCTGGAGGCGGCGCGAAGAGCCATTTCTGGCGTCAGGTGCTCGCCAACGTATTCGCAAAACCGGTAGTCACGCTGGCATCCCAGGAAGGCTCAGCCCTGGGTGCCGCGCTGCTTGCGATGACCGGAACCGGCGAGTACGCCAGCGTCCCCGAAGTCTGCGCCGCCGTGATCCGGGAAAAAGATCGTGTCGAGCCCTCCGAAGCCGAAGTCTACGCAGCCGGACACCGCGTCTATCGGGCCCTCTATCCTGCCACCAGCGCAGCCCTCGCTGTAACATGATCGCGGCCTGACTCACTCCCATTTAATGAACCCGCGTCTGGCTTCGTCAGTCGGGATCGTCGCGCTGCTCGGCCTCGCCTTGCGCCTCGCGCCTATTGGCGGCGAGCGCGCCCACGCGCCAACTCCCGAGGCACGCGAAGAGAAATCCGAAAAAAAGCCGGAGGCGGAGCCACATCAGGGACCGTGGATCGCTCTCTGCCGTCACGCGGGCAAAGATCCCGTCCCGCCGGCCGTGGGCGCGGCGCCGGACTTCTGCCTTTCCGCGCTTGCGGGTTATCAGTTCCGGCTCGTGCTTGCCACGATCCCCGATCCATCGAGAACCCGGCTAGGGCTCTCCACCGACCGCGCCATCGAGACGATTCAGATGGCGGCGCGCGAGGCCGGATGGAACTTCGCGTCGCAGTGGCTTCCGTGGAAATTCGCGGCCTCCGAATCGGGCGCCAAACGCTGGCTGCCCCGCGACCGCGACCGGGGCGAACCCGGCCTGCTGATTTTCCGGAAGGCTGCGGCTGCGAACGCTCCGGACTTTCCGCGCGAACTTCTTCTCGTATTCGTAGTCGGCGACACTCCAACAGCGGGCATAGATCGCATTGCATTCTCGAAATTCCTCGACTACGCTCCGGCATTCGACAAAAATTTCCGGTTCGATATCGCCGGGCCCACGTTCTCGGGTTCTCTTCCGTCGTTAGCCTTTGCGCTTGCCGGCCGTTACGACAAAGTTCGGCGGGCCTATAGCGGTACGGTCACGTACGCGCGGTACGCGGACACCTTCCGTCAGCAGACCCACATCGACTTTCGCAGCGCCGCGATGGACAGCGCGACCGTGGAGGCGCATCTGCAGGAAGTGGGCCGCCGGCTTGGGATTGATGACGATCAGATCGCGATTCTCTCCGAGGATGAGACGGCGTTCGGCGTGTCATTCGAAAAGACCCGCTTCGTGAACATCCCGTTTCCAAGGGAGATCGCGTCGCTTCGAAACGCCGTGGAAGGGGTCGATTCCGAACCGCAGGACAAGAATCAGACATCCGCCGGCCAGGTGCCTTTCTCGCTGCGCGACAACGATGGCGGCGCGGACAGCGTGCCGCTCTTTGGCAAAGATCCCACGGCTCTGTCCAAATACTCCGCAATCACGGCTATTGTGACGCGCATCCGCGGCCGCTATCGGCTGGTGGAAATCGCGGCGACCAACGTTCTCGATTCCCTGTTCCTAGCCTCTGTCCTGCACGACGGTGCGCCCGATACGCGAATCCTCACCCCTACTGCGGATCTGTTGTTCGTGCGAGCCGCGCGCGAGCAGTCCCTCGGCGGAATTCTGTCCCTGACTCCATATCCGCTGTTCCTGCCAAGCCAAAGCTGGACAAATGCGCGCAGGGAAACCATCGTGTTTCCCGACGGCAACTCCGAAGGCGGATTCAACGCGATGTACCTGCTTCTGATGGGCACGTCTTCCGGGCCATACTCTTCCGCCGCGGCCGACTACGATATGCCGATGGCGCCGGGCCGGCGACACCCGGTCGAGTGGCTCGTCGAATCCTCAGTGGCGGGCTACTGGCCGATCGACACCTATGACCACGCCGACAACGCCGCCTTTCCCCCTCTTGGTAGCGGCACGCTGGAATCCGGACAAGGTGAAATACCGCCTTTGCGCCGGCCTTGTTGGATCCTCACAGGTCTGGTGCTGATCGCCACCCTCGTCTTCTCCTGGGCTCTTACGGGCGCGACCCGCTCTGTGACGACGCGCTCGGAATTGTTCCGTCCGCCGTCGCGACACCGTATCGCGCACGCCGCGTTCGCCCTGATGGCTCTTATGTCCCTACTCGGGATGATTTGCGCTCTCATCCTTCCCGCGGTGCAGGAGAATACCACCGCTCGTGGGCTGGCCAGGGGCGCGGCGGTCATCGTTCTCGGCGCCGCCTTTGGGGCAGCGGGCAGGATCGCTTATCGAGCCGGGTGGGCGGGGATCTGTCTCGCTGCGACCCTTTTCGGGATACCGATTCTCGTCTCGCTGCCGTTCATGCTTCATCAGGGGTGGGAGGGCCGCCTGCTGGCATTGAGGTACCTCGAAGTCGCGAGTGGCTGCTCGCCTGCGGTTCCGCTGGTGCTTCTCCTGGCCGGTTTGGGGTTAGGGGCCGTCCTCCACATGAATCGTATGGCGATGGTGTCCAATCGCAATCCGGGCTGGCCCGACGCCGGGCTCGACCGGAGCGTCGAAACGAACGTTAAGTTCTTCGCGCGCAGAATCGAAACGATCCTGAACTCGCCTGGATTGCGCCAGCCGGGCGATGGAATGAACTGGTTCGGCGCGTTCGTGATTGCGCTGCTGATCATACTGGCGACGCGGGCATGGGAGCGCTTATATACAGTCGACGGACGCTTGATCTCCTTCCTGATATTCGGCTTCGCCTGCGCGCTACTGTTTGGAATCCTCTGGTCTCTCTGTGGCCTTGTCGCAGTCTGGACCAACTTCCGCGGGTTCCTCTCGGAGTTGAACCGCCTGCCTCTCGATGGCGCGTTTCGCCGCCTCCCGCGGCAGTTTTCGGGCAGCGCGATCTGGACCGGCATGCCAATGTCCAGAACCTTCGTTACATTCTTCGGCTCCGCGGAGTCGTTAAGCGAGTTCGTCCTCGGCTATGGCAGGCTGACGCAGCACGATGCCAGGGTGTTGGCCGACGCGAAGGCCCATCTGACCACGATCGAAGCCCGCGTTTCGGAACTGCGTACCTGGGAGAGAACCGCGGTCCTCAGCAAGCACGACGATCTGGTGCGGGACTACCGGAATTGCGCGGACTTCCTGCAGCGCGATTTTCTGGTTCCCCGGTGGAACGGCGGAAAGACGGATCCCGATCGTGGCGACGAGCCCGCCGACAAGGAAAAGATCGCTGCGGACGAGAAGGTCTATCGTCTTGCTGCTCGCTTCGTCGCCCTCCGTTATGCCGGGTGGATGAGATATCTGCTGCGCCAGATGCGCAGCCTTCTTTTGTTCATTTCGGCGGGATACGCGTTTTTGTCGCTCGCGCTGATGAGCATGAATTTCCAGTCGCCACAGACAATCCGGTGGTTTCTGACCGCGCTCTTCGGAATCATCGGAGCGCCGATCCTTTTCTGCATGATCCAGATGGATCGCAATCCGGTCCTCAGCCGCATGGCGGACACAAAGGTTGGTGAACTGAACCGCGACTTTTACATCAAAGCGGCTTCTTACGTCGCGCTGCCGCTGGTCGGCGTGCTGTCGAATCAGTTTCCGGGCTTCTCGCGGCTCCTGTTCTCCTGGCTGCAGCCCACGCTTGAAGTGCTTAAGTAGATCAGCCCGCGCTCGCGAGGCGGATCACATTCGCCTCCGCGCCTTCTTCCGAAACCTCTACGTCCTTCAGCTTGCGCTCAATGGCCCGCGTCCGCACCGCAGCCTCATCGACCGTTCGCGTCGCTTGATCGAGCTTCGTTCGTATCGCATCCAGCGCCTGCGCATACTTGCCGAACTGGGCCTTCACATCGCCCAGCAATTTCCAAACCTCACCGGACCTCTGCTGAATCGCCAGCGTCCGGAAACCCATCTGCAAACTGTTCAGAAGCGCCGCGAACGTGGTCGGCCCCGCCAGCACTACGCGGAAATCACTCTGCAGCGATTCGGCCAGCCCGGGGCGTCGCAGCGCCTCGGCATAAAGCCCTTCCGTCGCAAGAAAAAGAATTCCGAAATCCGTCGTATGCGGAGGCGCCAGATACTTTCCGGCGAACGTCCTGGCGCACGCGCGGATCACCTGTTCCAGTTCGCGCGAATGACGCTCCACGGCGTCCGCATCGCAACGTTCCGCCGCCCCAACAAGCCGCTGATACGCTTCGGACGGAAACTTCGAATCGATTGGCAACCATACCGTCGAACCGCTGCCCGGCATCTTGATGGCGAATTCCACACGTTCGCCCGAGCCGGTCGGCGAAATGTTCCGCCCGAACTGATCCGGCGAAAGCATCTGGTTCAAAAGGTTCTCGAGCTGCACCTCGCCCCATGCGCCGCGTGTCGTCACGTTCGTCAGAACGCGTTTCAAATCCCCGACGCCGGTCGCCAGGCTCTGCATTTCCCCAAGTCCCTTATGAACCTGCTCCAACCGCTCGCTGACCAAGCGGAACGACTCTCCAAGCCGCGTCTCCAGCGTGCTCTGCAGCTTCTCATCGACCGTAACGCGCATCAGCTCCAGCTGCTGCGCGACCGCAGCCCTCAACGACTCCGCCCGCTGATCCGTCTGATTCGCAAAACGCTGCAGCCCCGCGGCCAGTTCCTCGCGCAGCCCGCGCGCCTCATCCGACTGGCGCTGCCGCAGCCGGTCGATATCCTCGCGCAAACGCGATTCCGAACCATCGGAGGAACGCGAGCGGGTCAGAAGAACGAGGTTCAGGATGAGCAGTGCGCCCAGAGCCGCAAGCGCGACAATCGGAAACATTTTCGGACTACCTTGTTTCCGAGCATACTACAGCGCGCCATTACAGCGATCGGACGGCCTCTTCCACCCGTTTGGCCAGCCCGGCATAGTCGCTTCCTTCCAGCCGCAGCGGAGCGCCAAATTTCACTTTCGCCCGCCCTGGCGTCGCCATTCGCGCCGACTTGTGCAGTACCCGTTGCAGGCCCTCCAGTTTCACCGGGACCACTGGAATTCCGAGGCGCGAAGCGAGCATTCCCACCCCCGGCTGAAACGCCGCGATCTCTCCCGCGTCCGTGCGTTTACCCTCCGGGAAAATGATCACGCAGTATCCATCCGAAGCGAGTTCGCCCGCATAGCGGAGCGCATCCCGCGCGCCGCTTTCGCGCTGCGGCAATGGAAACGCGTTGAAGACGAGAGACGCCAGAAAGTAATTCAGACCGTTCGTAAACCGCTCTCTGAAGCCATGCCGCTCCGGATGGAAGTGAGCATCGAAGAACTCCTTCGCCATAGCAGGCGTCGCGCGATATCGCCAGCGGCCCGGCAGCGCGTAAAGAATCGCCGGGACATCGAAATGACTCTGATGATTCGAGGCAAAGATCACCGGCGCTTCCAGCCCGCGCAGGTGCTGAAGTCCTTCGACCTTGATCCAGGCGAAAAGGCGCGTGAGCGGAAGAATTAACAAAGGAAGCGCGAAATGACGGAGGAGATTCGCCGGCCACGACCGGCTCCAGGAGGGAAAGCTCGCATCCTCAATCGCGGGAGCTGATTCCGCCGGGCGCGTGCGCGTTAACTCGCCCACCGTCCGGGCCCCCTCATCCACACGCGCGCCCGTCCGCTGTTCCAGTTCCATCCCCAACTGAATTCGGTCAAGCGAACTCAGCCCGAGATCCTCCAGCGAACTCTCGGGCCCCACCTGCCGCGCGCCCGCGTACTTGCGAATGATGCCCTCAACCGTCCCCGCGCCTTGCGGACTCTGTACCGGCGTTCCGGCGACCCACGCCGCGATCTCCGTCCGCTTCAGCTTGTTCGTGCCGGAGGTTCGGGGAAGCGCGTCGCCCTGCCAGACAGAGAATCCCTGAATGCGCTGATGCGTCTCCAGCCTGCCGTTCGCCTGGTTCACAACGTCTTCCGCCTTTGCCCCGTCGTTCAGAACCAGCACCGCGTGAACGCGCTCTCCCTCCGGTGTCTTCGCGCCCACCACGGCTGATTCGCGCACTCCCGCAACCGCGTTCAGCGCCCGCTCCACATCTTCCGGGAAGACGTTCAGCCCGCTTGCGCCGACGATCATCTCCTTCTTGCGGCCGAGAATCCGTAGCCGGTTCTCTGAATCGAGTTCGCCGATGTCGCCGGTGTGCAGCCATCCTTCCGAATCGCGGATGTCCTTGCCAGTCTCGCCGCCGGCCTCGCCGTAGTACCCGGGCGTTACGTTTTCGCCACGCAGCAGAATCTCGCCATCCTGCGCGATCTTGATTTCCACTCCGGAGATCGGCTTCCCGACACTTCCCTTGTGTGTCTCGAACGGATGATTCAGAGTCGCGACAGGCGCCGTCTCGGTAAGCCCATAGCCTTGAACGACAAGAAAACCGAGTTTCCGCCAGAACTCTTCCAGATCGGAATCCAGCGGCGCCGCGCCAACAATAAACGCCCAGAACTTCCACCCGAACTTCCGGTGGACGCGTCGGTATTGCCACCAGCCCGCGTACCATCTTGCGCCGTGGCGGGGCTCCTTGCTTTCGGGGAACAGATGCTCGACCTCACTGCGCAGCATCTGCAGCATCTGCGGCACGCACACCAGAACCGAAATGCGCCGCCGCCGGATCAGATGCCGCACATCCCGCGGCGTATAGCCCGACGTGAAGAAAACGGTCCCCTCGATCATCGCCGGAATGAACGCCGCCATTGACTGGCCGAACATATGGCTCAGCGGAAGCAGATTCAGGAACCGGATGGGCCGGAACGGCCACATATATTTGCGGTACTTTTCAATACCGTCGTCGATCGGCTTCAGGTTCGCGAGGATGTTGCGGTGCGTTAAGGTCACTCCCTTGGGTTCGCCTGTCGCCCCGGAAGTAAAGAGGATCTCCGCCAGATCGTCCGGCGCGGCAGTCTGCGGCGCATGAGCGGCGCGCGGAGTATCGAGCACGGTCCGCATCGGCCACACCGGGCAGGGAAGGTCCGAGGGCGGTTCGGGTCCCGGACCGATGAGCAGTGCGCGCGCCTCCACGATACCCGCGACGCGGCGCACCATCTCCACGGATGACCGGAAGTCGAGCGGCACGGCGACGACCCCCTCCAGCAGGCACCCCCAGAGCGAGATCACCCACTCGGGCCGGTTCTCGCCCCATAGCATTACGCGGTCGCCTTTTTTTATGCCGGCCTTTCGCAGATACTCGGCGAAACTCTCGGCGCACTGCGCGGCCTCAGCATAGGTCAGATGGCCAACTGCCAGATCGCCTTCATAACGGAGGAACTCGCCGCGGGTGCGCCGCCACGCGGCGAAGAAAGCGGCAAGCGATGGAGGATTTCCGATCAACTCAAATTATCCAGTGGGGCGTGCAATCTTGCCCGCAGCCGCCTTTCCAGGCGGCTTCCTCAAACGCACGATACGATACAGACTTGCTTCTGGAAGCCATAGGAGTCGAAAAGCGATATGGCGGCGTACGCGCGCTGAAGCATGTTTCCTTCGACCTGATGCACGGCGAGGTCCACGCCCTTGTGGGCGAGAACGGGGCGGGGAAGAGCACGCTGATAAAAGTGCTGACCGGCGCCGTTCAACCCGACGCCGGGGAAGTCCGCCTGGAAGGCAAACCCCTCTCACACAACAATCCGCATCTCTCCCGCCAGATGGGGATCGCGGCGATTTATCAGCAGCCCGCGATCTTCCCCGAACTCAGCGTCGCCGAGAACATCGCACTCGTGAACGAGCCGGGCGGGCTCTTCCGGCGCGTCAACTGGGGCGAACGTCGCAAAAAAGCGCAGGAGCTGATCGAGGCCATCGGCGCCGAGATCGACCCGAACCGCGTCGCCGGCACGCTCAGCATGCCGGAGCAGCAACTGATCGAAATCGCGAAGGCGCTCGGCGGGAACGTAAAGGCGCTGATCCTCGACGAGCCTACAGCGTCGCTCACCGAGCGCGAAACGGAACGCCTCTTCGAGATCATCGCCCGACTTCGCTCCCGTGGCGCCGGCATCGTCTATATATCGCACCGTTTGGAAGAGATCGGCCGCATCGCCGATCGCATCACCGTCCTCCGCGATGGCGAGACCATCGAAACGCGCGCAGCAAATACCGTGGATTTCCGCACGCTGATCCAGCTTATGGTGGGTCGCGATGTAGCGTCCGTCTTTCCCAAGCGCGCCGTTCCGCTGGGCAATACGGTCCTCCGTGTGAACGGCCTGACCTGCGCGGCCGCCCGCATCAAAGACGTGAGCTTCGAAGTCCGCGCCGGAGAGATCCTCGGGGTCGCTGGCCTCGTCGGTGCGGGCCGAACCCAGCTAGCTGAGACGCTGTTCGGGCTGACTCCGGCCGATTCCGGCGCGATAGACGTGGACGGTCAGACGAAATCCATTCAGAATCCCGAAGACGCGATCAACGCCGGTATCGCCTACGTACCCGAAGACCGCCGCAGACACGGCATGGTGGGTAGCCTGCCGGTGCGAGCCAACGCCACTCTCGGAATTCTGAAGCGGATCTCACGCGCGGGCCTCCTGCGGGAAGGTGAAGAACGAAACATCACGGCCGATTGGGTTAATCGCCTCGGCATCAAAACAGACGGCGTTGACGCGCCGGCTTCCTCCCTTTCAGGTGGCAATCAGCAAAAGGTGGCGATAGCCCGATGGCTAGCCGCTGCCCCCCGCGTCCTGATTCTCGACGAACCCACCCAAGGCATCGATGTCGGCGCGAAGGGCGAGTGCCACCGGATCATGGGCGATCTTGCCGAACGCGGCGTCGCAATTGTCATGATCTCCTCGGAACTCGCAGAGATCCTCGGCATGAGCGATCGCATAGCCGTCATGCGCAACGGATCGCTCGCCGGAATTCTCGATCGTTCCGAAGCCAGCGCCGAATCCATCCTCGCCCTTGCTCTTGGCCACGCCTGCCCCGAGCAGGCCGCATGAAGCAGGCCGCATGAAGCAGCGCGTTATCGCGATCGCGATCTTCTGGCTTGTGTTGGCGGTCCGCGCGCCGCGTTTCTTCGAAGCGGGGAATCTACGCGACATCGCGGTAGCCAACGCGCCCGCCCTGATCGTCGCCATCGGTATGACCCTCGTGATCGTCGCGGGCGAAATCGACGTTTCCGTCGGATCGCAATTCGCCGTCGCGAGCGTGCTCGCCGGAACGCTCGCCAAATTCGGCGCGCCGTTGCCGTTCGTCGCCGTCCTGACGGCCGTCGCAGGCGGCTTACTCGGAGCGGTAAACGGCGTCGTCGTCGCAACGCTCGGAGTGCCGTCCATCGTCGCGACGCTTGCGGCCATGGCGTTCTGGCGGGAATCCCTTCGCTGGTATACGCAGGGCGCATGGGTGCAGGGGCTTCCACCGACATTCCAGTGGATGGGCTTCAGCCAACGGACCGGCGAAATCGCCATCCTCACCCTGACGTTAATCCTCTTCGTCGTGTTCCTCTGGGCGATGCGTCGCCTGCAGGCCGGACGCGCTGTCTATGCAGTCGGATCTCAGCGCGAATCCGCCCGCCTCGCCGGTATCCCCGTGCAGTGGATCTCCTTTGGCGTCTTCGTTCTTGCCGGCGCACTCACCGGAATCGGCGCTCTGCTCGATTCCGTCCGGTTCAGCCAGATTCAAAGCAACTCCGGAACCGGCCTCGAACTCAAGGCGATTTCAGCAGTGGTCATCGGAGGCGCCTCCATCACCGGCGGAAGGGGCACGCTTTGGGGCACTTTGCTCGGCGCTGCCGTCCTCGCCGCCATCGCGCCGTCCCTGACGTTCCTCGGCGTGAACGCCTTCTGGGAGAAGGCCATCCAGGGCGCGATCATTCTCAGCGCCGTCGCGTTCGAAAAGGTTTCGGCCCGTGCTCGTTGAGAACCGCGCGGGCAACGAACGCACGCTCGGCATCCTGATCCTGATCGAGATTGCGGTCTTCGCGCTGACCGGTCCGAACTTCTTCTCCTCCGTGAACGCCTTCGAGATCGTACGTCTCGGGGTGGAACTCGGACTGCTTGCTCTCGCGCTCACACCCGTGATCGTGACGGGCGGTATCGACCTGTCCGTCGGCTCCATGATGGGCCTCTGCGCCGTGGCGTTCGGCTACCTGTGGCGCGATCTCCACTTCTCGATCCCCGCCGCGGCATTCTCGACGCTTTTGGTCGGCATCGTCGGTGGAGCGCTGAACGCCTTCGCCATCACGCGCCTCGGCGGATCGCCGCTCATTGTCACCCTGGCGACTTATTCCCTGTTTCGCGGAATCGCCGAAGGCCTCACCCGCGGCGTCGATAACTTTTCGCAATTTCCCCCTGGATTCCTGTACCTTGGCCAAGGCTACATAGGCGGAATTCTGCCGGCGCAGGCGCCCGTATTTGTCGCGTTCGCGGCGTTCGGCTATCTGCTACTGCACCGCGGAATCTACGGCCGCTCGATCCGCGCCATCGGATATGCGGGTGACGGAGCCCGATGGGCTGGCATACCCGTTGACCGCCGGCTCGCGCTGGTCTACGTGCTTTCGGGATTCACCGCGGCTGCTGCGTCGCTGATCTACGTAGCCCACCTGGGGCAGGCGCGCGCCGATGCGGGTACGGGCTACGAACTGCTGGCGATCACCGCGGTCGTTCTGGGTGGCGCCGATATCGCAGGCGGCCGGGGCAGCATCTGGGGAACGCTTCTGGGCCTCTCCGCCATCGTCGTGTTACAGAATGGACTTCGCGTATCCGCTTTTCCCGCGGAGCTCGCGGGGATTCTGACCAGCGCAATTCTCGTGGCTACCATTGCTGCGGGCCGATTCACGATGACGCACGCGCGGCCGGCGCTTGCGGGAGATGCGCCCGATTCGGGAGAGGAAATGAGAAACTCACAACTCGCCGTCCTTTGCGGCGTGATCATCGCGGGATCGCTGATCGTCGCGGGAAGCAACTGGTGGCTGGTCAAATCGGTTCGCGGCGGCGGCGGAGCAGCCCTTGCCGTCGCGGCGCATCATCATCGCACCCTCGGAGTCATGCCGAAGGCGAAGGGCGATCCTTACTTCGTCAGTTGCCGCGTCGGCGCCGAACAAGCCGCCAAAGAACTCGGCGTAGACATGATCTGGGACGGCCCCACCGACATCGATCCGGCAAAACAAAACGAAGTCGTCGAAGCCTGGATCACGCGCGGCGTGGATTCGATCGCGATCTCAGTCGTCAACGGCGCCGGAATCTCCGGCGTTCTCCGCAAAGCTCGCGCGAAAGGAATCAAGGTTCTGACCTGGGACGCCGACGCCGAACCGGATTCTCGCGACTTCTTTATTAATCAGGCCACCCCGCAAGGCCTCGGCGATACCTTAGGCGACGAGGCGAATCGGATCATGGGTGGCTCGGGCGATTTCGCGATCATCACCGGCGCCCTGACCGCTTCCAACCAGAACGAGTGGATCAAATACATCAAAGCCCGAATTCAGAAATACCCGAACATTCACCTGATCACAGTCCGCCCCAGCGACGACGATCGTAACCGCGCATTCACAGAAGCCCAGACCCTGATGAAGGTCTACCCGAATATGAAACTGATCATGGCGATCTCCGCTCCGGCGGTTCCCGGAGCGGCCGAGGCGGTGAAGCAATCGGGCCGAACGGACGTGAAAGTCACGGGCCTTTCCTTACCTAATATGTGCAAGCCGTACGTCAAGGCCGGAATTGCCGACTCGGTAGTGCTCTGGAACACCGCCAATCTCGGCTATCTCGTCGTGAACGCCTCGCGCCAGGCGGCGTTGGGAACGCTTCATCCCGGCGTCACCTCGATCGAAGCCGGACGACTCGGCAGGATTGCCGTGGAAGGCGATCAGGTCCTCCTCGGGAAGCCTTTGATTTTCACCAAGGCAAACATCGATCAATACGATTTCTGATCTGATCGATAAATAGTTTCGATTACTGCCTCTTCTCGTTGAAACCAGTCATGATGCGCATTTGAAAAATGAATTGGACGGACACTTTTGTCCGCCCCTAAACTACGGTTTTAAGCGCGAGTAATGCAATGATGACATCATCTATGGCCGAGACCAGTGGTAGCCAAGTAGCCCTGTTGCACCGCATCAGTAGCATTGTGAGCTCCGATCAGGATCTCGAGTCGATTTTGCGAGAACTCGTGAGCCTGGCGATGAACGTGACACGTTCCGACGCCTGCCTGGTGTATCTGTGCGATAACGCAACCAACGAGATCGTCCTTCGGGCGTCTCAACTTCCGCACGACGCCGAAATCGGCAAAGTGCGCATGAAAATGGGTGAGGGAATCACCGGCTGGGTCGCGGTGCATAATTCGGTGGTCGCGCTGCCGAAGAATGCCGCTCAGGACTCACGATTCAAGTCGTTCAGTTCCCTGCAGGAAGACACCTACGAAGCCTTCCTCTCGGTTCCGCTGGTCAACAGCGGAGAACTGATCGGCGTTATCAACGTGCATCATCGCGACCAGCATCTGCACTCGCCGGACGAGATCGCTCTCGTGACGTTTATCGGCGAACAGATGGGCGGCGTGATCGGACGCGCGCGTCTCGCTGAAAAATCTCAAAGCGCGGTACGCCGGTTAGAAACGCTGGCTGCGGTCGCGCAGACGATCTCCGCCGAGAGCTATCTCGAGCGTATTCTCCAGGCGATCTCAGAAATGGTCGCCGAAACGCTGGATTCCGCGATCTGCTCCATCATGCTCATCGATGAGGAGAAGAAGGAACTGACTGTCAGCGCGGCTCGTTGTTCGTCGCCCGATTACATGCATCGCATGCCCATCCGGATGGAAGGCTCGCTCATCGAGCATGTCATCCGGGACGGTCAGCCGGTGATCGTCTCCAATGTTCAGGAACAGAAGCAATTCAAATATCCGGAGCTTGCCCGCAAGTCCGGCCTGACTTCCGCGCTCGCCGCCCCGCTGTTGTCACAGGGCAAGGTCATCGGGTCGATCATCATCTACACGCGCGAACAGAGGACATTCAGCGACGAGGAAGTCGGCTTCCTGAAGATCGTCGCTGGCCAGGCCGCGACGGCGATTCAGAATGCCCGGCTCATGTCGGAAACGCTCGACATGAAACGAACCCTGGAAGCTCGCAAGCTTGTGGAGCGCGCCAAAGGCATCCTGCAATATAAGCACAGCCTCACGGAAGAGGAAGCTTATCTGCGGCTGCGCAACGAGAGCCGCCGGCTGCGAAGATCGATGCGCGATCTCGCCGAGGCCGTGATACTTGCCGACGATCTTAACCGGAAGGAAGGCGGCGCCGCCCGAATTCCCGTGCGGGACGACAGCGAGATCATGTAGTGCGGGCCAACCGCTCCCTCGCGGTCGCGGCTCGGAAACGAAACGCGACTGAAGCCACGCGTCCGGGCCGCGTTGAATATTCAATTATCAAAGATCTTCTGTCAATTAGGAGTGTAGTAGATGATCTTGCCGGTGATGGCGTAAGTCGCTGAGATTTCAGCGCAGATAGAGCGTGAACGTTCCTTCGGTGTGAATACTCGCGCCCGCGGGAAGCATTTCCGGAGTTCGTAGAACGTAACTCCGCAGACAGTCCTTGTGGAAGTCCTTGAGCCAGATCAGGCGTTGGATTTCTCCACCCGGCAATTCGGCCCAGGCTTCGAGGGAAGCGCCGTCTTGAGATGCAGCCGGGCGAATCGCCACCAGGGTGGCGGCCATTTTCAGCGTCAGGCTATGAGACACAACAACCGGTCGTGAGTGCGCTGGTACGGCTACAACTTCCGGCTGAGTGTCGGGAAGGCGATGAGGAAGATAAGCCGGATCTCCCTCGGGCGCGCCGCCCTCGACCCAGGCGACGAGCATGTCGATTTCAGGGCCCGAAAGGCTCGGATCACCTTTGAAGTCGCCGATTCCCGCAACCGGTCCCCACGGCGGCATCCTCCGCGTTGTCACCTGGTCGCGGATCGCCTTAGCCCACGGCCGCGCCTCCTCGTAGGTCATCAGTGACATCGCCGTACCGCCTGGCTTATGACAACTCGCGCATCGCCGGTAGACGATGCGCGAGATTTCCTGCGTCCAGGTCAGTTTGGTTGTGATCGGATCGTGAGGATAGATCGGAAAAGAAAAGACAGCAAGAAAGGCGGAGCAGCCAAGGAGAGCCGCCCCGCCCGATAGAAGTTTAGTCACCCGGTTTCG
>Ga0126381_100004755_pt1 | contig 14835 bp, 8 predicted proteins | sample PanSoiMetPlot_28_FD_96465 | JGI IMG/M metagenome (GOLD analysis project Ga0126381, IMG submission 96465) | Tropical forest soil microbial communities from Panama - MetaG Plot_28 | ecosystem: Environmental > Terrestrial > Soil > Tropical forest > Bulk soil | place: Panama | collected 2016-02-17
ACCGGCATCGCGGCGGCCATCGCCCCTGACTGGATCACCGGGGATTCGGCGAGCGCGCGGCCGACCTCCAGCGGCGGCACGTCGTTACGGAACGCCTGTACGCACAGGTCGGCGACCTGCGTCAACGCGGTGTCGCGCGGCGTGCGGCGGAGCACGAACAGCGTTCCTTCCTTGATCAGGTCAGGCCGGGTTCCTCGCACCAGCCCCAGCCATTTCGCCGCGACCCGCCACGGCTTCGCCTCGGCCGCGGACAGCGCCGAAGCGATCACCGCCTCCAGTTCTGGCCGCGACCCTGACTCGGTGAGCCGCGTGGTGATCTCCACCACGACATCGGCCCGAGCCGGATCGGCGGTCCACTGCTGCCCGCCGAGGTATTCGATCAGGGCGCCGGTCAGCAGGTTATCGGCGGCCGTTCCCAGCTCGGCGGCCAGCCGCAGCCAGGCGCCGGACAGGCACTCGGCGTAGCCCTTGCGATCGGCTGGGTTCGCGAGCAGGAATCGTGGTGCGCGGCCGATAGCCAGCAGCGCCAGGTCCAGCCAGGCTTGCGCCGGAGCACCGGCAGGCGCGAACGGCGCGATGAGCTCACGCCAGTAGCCCGCGTCCAGCTGTCCTGGGGTTTCCGCCAGGGTCCGTACCAGCCAGCCAGCGAGCGCGGGCAGGACGCGGTCCAGGCGGCCGGCCTTGTCCGCGGCCTGGAGCAGGGCGCGGACGCAGTCCATGTCATACCGGGCCAGCTGATCGACCTGCTGCCGGTCGACCGTGCCCTGCTCGTCACCCAGCACGATGAAGAAGGCGCGCAGGAAGGCGCGCAGGACCGGCTGGAGCCAGGCCACCGCCGCACCGACCTTGTCCTGCGAGCCAGCCAGCTGAGCCAGCCATTCAGCCGCCACGAGCGGGTCGTTCGCGAGGGCGGCCAGCGTGGCGGGGAAGCCCTCGGGGCCCGGCGGCTTGAGCACCCATCCGGTCAGCAGTTCCGCCGTCGCGGTCAGCCCGGCGGCCGGGTCGCGCGCGGACTCCGGGCGGACCATGAGCCCGGCCAGCAAGCCGTCCGCCAGGCCATGCCGCGTGGCGAGCGCCAGGTACCTGCCGATCGCGGGCCGCGGCGGCGCCGACCAGACCAGGCGATGGCAGGTCGTGACCAGCGCGGGCAGCAGGACCGCGGGCTCGTCGCCGCCGACGATGCCGAACCAGTGCTGGATGGCCGGCCAGTCCTGCTGGTCGTCGAGTGAGATCAGCCAGCCGAGCAACGTCTGGCGCCCCTGCGCCGGCAGCTCGGGCAGCCGCGCGCTGGCGAGAACCTGGCGTACGCCTGCCGGGTCCGCCTCGCCCCGCAGCACCTCGTCAAGCACGGCGAACGGCAGGTCGAAATCGCGCAGCCGGCCGAGGGCGTACAGTGGCTGATCGAACTTGTGCGGCTGAGCGTCCTGGGCAAACCGGCCGATCAGATCGGCCAGCCGGTCGGTGTCGCAGGGCCGCCGTAGCGCGCGGGTGAGCCGCCTCAGGTAGGCCGGTGCGGGCCCTTCGGCGTCGGCTGGTCCAGCCTCAGGCGCGGAGCGCCAGCGAACTACGGTCGCGTCTTGCGATGCCTGGCCGGCGAACGCCAGCCTGATCCGGTGCGTCGCTCCGGCGTCCGACCAGGTCGATGCCGTGTACCAGGCCCGGTAGCCGTACGGAAGCAGGCTCGCCACCGCGTCGAGATACTGGAGCCGTTCGGCCAGCACCGACCCCTCAGCGGCGGTGATCGTCACCTGGCGGGCCAGCAGCAGGGCCGCCGTCGACAGTGCCGTCGCCTCGCCGAGGGCGCGGATGTCCTGAGCAAGGACTTCGGGGTTGAGCCGGGAGATGGTCAGGTCAAGCTGACCGGTTCCGTCAAGCGGGAGCTGAACCCGTTCCACCGCCTGGTACAGGCCGAGGTAGGAAACCGGCTGGTCGGCCACGTCACGGTAGGAGACGCAGAAGTACGACGTCGCGGTGATGGGCCGCCCGGTGGCGTCCACTTCCCCGGTTGGCCTGATGATGGCTATCCCCAGGTAAAGCTGCTCGTCCACGCCCACCCGGCTGATCGTCACCCAGGGCAGCGAGTCGGGCCGGCCGTGCTCGGTGGACGGGGTCCCCGGCGCGAAAAACCCCAGCACGCTGGAGAATTCCTCCCGGCTGAACGGCTCGGCGCTGGCGGCGAGCACCGAGTAGTCGTCGGTCGTACCCGGATACTTGCTCCACAGCGCCCAGCCGGCGCTGATCCGTACCGGTTCCGGCTCGCCCATGGCCTAGCCCGCCGCCGTGATCTGCTGGCCGAGCCACAGCACCGGCTCCAGGACGTTGATCGGACGGATCTTCCCGCGGACCCGGACCTGTTTCCCCGGTTCCTCGACGACGTTCTGATAGTCCTCGGGGTGGAACCTGCCGTCCGGACCCACGTGGAATCCGATCGCCGACGTGACGAAGTACCGGACCCGACCGGGGTAGAAGAACCTCGACAGGCCGCTGCACACCAGGTCGATGTCGCCGATGTCGAGTTTGTCGCCCAGCTCGCGGAAGAAGCGTTCCGCGTGCGCATCGTGCACGCGCGGGAACCAGTGCTTGTCGCCCTCGTCGTGCGAGCAGTATCCGTTGGCCCGGGCCAGGGCGTACACCTCGGGGTCGTCGAACTTCGTGATGCACACCGCCACGTAGTGCGGAAGCCGGGACCCGGGCTGCTGGCCAGGCAGGTAGTGCTGCGCGATCCTGAGCAGGGTGGCCTGGAAAGAATCCTGGGCGTCGCCGAGCGCACGCTCGCGGATGGGGTCGATGAGCAGCAGCGCTCCTTGACAGCGGGCCAGGTATTCGACGATGTCCCGGTCCGGTACGGCCGCCGGGGGGATATCCGGCGGGGCGCTGTCGATGTCCATGCGCCGTTGCGGGCGGGGCGCAGGTGCGGGCGCGCTGCCGAAGACCCGGCCCGGCGGGTCGCACAGGTCGAGGTTGAACTCGGCTGGTGCGCTGGCCCGGGCCATCCGGCCGAACATCCGCCGCACCGGCGCCTCGGAACTCAGGCTCATCACCCAGCTCAGCCCCCGTATCTGCTGGGTGGCATCGGGGAAGCTGTGCCGCGTGGTCAGATCATAGTTGCCTTGCGTCAGGAACCTGGTAGAGGCATCGTCGACCCCGTAAAGGCGCAGATCCTCGTTGTCCGAGCGGAGCACGGCGAAGTTGAGCGCGGCCAGGAACGTGGTCTTCCCGCTGCCCGTCGCTCCCCACATGCCGATGCTCTTACTTGCCCTGTTGTGCTGCTCCGGTGCCGCGCCGGACGTGTTGGTCATCAGGTTTCCTCACTCCGCGTCGGGCAGCGGAAGGCCAATCCGCTGCGCTCCCCTGGCGAGAAGCCCGAGATCCTCGCCTACCAGCCGTGCCGTGGTCTCCGGCAGTACATGCAGCCCGGCGGGACCGAGCTCGCGCCAGATCTGCGCGTGCCCGCCGGTTTGCGCCGTATCGGTGACCGCCACGCAGCGAGCGTCCGCGAGGCGGGCGAGCCGGCCTGTGCTCTCCCGCCAGTCGTGCCCCAGCGGGCAGGGCAGCGTCCTGTCCCGTCCAGCGGGATCCTGGGGGTACGGATGCGGACTCCGGCCCGCGATCGTGAGCAGCCGGGCGGCCCGGCCCGCGACCCGGCTCTCGTACAGCAGCTCGGACGCCCGGTGCAGCATGTCTTCGACGGGAGCCGCGGCCGCGTAGCCGATGACCGCGCTGGTCCGCTCGGCGAGCCAGGCCCGGGTTTCGCTGACCGGCCCGAGCTGCCTTTCCCAGACCACGGGGAGCTGCTCGCGGCCCCGCTGGAAGACGTGATCGGTGCAGGTCAGGGCGGCCGCCCGCAGGCGACCTTGCTCCGGGTACTCAGCCGCGAGCACAGTCAGCAGCTCAGCGACCAGCCGGAGCCTCGCCTGCACCAGCTCGTTCGGACCGCACAGCTCTATCGCGCAGATCAAGTCGGCCTGGACCGGGGCCAGGTCTACCCGGTCCGGGATTTCCCGGCTTATGTCGGCCCACGGGCGGGAGTGCACCTTCGTCCCTTCAGGTTCGAGGATCCGCACCCGGCCCGGGCCGTCCAGCACGGCGCGCAGGCGGAAGGCGGAGCCGGCGGGCAGGTCGACGCGGGCCAGCACGAGCGGCTCGGCGACGCGCTGGTCCGCGGCCAGGATGGCCAGGGTGATGTCCTGGCCATCGCCCGGCAGCAGGCGCAGCGGCAGGCTCTGCTCGGTGCCGGGCTGGGCTCCTCGCGCGAACAGCTGCCGGTCCTGCACCCGTACCGCGCCGCTCACGGGGTCGACGACCCCGAGCAGCAGCCGGTACGGCCGGTTGAGCGGCGCCGCCTTCATCAGGCCGGCCAGCACGGTCCGCGCGGAGACGCCGTCAACCGTGCCGCTGACCCGGACCAGCCTGGCCTCCGGCCGGTTCTTGACCACCATCTCGGCCACCCGGTCGAGCACCTGCCAGCCGGCCGGCCGGCCGATCACCAGCAGCCGCTCGCGCGGAATAGCAGGTATGCGCCCGAGCATCAGATCCCACGGCTGACGCTGGTCCAGCGGCGGGATCCCCCGCACGAGCTGGACGTGCAGCTCGCGCGGCGCCCGGGAGAGCACCGGCAGCAGCTGCGGCCAGGCCGCGGTCCGCGCGTCACCCAGCCGCGGCGATCCGAACGAGTCCAGGCCGGCCTGGACGACCGTGACGCCGTCAGGATCGACCTCGACGAGCACGGTTCCGCGGCCGGGCTCGAGTCCGTCTACGACATCGCTCAGGACGGCGCGCAGCCCCTGGTCATCCTCGGCATCGGGAGCCGCCGGCTCGATGTCCCGCCGGGCCGCCTCCCACTCCTGCGCGCTCGGCGCGCCGCCCCTGATGTACACCTGGTACGGCCCTGGATCGTCGCAGATGCGGGCCACCAGCCGCAGGTCCCACCGCCGCCGCCACTGCTCGAGGGCGATCGCGAAGGCCACTTCCATCTTCTGCGTCACCGGTCCCACCAGCACGCGAGTGCGCAGCAGCCAGCCGCAGTCAGGGCACGACGGCCCGGCCCCGACCGCTCGGCCGCACACGGGGCACGAGGCACCCGGCGGCTCAGTGCTAGCCGGGTCAGTGCTAGCCGGGTCAGGGCTTGACATCGGGGACGTCCTGCCCGGTGAACACGCTCAGCTCGGCGCCCGCCGCGGCGGTCATCGCGGTCCGCTCGCCCAGGCTGGCTTCCATCTCGGCCAGCAACCTGCGTGCCACCCTGGCGTTGCCGAAACTGCCTGGCTGGGCGGCTCGCTGCGCCTGGAACCAGCCCACGGCCTTGGCTTGCGCCTCAGGGGTCAGCCGGTACTCCTCCGCGGCGGCCATGGCCCGCACGATGTCGAGCAGTTCGTCGCCGGTGTAGTCGGGGAACTCAACCCGCACCGTGAAGCGCGAGGCCAGCCCCGGATTGGCGGCCAGGAAGCCGGTCATCTGAGCGGGATAGCCCGCGGCGATCACGCACATGCGGCCGCGCCGGTTCTCCATCTCCTGGTTGAGCGTGTCGATCGCCTCCTGGCCGAAGTCCCGGCCGTCACCGGCCCTGGACAGGCTGTATGCCTCGTCGATGAACAGCACGCCGTCCGTCGCCTCCTCGACGCGTTCACGGGTCTTGAGCGCGGTCTGCCCGATATAGCCCGCGACCAGCTGAGCCCGTCCGACCTCCACGACGTGTCCCTTGGTGAGCAGGGACAGCGACCTGAAGATCCGTCCCATCAGCCGGGCCACGGTGGTCTTGCCGGTGCCCGGCGGGCCGAGGAACAGCAGGTGCGGCACCACCACCTGGCCGTGGCCTCGGCGCTGCTTGAGCCTGAGCTGGTTCACCAGGGACCTGATCACGTCCTTGACCGGCTGGAGGCCGATCATCGCGTCGAGTTCGCCGAGCAGTTCGCCGGTCTCGGGCAGTTCTGGCTGGAGGTAGACCCGGAGCCGCTCCGGCAGATCGACGGTGTCGGCGGGCTCATCCACCCGCGCCCGGACCCGCTGGGCCCACAGCGACTGGATCTCGTCGGCGGCGGTGCGCATGTCCCTGGCGTTGCCGAACCCCGCGCGCCTGGTCCGGTACATCCCGCCGGCCACCGCGCCCAGCTGCGTGCGCAACGCGCTGGTGCAGGTCAGCCCCAGCCCGGTCAGCCGGTCAAGCAGGATGCTGGTCAGCACGTCCGGCGGGTAGTCCGCGAAGGCGAGGATGTTGGCCTCGGGGAACCGGCTGCGCAGGCCCTGGTTGGCGGCCAGGAACTCGCTGATCTTGTCCGGATAGCCGGCCACGATCACGACCAGGCGGTCCCTGTCGTTCTCCATCCGGGCCAGCAGCGTATCGATCGCTTCCTGGCCGAACCCGCTCTGCTGGTCGCTCAGCTGGTACGCCTCGTCGATGAACAGCACCCCGTCAAGGGCACTGTCGATGGCCGCGCTCGTCCTCGGCGCGGTCCCGCCGACGTGCGAGGCGACCAGGTCAGGCACCCGCACCTCGACCACATGGCCGCGCCTGAGCAGGCCGAGATCGCGGTACATCTCGCCGGCCAGCCGGGCAACCGTCGTCTTTCCCGTGCCGGGGTTCCCGGTGAAGACCAGGTGGTGCGAACCGGGTTCGGCGTTGACCAGTCCCCTGGCTCGCAGCTCCGCATCGGCGGTCAGCTGCCAGCGCAGCCGTTCCAGGTGTTCCTTCACCGAGTCCAGGCCGGCCATGCGGTCCAGCCGTTCCCAGACGCCGCCGGCGTCCTGGACCGCCGAACTCACCCAGCCGCGCTCGCGAAGCACGGGCAGATCCAGCGCGGATCCGTCGGCGGCCAGCTGCCTCAGCCGGGCCTCCCACCGCCTGACCAGTTCGCATTGCGATGACATGGCGCGGACCGCGGACGGCAGCGCGAGCCAGTCGGCTACCCGCAGGCCGTCGGTGATCCGCACCGAGTGCACCAGCCGGGTGATCTCCGCTTCGCCCGGCAGGCCGATCAGCCCCCGGCGGTCGCTGCGCTCCGGCTGGTCGATCAGCCGCCGGGCGGCGACGGCCAGCGACGGCACGCTGCCCAGCCGGTCGACGTACGCGTGCACGTCGGCCAGCGCGGCGCTGCGGAACAGGAGCACGCAGGTGTGGGCGGCGGCACGGCGGTACGCGACGACGTTGCCGGCGAAGAACTGCGCCAGCCCTCTGACCGCCTCGATGTGCCGCAGCGTCTCTTCCGCGTGCACGAACACCACGGCGGTGCGCGGTACCCCGTTCCGCATCAGCTCGTTGAGCATCTGGACGCTGTGCGGATCGCTGAGCCCGCGGCCGGGCTGGACCGCCTGCTTGCCGATGATCACGCGGTCGCCGAGCGGCCCGGCGAAGCCGGCCCGCATCCGGCGGGGTCCGGATGCGGCGGGCGCCGATCGGCCCGGCCGCACGGCGGCCAGCGACTGGGCGTCACGGAAATAGAGCTTGTGCGACAGCGAGTAGAACGCGATCCGGCTGAACCCGGCCTCGTGCAGGACCTCCCACAGGCACTCCTCGATGTCGCAGATGCGGTAGGCGTCATCGACGAAGGCGTCGTCGGTACCGGGACCGTGCACGAACAGGACAGGATCGCCCTCGCGAACCGCCGCCTGCGCGGAGGCGAACCGCTCGACCCTGGTCAACCGGGCACCGCGCGGACGGTCTGGCGCAGCCGCTCGAAGTCGGCCAGCGCCGGGTCAGGCGGCGCGGCGTCGGCGACCGGGGCGCCGCCCGGCAAGCCTTGCTCGCGCAGGCTGTCGGCGATCGCCTGGGCCCGCAGCGCGCGGCCCGATTCGTCCGGCAGCCCCGCGTCATAGGTGTGGATGCGCAGCACGCACTCCTCGCCGTCGTCGCCCGGCGAGACCTCGACGACGATCTCGCTGGCGTCGGAGTGCCTCAGCTTGCTGTAGAACGCGGCCCGCTGATCGTCGCCCGCGTAGGTGGCTTCGCCCTCCCAGCAGTATCCGGTCGACTCCTCGAGGATGCCCACGACCATCTCGGCCAGGTTCACCCGGATCTGGGAGGCCCATTGCCTGGTCCGCGCTTTGCTCGCGGCGCGAGTGAGACGCTCATCGAGTTCAGCCACTTCCCGTTCTGCCATAAGATGCAGCTCAGCCGCTGTCGGCGGGTCAGCTTCATCGCTCACCCGGGCCGCGAGCGCGTCGGCATCCGCCGTGATCGCGGCCAGGTCGCCGCCGGACCAGAAGTCCACGTCGAGCGGGAATGTCCGGTCCTCGTCGGTCAGCTCGATGACCGCGTTGTACCTGATCCGTCCGGTCAGCGCCGTCACCGCGGCAACCGCGGCGAGGTGCGCGGCCCGCCACTGCGCGTCCCGCAGTTCCACTTCCGCTCGCAGCTCGCCGAGCCGCAGGTAAAGGTCCTGGACCTGGGCCAGCGCGGCCTCACCGAGGCCCTGCGCCACGTTCGCCTCGGCCAGCAGCAGGCGCTTTTCGCAGGCGGCCAGCCGGCCGGGCGCGAACCGCTCGTGGGGCAGGCCGCCGGCGATGGCGTCATGCAGCAGGCGGGCATCGGCCACGACCGCCGCCGCGGCCGACAGCGCCACCTCGCGCTCCCCGAGCACGCCGGCCAGCTCCGCACCCAGGGCGGCCGCCTCCTGTTCGCGTTCCGCGCGCTCCCTGGCCAGCTCGTTCGCGAAACGCTCCTCCTGGAGGCTCTGCTGCTCCCGGGCCTGGCTCAGCATCTGTTCCGCCGCCGCCCGGATCCTCCGGGTGGCAGACGCCTCGAGCTGCCGTGCCTGCTGGCTCAGCGCCGCCAGCTTCCTGGTCAGCTCATCCTGCCTGGCGTTCAGTTCGGCGGTGTCATGTTCGGCCTGCTGCCGCTGCGCTTCCCGCACCGCCGCCAGCATGTCCGGCAAGTCCCGCTGCACATCGCGCAGGCGAGCGGCCTTCGCGAGCAGGTCCTGCCAGGCTTGCCGGTCAACCGTAATCCGCTTGGTCCCGCTCATCCATGTTCCCCTCCCTCAACGTCCCTGGCCGGCCGGGGACGCGGCTGAACGCCTCCGCGACGCCATGACCAGGGACCCCCACCAGAAGCGCGGATCGCTCGCGGAACCGGATTTCGGCCCGCCGCCGCCCGCTGCTCAGTTCCGCGGCGGCGTGCGCGAGCCGTCCGGTGAGCAGGTGGACCTGCTGATTGTCACTACCGCGCAGACCGCGGCCGTCGTTCCTCGCCGCCACGTAGCGCCCGTCGATGAGGACGTCGGCCTGGGCCAGAAGCCCTTCGACGCCCGGGCCCGGCGGCCTGGCCTTGAGCTCCGCCAGCCGGTATCCGGTAAAGCAGATCAGCGTGAGTTCACGCCGCCGCCTGGCGTACTTGATCACCTCGGCCAGCGGCGCGGCCTGGCTCATCGGCTCGCCGCCCGAGAACGTGAAGCCGGTCACGGCCGGATCGGCCAGCAGTTCTTCTGCTAGCCCTTCCGGACGCACGGCCCGGGCCGGCCGGAACGGAATCCAGTCCGGTGCGATGCAGTGCGCGCAGCGGAATGGACAGCCCTGGACCCAGACCACCGAGCGCAGGCCAGGACCCAATGCCCGCGTGCCGACACATGTTTCCGCGACCTGAACGAGTCCGGGGTCACGAACCGACGTGCTGCTCCCCATGTGTACCTTTTAAGGTATTTAGCGCATAGAAATGGTAACGAACAGGTCGACGGATCCGCTTCTGACTTCTGCTGAGTCAGTGATCCGTTGCGTCCGCCTCCACAGGAGCACCGCCCCCATTTACTTGATACATCCGGTAAGACTAATTTTTTGTAGGTTATATAGGGCAGTTTTGCCTTATCATGACCCGTGGGAGGCGTGTGGGCGCATCAAGACGGGCCCGCGCGGCGCAATGGGGCGGGAGATGTCACGTGGGCGATTTGCCAGCTTTTCCACCAATTCTTAGCAATCAGCTGACGCTCGGCGAGCGGGGATGAGCGGCCGTGGGACTACTGACCCGGCTTTCCGGCGCGCAGAACGACATCCTGGCGGACTGCCCGGCGGACCGCCCGAAATACGCAGGCATCGGTGCCACTATCCTCATAACCGCCGCCATCGCGACGGTTTCGATGACGTTCGCGCTGGTCACGGCGCTTCATGCCGCGTTGTGGGCGGCGCTGCCCCTGGCCTTCGGCTGGGGGCTGGCCATCTTGAGCCTGGACCGCCTGCTGGTGGTGTCGCTGCGGAGGCAGAAGTGGTGGCAGTACTTCTTCCTCGCCACTCCGCGGGTGCTGCTCGCCATTCTTATCGGCTTCGTGATTTCCACTCCGTTCGTGCTTCAGATCTTCCGGCCGGAGATCGAGCACGAGATCACGATCATCCATGACAAGGCGGCCACCGCGTACTTCCAGCAGCTCGCCAGCGATCCGCTGACCAAGAAGATCGCGGCGGACCAGGCCAAGATAGCGAGCCTGAACGCGACGATCAGCGGCGCGAACCAAGGATTCACCCCGGGCCAGACCAAGGCGCTGACCACCCTTGAGCAGGATCGGACTACCGCCTCGCAGCGGAAACAATCGGACTACAACGAGTGGCAGTGCCAGCTGTACGGGATCTCACCAGGCGGCGGCAAGACCTGCAACGCCGGAGATGGCCCGCTCGCCCACGTAGACGAGCTTTCTTATGACGCGGACGTCCGGCTGGTGAATTACTACGACAAGCAGATCAGCACGCTTCAACAGCAGTTCGCGACGGACAACCAGGCGGCGAACGCCCGTGACGCGGCACAGGCCAAGGCGGTACTGCCGGCTTTGACCAAGGCGCTGAAACAAGAGCAGTCCGAGCAGCAAGCGCAGACCGACCAGTTCAGCACGAGCAACCTCAACGACAGCGGCCTGCTTATCAGGCTTCAGGGGCTGGACCAGGCCACCGCGGGCAACACCAGCCTGGCCGTGGCGCGCTGGCTGCTCTTCGCGCTCTTCACCGTCATCGACAGCTTGCCGGTCCTGATCAAGGTGCTGTTCAATCTCGGCCGGAAGAACACCTATGAGGAGCTGCTCGCCGGCGACGAGGAAATGCGCGTGCGTATCGCCGCGGAGAAACGATCCTCGAGGGAACGGGCGGCGAACATCGCCGCGCAGACAATCATCGACGAGGCGCGCAGCAGGATCGCGGGCTGGAGCGCCGATATCCCGAAGGTCACCGAGGAGATAATCGCCGCGCGGACGCGGATGGAAAAGCAGCGGGTGGCTACATGGGAGGCAGACCAGCGCCGGCATCTCGGCGATGGAACGCCGGCCTCCGCGGTGGACCCCGCCGTAACCTTCCCCGGCTGGGCGACGGCGCCGGGTGAAACACCTGCACAAGAAGGGCAGGAACGGCGGTCGCGGGGCCTTAGGCTCTACGGTCTGTGGCCGCGAGGTCCGCGTGGGCCGCGCGATCAGGAACCGCCAACCTGGGCGCCCTACGGTGCTCCCTATGCGCCGAGCAAGGGCCAGGACTGGGAAGCGCAGGACTGGGAAGCGCCAGATGATCTGCCGACTGCCGTGAGGCGACGTGCTGGCTGGATGCGGGGTCGGCCGTGGCTTCAGTCCCGGCCTCAGCCCCGGCCGGCCGAGGCGTTCTTCGGGCGGGTGCCCGGCGATCCGCTCGCCTCACCGCGGGTCTTCCTCCAGGAATTCTCCGAACCGTCGCCGGCCTCGGCCCCTAGCGCGGAGGAGACATCATGACCCGCCGGATCGTGCCGGCCGTGCTCACCGTCATGCTGCTGTGGCTGCTCTCTCTCGCGGCGGTCGCCGCTACCCCGGCCGCCGGGTCTGGATGCGACGCGGGCCTGGCCGCGTTGCAGGCCGGTAACCTGCGGAAAGCACAAGCCATCTACGACGCGGTCCGGCCGCAGAAGTCCGCGTGCGTGCAGCGCGGCCTGACCGCGGTATCGGCTCTGTCCCAGGCCAGGCAGCTCATCGCCGTGGGCCTGGACCCGGCGGCTGACGCGAAGATCGAGCAGGCCTTGCAGGCCGAGCCGGGCATGGCGATCCCCGGTGACGTGCTGCCCGAGACCGTCGGCCCGCCCGGCGTCGCGCTGGCCGAGACCCTGGAGCACGACGGTTTCCACGCGCAGGCGGTCCAGGTGCTGCTCCAGGTGATCGAGAACGATCCCGGTATCCGGCTCGATGCGTACGACCACGAGATCCTCGGCCAGGCCGGCCACCCTTGGTACTGGTGGCTGTGGTACTACCTCACCCGTCCGCTCACGCTGACCGCCGGGCCGATCCTGGCGTTCATCGTCCTGAGCCTGTACGCCAGGCTCCGGCGCCGCCTGCACATCCAGCCGTTCGGCGCGAGCGATGAGGCCGATGCCGGACCCGCCTCCGCCGAGGTGCTCCGTTCGCTCATCCGGGTGGAACTGCACCGCCTCGCCGAAGAGTCGGCCAGGCTCCCCAACGGCAAGCGGCTACGGCTGGACCACGCCGGTCCTTATGAGGACCAGTTCGAGCTGGGGACGGTGGCCGACGAGATGCCGCTGCCGTGGAAGCTGCTCAGCGGGGTGCTCAAGAACGTGGTCGGCTCGAGATGCCGGCTGGTCACCGGGACCTTGCTGCCGGAGACCACGGTGGTCCTGGGCATCGAGACCGTGCACGGCAAGGTGCAGCGCATGGGCCTGATCAAGCACGACGATCTGGGATTCCCGCGGAACGCTCTTGACCGGCTCTCGCAACTCGCCCTCCCCGCCGCGGCCTGGATAATCCTGACCCGCTATCGCGGTGTCCGGCTGGGCGGTACCCGGCAGTGGGGCAGCTTCGTCGACTTCGCCGCCGGGCACGCCTGGCAGGAACTCGGTGATCTGGACCAGGCCAGGGAACACTACGTGAAGGCGTGCAACGACCCGCGGAACACCGCGGCGGCCGTCAACCTGGCCGCCCTGGAGCAACTCTACGAACGCTCGTCTCGTTCGCGGTCTGACTCGCCGTCTCGTTCGCCGTCTCGCTCGCGGGAGGGCGTGTCGGCGCGCACCTGGCACCGGCGGCTTTCCTGGCTGCTTGACGTGACCGCGCGCGGACCCCGCGACCTGCAGTGGTACCGGGCTCGTTACCTCATGTCCGAGGGCTTGCGTGACATCGTGGAAGCCGACGAGCCGGTCCCCCCTGATCAGCCTGATTCCCGGGAGACCCTCATCCAGACGGCCAGGCAGCACGCCGTGGACCTCGCGATCGAACTGGAGGAGAACCTGCGGCGCCCCAGCGCGGTTCCCCGGACCTTCCTGGTCAAGAGCCAGGCCGCGGTGCTCACCCTCGTCGCCCGGCAGGTCATCCCGCGCACTGACCAGCTGAAGGAAATGCTCACCTTCGGCCCGTCCGGCCCGGGGCTCGGCGGCCGGTCCGTGCTCGATGAGCTGAAGAGCCTGCGGAAGACCGGCCCGGGGAAGGGGATTCCCGAGTGGCTGGTGGAGTACGTGCATACCTTCTGCACCCTCGACGATCAGGCCCAGTACAACTTGTGGCATTACCACAGGAACCGCGGGAAGGTCTGCATCGCGAGCATCGATCGCTGGCAGCGAGCTCTCGACGAGGTTACCTCCGACACGCATGCCCTCGACGAGATCGACCAGTGGCGCGATCAGGTGCTGCGCTGGCAGGACGCGCTGGAAGAGATGTGCCAGGCAGAACTGCAGCAGGCCGGCGAATACGCGAAGGAGGTCGAGCTCACCGGAGACCCGGTCCTGGTCGAGCAGGTCAAGGCGCTGCCCGCGATCGAGCGGCCGCCCCCCAGCCTCGGTCTCAGCCATCACCCGGACTACGGCACCCCCAGGCAGCTCCCGCCGCCCACCGCCCCTCCGCCCGAGCGGCCGCCTGCCCTGGTGGAACGCCTGGTGCCCGGCTCGTGGGTGCAACGTATTGCGGAAGAGAGCCCCGGCGCCGAGAGCCCGACCGTGCCCAGCTCTCTGGACCTGGAGGCACCGGGCGGGCTGTCCCTCGATCGTACGTAACAATAGGTGCATGACACACCGTGTCCGTCTTGCTGACGGTGACGATGCAGGGACGATCGGGCAGTTGCTGTACGAGTTCAACACGGAATTCGACGAGCCCACGCCGGCGCCCGCGGCACTGGCCGAGCGGATGCGGCAGCTGCTCGACGGCGGCGACACCCAGGTCCTGCTGGCCGGCGATGAACCGGAGGGCCTGGCCGTGCTCCGCTTCCGCCCCGCCATCTGGAGTACCGGCCTGGAGTGTTACCTGGCGGAGCTTTATGTCAGGCCTGCCTGGCGCGAGAAGGGCATGGGGCGGGCGCTGATGGAGGCGGTTCTGCGCGAGGCCCGCGACCGGGGTGCGGACACCATGGACATCGGCGTGGACGAGCCAGACCTCGTCGCCCGCCATCTTTACGAGAGCATGGGCTTCACCAACCGGACCGGAGAACCCGACGGCTCGTTGATGTTCGTCTACGAGCGGGAGCTCTGAGGCAGTTGGCTACTGAGGGCATGCCGAGCGGGGGAACGATCCGGGAATGGAACGGTGACGAAGGCTGGGGAGTGATCGACTCCGCGGAGACCCCCGGCGGATGCTGGGTTCATTTCACAGCCATCGCGGCCGGCGGGCTTCGCGGCCTGACGCCAGGCGAGCACGTCACATTCACTTATGAAGCGGCCCGGCAAGACGGATTCGGTTACCGGACAATACTGGCCTGGCCGTCCGGTGCAGAACCTGGAGCACCCCCGCAGGCACATCACGGACCGTCAGCCGCCTACCAAAGCTCCCTCACAATCCGATGGTCCGACGGAACCGTTACGCGAGGCATTCCCGGCTCCAGCGACCGGCACTAGACCCTGCTGGGCACCGTGGTCCTGGTCAGCCCGCTGGGGCTGCGCCAGGTCAGGACACCCGGTTCTTTTTGTTCGAGTTCCCA
>Ga0126381_100004756_pt1 | contig 14833 bp, 11 predicted proteins | sample PanSoiMetPlot_28_FD_96465 | JGI IMG/M metagenome (GOLD analysis project Ga0126381, IMG submission 96465) | Tropical forest soil microbial communities from Panama - MetaG Plot_28 | ecosystem: Environmental > Terrestrial > Soil > Tropical forest > Bulk soil | place: Panama | collected 2016-02-17
ACAATCGATCTCGGGACCAAGTATGCTAAGGCCGTTCTGGGCGGGTTTGAACAGGGCGCCATCCTGGGCTTGGGAGTGCAATTCACTACGGCCGATCTGTTTCGCTTCGTTGAATTTCGCGCCACCGCCCTTACGTCGCCGCTCCTTTACAGGCGATTCGAGGGCGAAGCTTACGTTCCTAAGGTCTTCGACATGAATACCCATGCTGACATCTGGTTCGACTATCTGCGGCGGACTAAGGACGACTTCTTTGGCATCGGACCCCGCATCCCGAACACCTCGCAGACGAATTTTGACCTGGAGCAGCGCAGCTACAACGCCTCGCTATACCACGACTTCACCGCGCGGATCCAGGCCGGCGGCTATTTCAGCGAATCCAATTCGTCAACTTATCCCGGAGAAAGGCACCGAGACATTCCGATTGACCGGTTATTCTCGGGAGATCAGAACACAGTGCCCGCCTCTGCATGGGCCCCGGGCTTACTTACCAACGCCAGGATTATTTCCTACGGCGGATTTGGTGTATACGATCTGCGCGATAACTCTCGAGGATTGACGAAGGGGGCATACTTTTACGGGCGCATAGGCTCGGCCCAGGGTCTTAAAGACAAGACAGCGTTTTCAGACTATGGCTGGTTAGAAGCCGAGCTTGACGCCCGCGGCTATATTCCACTGGGAAGCGACAAGACTTCGCTGGCTGTGAGGGGTTACGCCAACCTGAAGGACCCGAGGGGAGCCAGCCAGATCCCATTCTATGATCTGTCATTTCTGGGAGGCCGCATGTACGGCCGCGGCTTTAAGAATTTCAGGTTTCGTGGCAACAACCTGGTGCTGGGCTCCGTCGAGTTGAGGCAGACGGTCCTGGCTCAGAGCGAAAATCGAGGGCTGGACGTTTTCGGCTTCGGCGACGCTGGTCAGGTGTGGGGCGACAATCGGTCAGTAACCGACCCAACCGTTCTGGCTAATCGAGGGTTCGACTCAAAGAACTGGAAGGCCGCGGTCGGTGGCGGTGTGCAGTACCGCTACTCGAGCTCGTTGGCTGGACGAATCGAGATCGGGCACAGCAATGAGCGGAACCTGATCTATGCATCGATTACGCGTGGGTTCTAATCCGGTTACCGTTGGAGGGCGACCGTGCGCATTCAGCCTGGTGTTGCCCTCTCTGGGCGGTGGCTGTTCTGTTCGAAGTGTCGCGAGAGCTCTCAGCGCTGGAGCAACGCAGAGAGTGAAATCTTGCTTTCTGATAACCTGTATTGGAACCTTGCAGGGGGTAGGGTGAACTCAGAGCTTACAATCGTGCTCAATGCCGAACATACATTCTCTAGCTTTTGTTTACTGAGGAAGAGGTGCAAGTTAATTAGGCGGCATACGGACCCTGGTAAATAGCTGCCCTCACTGACAATTCGGTTTGATGGGTCATAACTAAATAGAAGTTGTTCGGCTAGCACTCGGCAACACGAAGCGTTTCTGTGGCTGCCGAGTACGAGGTTTTCTTGACATCGATCTCGAAGTCAATCGAGAATTGTATAAGTAGTTCGAGAGGAAGTTTTCCCGAAAATATAAGAATGAGGGACGCAGGAACATTATGAGCGAAGGAGCCGAAGATCGGATATCGAAGTTAGTCCAGGCATATTTCAATTTACCCCGTACCAGATACGCAGAAGTCGTCTCAGAAGTTAGAATGAGCGGTGGGTTGACTCCCACGGAAGTGAGAACTTTGATGGATCGCCTACCGTTCATTCATAGCGATACAATAATCAGGCAGACCGGCTTGTGCTAGCGGAAGAGCTGCTGAGCTTCCTTTGCGCACTTCCACGAGTTCATGTAGCGGTCAGCAACTCGCACAAGCTTCAGCCATCAAGGCGGGTGCATGCGCTCGCCGCCTTGGCTCCGCCCTCGCGCCAACGAATCCATCCGGCCAGGTCGGTCCCCTTTAGTTGCTCGTTCCCGCGGGTGGGGATACGGCTAAGCGATTTTTCTTTGTGTCCATTTTGTGTCCAGAATAAGTGCTAATCGACGATAATGGACGTGATCAGATGCAAATGACGCGATCTCACTGACGGGCTGCAACTCGTAGCAAATGCTGGTAATTACTACTCGTTGAGACCTCTTGCGTAAGGCTCCAGCAGCCGGTTCTACGGTTTCGTAAACCGGAGGTCAAGGGTTCGAGTCCCTTGGCTGGTTCCATAGAATCAATATCATTTACGGCTGGCACCGTCTTCCGCCAACTAGCTTTTGTGTATTTTCTTGGGGCAGTCTCTAGAGCCGCGAACCACCATTCGCCGTCCTTCACCCGTAGGGTGCGGTCTGGTAGTAGCTTGCGGGCAAACGTCCTAACTTCCTCGGTACGCGTCCTTCCTTTTATCCGACTTCATGACCTGACAGAATCTGTCCGGCGCGGCCTATCAATTCTCGATTGCCGCGCAACAGGTCGTCCCTTGTCATATAGTAGCGCTGGTCAGGCACCACTCCAAGTTCTTCGAGCGGACGGCCGGCGTTCTTGCCCGCGCGAATACTGCGCCTGAAGGCCACGCGCATGCTCACGCCTTTCGGCAGCGCCCTGAATGGAAACGTTTCGCGTCGCTTGTTCAGCCAGTCGGTAAGGTCCTTTTGCCTGAGAACATTCGCGCCCCCGCCGCCGGTGCGGCCGCCCGTGCCCAAGATCTCTCCGATCTCGTGGTCCTGAAAGCTGGCGGCGAATATATCGGTCGCGCTGTAGCACAACGCATCTGTGATCAGCACTACTGCCCCGTAATAAACGCGGCCTATGCTATTACAAGATTCTTCGCTCGTTATCGGAAAGCCCTGTGAATGGATGGCCCCTGTCAGAGCGCTATAAGAGATAGATTCCGCCCATTCGGACCAACCCATGGCGCGACAGATGTCCAGGTTCAACGGCGTATTGATCACCTCGAACAGGGTCGGCTTGATCCGACGCCCTGTGAGCAACTGAAGTATGCGTTCTGCCGCTCCGATGTCCCCGCCTCCGTTGCCTCGTACGTCGATTATGAGCCCGGCCGGGGGCAGCAGTCCTAATAAACGGGCGAATTCCTTTACGAAGGCATCCACCTGGTCTTCGAATTCCAGCCTGAAGCTGAATATTCTGATGTAGCCAAAGGTTCCGGACGTGGTTCGGACAGGCATGGCCCGGAGCACATCCGGCATGCGGGTCTTGATCACGTCACCAGCCAGAGTTCCGGACGCTTCGTCCGCAGCTGGAGCCTTCCTGAGCGGTCTTTCCTTGCCAGGGGCAAATAAAAGCTTCCTTACACGATTGATCGCGTCCTTGTGCGGGTTCATCGCACTCGCCGCCATCTTGGCGGACCATGCGTCCTTGCCCACAGACGCCTTCGTTCGATTGGATTTTGGGTTGGAGGTAAAGACCCTCCACTCAAGCCGGATCTCTTCCAGCTTGCCCTGCTCGGTGCGATAGGTAACCACGACCCACATCTCCTCGGGCGGCGGGGAGCCATTGAAGGGTCGAATGGTCAGCGAATCCAGCCCGCGGGCAAACCGGGCTTCCAGGTTGGCGCCGGGCTGCCTCTGGCCGTTTATTTCGACGGCCCGGTTCATCGGGACCCCGTTCCAATATAGGACCTCGACGCCTTCCTTGAAACTGGGATGGCGGAATCCGGCCGCGACGTGCGAGACGAGAAACCTTTGCGGCCTTTCGAGACTAAAAAAGTCGGTCAGACCTGCTTCCCCGTCGCCTCCGCAGCGGCCGCGGGCATTTGCGCCACTGTCAAAGTACTCCTCTATCAGAAACGGCAAATAGGCCGTCATATTCTTGAACGGAGCGGGCAGGGTGTAATTGGTGTGAATGTCGCGCACCGAGGTGAATATCCTTTGCATTTGGGCGTGGAACTCAATGTCGCTGGGCAACTCGTCCGGCTTCATCTCGGCAAGTTGGAATCTAAGCCGTCTCAGACGCAGAACAGGGTCAGTCCCATGCATAGCCCGTTTTTGAGGCAGGTGTACATAATTCATTTCAAACAGTATCAAAGCCTGCTCGACCAGGAGGAGCCGATCTGATCTGGACAGCCTTCCCTTATCGTTGAATTGGCTCATAAAATCAACGAGGGGGATGGATGCTCCCATATAGGACTTCATCGCGGTCAAAGACTCGTCGAGCCACTTCTCCTTCAGTCCTTCTCTAGTTAGTCCTCTTATCTTGGCCATTGGAACCACTCGGCGTGCCCGCTTACATGTACGGACACCGCGAAATAGTCTCGCGAAGGAGGTCGCATTGAGACGCGCTCATCTCGGGTTTTATTTCTACCCTACTACCCGTAAGCCTGGATTGGCAATTAGCGGTTGGGCATTTGGTTGGACATTAGGTATTTATTGGTGGGCCCTCGTCGCCGCTCGACGTTCTTGTCCTTTTCCTCGGCTTCTTTTCAGCGGTCTTCCCCCGCGTCGCCCCGGCCTTACCGTATCCACGTCGTTTCGCGCTGCTTGGCTTCTTTTTTTGACTTTTAGCTTTCATGGTGAGTTCTCCTAATTCGTACTTGTATCTTACTTCACTGTGCAGGGGCTTTCCCGAGGCCAGGCATCATCCCGTCGAGTTCCTGGCGACAGGCGCGAATGTCTGGTCTGGAGGAATAGCCCTCATAACTTTCTGCATTCCACTTCTGATGGAGCCGCGAAAGCGCGGCGTTAGCCCGTGTGGCATGGTCATTCGCGGCAGAGTCATCGCCAACAGCCTTATTCGCGCGGGCCGCAACCAGCCAAGCCCGCCATTCGGCCTCCTGTTGGCCCCATTGCGCGAACCGCTCCCCAGCTTCCAATGAATTCTTCAACGCGCCCGGAGCGTCCCGCAGACTCAACCTGACTTCAGCCAGGGACAGAAGCGCGTAAGAGAGCAGGCGCGGGTTCATGCCTGCTGCCAGGGTAATCGCTTCCTCACAAGATCGATTTCCGGTCAGGGGGTTGCCGGAACGGGTCTGGATCAACCCGAGTGTATACTTCGCTTGAATTGCTATCTCTTTGGATTGGCTACCTCCCGAGACCAGGGCCTCTTGGTCTTCGACCCGGGCTTCGGTGTAACGCGCCTGGCTCAAGGCCATCTGGGCCTTTCCCAGGTGCGTCCACGCCAGCAATTGTTTGGAGCCGGATTGGGGGTCACTTGCGATTGAGAATGCCTCATCCAGGGCCTTCTTTGCCTGGTCATATCGTCCCAATTGCCATAGTAACCTGCCACGATTCATCAAGTCGTTGCCGACAAGGGACCGGGCTCCCAGCGACGTATCTGTTTTAAGACTATCATCCAGGTGCCCGAGAGCCTCCGCATATCGCTCGAGATCAAATCCAAGCAGAATGCCGATATTGGCGTGCGAAAAGGCGACCTGGGATGGATCACCCATATCGCTGGCTGATTGAAGCTCTTGCTCGAAAGTGCGGAGCGCAGCCTCATAATCGCCTTTCTGACGTTTGGCGCGTCCCAGAAGACTCAAGGCGAGAGAGGTTTCTCTGCGATAGCCGGCGGGTTGATAAAACGCAAGCGCATCTTCCAGGTAGCTTGTAGCCTGATCGGGATCGTCCTGGATTACGCTTAAACCACCGAGTGACAGCAGAGCCCGCGCCTCGCTGCGGTGCGCCATGTCGTTCCGAGCGAAATCAAGGGCCTGTTTGAAATACCTCTCGGCCTCCTGATGTTGCCCGCGAAAGTTGTAAGCATTCCCGAGATTGATCAGGCCATCCGTCGCCAGACTCCGTGTGTTGCTCTTCTGAGCGGCTTCCGTCGCCTGGGTTGCCAGATCGACTGCGGTCTGGCCGTTACCCTGACTGTACGAAACCCTGCTCAATTCCAAAAGCGTCTTTATCTCCTGGTACTTATTGTTGTTGGTCCGGGCTTTCTCCAGAGCGCTTTCCAACTGCTCGCGAGCGTTGGCCAGCTTTCCTATCTTGCTCAAAAGAGAACCGCGCTGGAAAAGCACCTCGGTCACGCCTTCCTGGTTGCTCATGTCTTGATAGATTGCAAGAGCCTTATCGAATTCCTGTTCTGCGCTCTGCAGGTCCTGCTTGCGCCCGTAGAGGATCCCCAACTGCAGGAAAGCCGCCGCGGATTGCGAGTCCAGCCTCGTAACCTCGAGATAGGTGTCAATCGCATCATCTGTATTGTCGTTCTTGTCGTATGCCCGGCCGAGGTCCAGGACCACTCTTGGCTTTTCGGCATCCGAGGCTTGGTCGGCAATCTTACGGTACAGATTGATAGCCTGTGCAAATTCGCGCCTTATGGTTGCCGCAATCGCGTCCAGGTACATGGCGTCAGGCTGGCTCAGGGTGCCTCGATCTGGCACCATCGAGCTTACCGTTAGTAATTCGTCCTTTGCTTTTTCGGTCTGATCTAGCTCGCTGTATGCCTCCGCCAGCCTGGCATGGGCCAGCGCGTATTTTCCATCCAATGCCACGGCGCGCTCCAAAACCTTACTGGCCTGATAGTACGATCGGTTTCTGATAGCGTCGGCCCCCATTTCATAAAAACGCTGGGCTTCCTTGGAGGGTTGGTGCGGAGCCGTTCTCCAGAACCGCTGCGCTACCCATACCCCGACAATCGCGGCCATCGAGAGCGCGAGGATGCCCAGGGCGGCCATCATCCCGCGCTGCAAGAATCGGAATCGCGATATCGCGGCCGTCTTTTTAACCGGAAGCAGCAGCGTTGGGGCCGCGGAGGCCGTCGTCGGCGCTTCGGTGAGGTCGCACAAATCGGCAAGCATCTCGCTCGCTGATTGGTAGCGCTCCGCCGGAGACTTTCTGAGGGCCCTGGTCAATATGCGGTTCAGCTCCGGGCGCACTCCGGGGTTCAACTCGATCGCCGGACGCTGCTCCTTGTGGATGATCTCAGCGCAGATTTCTATCGCGCTGGAGCCGCTGAAAGGCCTCCTGCCGGTAACGCACTCGTATAAAACGGTGCCGAGCGAGAACAGGTCACTGCGACCATCGACAGCTTCCCCTTTCACCTGCTCGGGAGACATGTAGGGAACAGTTCCCACGGCGGTTCCCACCGCCGTCAGCTGGCTGAGGGTTTTTCCTATCGCATCGCCGACAGGCTCGATGATTTTCGCCACGCCAAAGTCCAGCACCTTAACTCGTCCCCGATCGGTGAGCATTATGTTTTGGGGCTTAATGTCTCTATGCACGATGCCGTGAGAATGCGCTTCAACCAGCGCGTCCGCCACCTGGGCTGCAATAGCAATCGACTCGTCCAGTGTCGGGGGATCCGTCTCGATCCTGTCGTGCAGCGTTTGGCCTTCCACGAACTGCATCACTATGAATGTCTTGATGCCCTCGTCGCCCACCTCGTAAACGGGGCAAATGTTCGGATGATCCAGCGTTCCGGCAGCCCTGGCCTCTCTGATTAACCGCTTGCGCGCTAGCTTGTCTCCCATGGATGCGACGGGGAGCACCTTGATGGCTACTTTGCGTTGGAGCCGGATATCTTCCGCCAGATAGACCTCTCCCATTCCGCCCGCGCCGAGCTTTTCAATCAGTCGGTAGTGTGAAATTACCTGTGAAGCCAAGCTAACCTCTGACCTGGGTAGGCCCGATGCTGGGCTGCCGCGCCTTGAGCCCCGGAAGCAAATTGACTACGCCATCACCGCGGCGAGCACTGCGCTACGCCGTCCGGGGGGCTGGAATCAAGCTGGGGGTGCTGGAATCAAGCCGGGGGTGCTGGAATCAAGACGGTTGAGTTCTGTAACGGCTCCTGAATTAGAAGAGGCCAGGGATGAATCTGCGCGTTCAGCCAATCTTCTTACAAGACGTTTCTACTCTTAAGCGGCATTCTGTGTCAAGCACAGCGAACGAGTAGAGCGGGATGAGGAAATCGAGGAAGTAGGATTGAAATAGCACGCGATGCCGTGGTTTAGGGCCAAGAAACCAAAGAGGGCGCGGATTCTTACCCAGATCAGCGATAGCATGTGGTAAATTTCCCGCGGGAGGGCTCGTGTGCTGAACCACGGCGATTGCCCTCGCCAAGTTCGGCCCTATGTCTCGTTGTATAACGCCTCTGACCTCTGACGGCGAATTTGGTTGTCCTGTTGCATACCAGGTTTTTCCGGCGCGGCCCATCATGCAGGAGGTCAGCGCCCTTGTGAGATATCGAAAACGACGGGGACATGCATGTCAGTGAACAAAAAAAGCAGGACCGGATTGAAGCTTGAGAGGTGGCTTTACCGCGGTGGGCGGCCCAATTGGCTGGCATCGATAGTTAACAAGTTCTGGGGAGCAATCCATCGACTCGGCGTTGCTCCTGACTATCTGGTTACTCTGGAGGTAAGGGGACGGCGGTCCGGGCGCAAGATCAGTCTGCCGCTAGTAATGGTCGTCATTGAAGGTCAGCGCTACCTTGTTTCTATGCTTGGTGCGAAGGCCGCCTGGGTGCGGAATGTGAAGGCGGCGGACGGTGTTGCCACTCTGGTGCACGGACGTCGCGAACAGGTGCACCTTGATGAAGTTGAAGCCGGCCGACGCCCCACGGTGCTGAAAGCCTACCTTAAGCGCGCGCCGGGTGCGAGACCGCATCTGCCCATCGACAAGGATGCGCCGCTCTCCGAGTTCGAGCAAGTCTCCGACCAGATTCCAGTGTTTCGAGTAACATCAAGCTAAACCCGTGGGATTTCGAATTAGCGAACTTGCTGAGCGAGAATTTTTACTTGGCCCGGCTTCTTTGCGCCGCGGTTCGACGGATTTCGCCGGTGTTGCCAATTCAATTAGCTTTCTGGGACTCATCCCTGATGACCTCGACTGATTGGGGGATAACACCCATTAGCACTCTTTCTTTCGTAGGTCCTCTGTGAGTGCTGCCCGCACTTGGTAAACGAATGCGCCCTGTCACCTGCTCAACAAACTCTCCTAGACAGGTAAGCCAAACCCACACGGTAATTCATTAGGGTTCAAGCGCGGAGCTGATCCTCGCAAGGTATCGCTCGACGAGGCGGCAGCGGTGTCGGGCGGCTCGGGTGAACAGATCATCGCGCTCGACGAGGCGCTCAGCGAACTAGAAGCCATCGACCCACGAAAGAGCAAGATTGTGGAGTTACGGTTCTTTGGGGGCCTCAATATCGAGGAGACAGCGGAAGTGCTCGGAATATCGACGCCAACGGTTGTGCGCGAGTGGAGTCTCGCCAAAGCCTGGCTCTACCGAGCCATGCGCAAAGGAGAATGAAGAGAGCAAGGGAAACCAGGAATAACGCCTTGGCTATACCCGAATTCTGCCGCGCTATTCGATGCTGGTTGGATCGGGGCACAGCTTTCGTGTCCCGAGACCAGCTTTGCCAAATGTCACGCTTAGCCCTCCTTTGGGCCTTGATCGCTTTAAGAGCCGCCGTGAAACGCAGGGTCGCGCTCTTCTTCTATCCTAATTTGTACCGCGGCGTATTGGCTTACGAGGCCGCTTTTCTCTGTTCCACGAAGTGAGCCACGGCCGTAAAGCCGGTTTCTCGATGCCTTCTAGATTGATCTCCCTACCATCTCTCTCGGGAGTTCCAGAAGCCAACAGAACCTCCGTTCCTTATTGAACGACAATCGCGTTAATGAGGGGCGTTGCCGCGGAACCACTCGTGAACTGGATCACAATTTGGCCGCTGCTATTGGCTGTTGTTGTGAAGTTTTCTTCAATGGCTTTGTTCGCCCCGCCGGCGTTCGCAAAGATGTCAAAATTGCTCAGCACGGTGACTCCATTGATTAAGATGTTGAACATTCTTTGACGGGACGCAGTGAAGACAATCTCAGCGAAATGCAGTTGGACCTGATGGGAACTGCCGGCGGTGAAGCCTCCCAGCGTGTAGGTCGAGACGCCCGTACGTCCGGTCTGGTAAACCGCCTGCGGCGGCACTGGGGCCGGAATCAGCGATACATTGATCGCTACACTCGTCGAGGTTGTGCTCCCGCCCGAGAAGCCGGTGTCCGCCACAAAACTACCGGTTGCTGCGCCACCAGAGTTGATCGAGACGGGTCCGCTCGTGCCTCCGCCGCCGCCTCCGCCCCCACCCGTAGAAGTCGTCAAATTGCTAAAGGGCAAGACAATGACCGACTGGCTTCCCTGGGCTGACGTCGCGCCGGCGTTGAGAAAGCTCGGATTGTTGCCGAGGGCGTTCCAAATCTTGATTTCGATTGTGCCGTTGGACAGGTTGCCGAGGGAACCGGAGCCGCTCTCGAGCCCAGCCGACTGGGTGTAGCTCTGGAAACCGGTGACATTATCGGTAGCGAAGTAGTGGTAAGTCTCAGTGCGGCCGAATGTCCCGCTGCCGTTCAGATCATACAGGACCTGGAGTTGTACGCCGTTGGCCACGGCCGTTTTGGCGTCAACAAAAAGATTGAACTGAGTTCCGCCGCCGCTGAAAGTGCCGGTGACTCCCTTGATCAAGTAAATCAGCGGATTATGCGGTGTCCCATCGAAAGTAGTGCCGTTGTCAGCCGGAATGACATCGGATGTTGCACCTGAGCCGGCTGCAAATGACAAGGAAGCGGTGTTGGTCTGGGTGGCTCCCCCGAGAATAAAGAGCGTATTCCCGACCGAATTTCCACCACCGCCCGCTTGTGTGGTGGCGCTGGCCTGATTGGATGGAGAAGACTCGCCATTGGAATTCACCGCGGTGACCAGGTAGAAGAAGGTAGTCGACGCCGCAAGACCAGCATCAGAAAAAGAGGTGGCGGTGACGCCGCCTGCTACGAGATTTGAGGCAGATGGAGTAAATCCTGATACGGTGCTGCGATGAATATTGTAAGTGGCGCCCGAAGTCGCGCTGGCCTGCCAGGTCAGGTTGATCTGGCTGCTCGAAGCGGCCGTGGCTACCAGATTCGCCGGAGCCGCAGGCGGCGCGGGAGGAGGGTTGACTCCGCCACTAAGGCTGACCGTCCCAAATTCGCTGGTCATGCTGCCGGCAGGCACGGCAAAGCTTGCGCCATCCGAGAAGTTCACCGTGATGCTACTTGATCCGGGATTGAATGCGGCGTGGGTCCGGACGCCGCCGGCCGTCCTGAAGACCCTATAGAGAGGAGTGTTGGCCGTAACGCTCTCATCAACTTGTCCCAGCGCCTGCAAGTTGGCGATCCAATAGTATTCGTGAGCCTTGCTCTCGCCATCGAATAGGAACGAAGTATTGTTGAACTGATTCAGTGCCGTGCCGGGATCGAAAAAGGCTTCGTATTCTTCGAGAAGATCCGGCCAGTTCGTGCTGCCCGCGGCGAATGCACTTGGATCAATGCCGGTGACTTCGGCGATATTCCGCTGGCAGTAGGCGGCGTCGCGGCCCAGATAAAACGATCCCCCGTGAAATGGGAGGAACTCGATGCCGTGCTCCAGTTCGATCTGGCCGCTAAAGAACGTGCCTGTATCTCCTTTTCCATCAAAAACGTTGGCAATTTCAACCCGGCTGAATCCTGCAGGGAAAGTGGCAACCGGACCATCATTGAACCAATAGTCAAAAACCGAATTGGTTTCCTGCGTATACAGCCAGATCGCGGCATCGCGGAGCTGAATATTGCCGGTTTCAGTAGCGAACAATATCATACCGGTCCAGGCGTTGATGACTTCAGAAGTTGATTCCAGGTTTGCGCCATCCCCAAAAGGTGCTTGCCCGGACGCCCACGAGTGCCCGGCATAGACATCAAAATGGCGTAAGAACGGAAAGAGGCTATCATTTCGTGTCGGAGCGGCGATATCGCGGCCCAGGAGGTCAACCATTCCGCCCCAATTGGCCGGTTGAATCCAGCTCGGATTAAACAACCCCAGGATCGCTGCAGCATGTATCCAGTACCCATAGTGAAGCGCGTGGTCATTCAAAGCGATATCGCTGCCAAAAGCCGCCGGATACCCGATGAGAGTGCCCCAATTGCCGTTGTAATAAAATACACTGGTGGACTGGTTGTGAGCCGCCCCGCTGAACCAGTTTTGCAGCTCGTTTTGAAGGCTGGTTTGAAAATTGTTCAAAGCGCTCGTGTCGCCGGCGACTTTTGCGATAGGAAGCAAATGAGCGATGCGACCCAGGTCTTTTCCTACATCGTAGGTGTTTGTACCGCCGCCGCTTTGACTCACGGTAAAATGATTGGCTTCGCCCGCAACCGCATTGATGAAGGAATTCAGGGTGCTGTTGTTGAAATTGCCCGTGTCAGGCATGAACGGAAGGATGCCGTGATAAGTTTGGACGATTGAAAAGGACGTCCCCTGCAAAACTTTTAGCGTCCCTCTGCTCGAAGGATACACAAAACTCGAATTTATTGAGCTGCCTTGCAGCGCTGAGTATTGGTGCGGGTAGAGAGCCATGAGGAAGCTGGTCTGGGTTCCTTCCTGTGCCTGGGTGGTCACCGTATAGGTCGTAGTTACCTGGCTGGTGTTCTGGTCGTATTGCCAGGTGACTTGCGTGTTGACCGGGAAGGAAAATGCGAATTGCGAATAAGTACCGAGCGCCGCCTGGTTGGGCAGTAGGGCCAACGAGAAATAATGCCGGCCGGCCGGCAGATTGCAAGTAAGGACCGTTCCGCCAACCCCACTCCATGACGCGCCAGTCGGGCCAAAGAGGCCATAGTTGTTATTGGCAATGCTGACGCCGAGCACGTTGCCGTTATTGGCAAACACCGTGGGCTGGCCGGCAAAGGTGACTGTCGGATTACTGCCGTTGGTCGTCCCATAAACGAAAGGCATGCCGCGTCCAACCCTGGTAGTCAACGGACCAAAATTAAAGTCCACCGTCCAGTCGCTATAAGCGCTCACGTTAACGGCAGCAGCGTTCAAACCAGCGACGCCAATTGTCAGGTCGCCCTCGAAAGGCTGATTAAAGAACGTTCCGCCGTTGTTCACTGCAGCGTCGAATCCCATCAAGAGTCCGGTCGAGGTGGTTTGCATGCCAAGCGGCTGAGGAATCATGTTGTAGGGACCTCCGCCACCGCCCCCGAAAGTGACGGCGCCGTTTACAATGTTATCGGCGTACCAGTTCTTCGCCGTCCAGAACTTGTGTGTTGGTTTGGGACCTGGGACAGCACTAAATATCTGGCTCGAAGGAACAGTCGCTCCGGCCGGCGGCGCGGTCGTGTAGCTCCCGGCACCTGCCTGGACCGTTTGAGCCTGAACCCGCACGCTAACGAAAAAGAGAACTACAAGGGTGATTCCGATCAAAGATTGACGCCTGTTCATGGTTGCCTCCTCTTTCAGTCCGCGGCACCAGTGAACTGCCCGTTGTCTATTCTACCTACTTGATTCCCACCGACGGTCAATTCGCCTTTTGTTTCGGGACGGGCGAATTTCCGCCGGTCTTTGGTCACATCGGTCCGCGGCGGTATTTGCCAGCGATAGCGGGTGCTATCCTAAAACGTTTTAGTGGCTTTTGCAAGCGAAGTTTGCTCGAGCAGCCCAACCCGCGGCCAAGCTCGATTTCGTCGCCGCGCTTGCTACCAGCCGGGAGCCTGGTGGTCGTCGGAAATCGTGGGAGTCGTTCATAGCGGGCGCGATTGTCGCCGCCCCGAAACAATGAAAAATACCTAGTAGGGGCGGCCGTTCTCTGGCCGCCCGAGCTTCCGGCTCTAGTCATTTTCTGAGAAGGGCGGTTGTAGCCCACCGCCGAGTAGCGTTTGACCTGAGCAACCTCCGCCGTCCGTGTTGCTCGAGCCCTCCCTGTTGCTCGAATATGGCGAGTGTTGTTAGGATGGCGTGAGGAAAAGGGTTTTCTCTTACCCATTCTCGCTGATTACAGGACCGCGGTTTCGGAACTCTCTCACAAGCGAAACTCAAGAGGCAAATACGCATGCCCCGTCAAAAGAAGAAGCAAGATCATCTTCGAGAAGCTATTGGGCTGAAGTTCCTCGCAAAGTATCTCGATTTGTCGCCGGCCACAATCTCGGTAGTCGTCAACGATTCTCCAACGGCCCGCGAAATCCCGCAGGAAACCAAAGACCGTGTTATGGCGGCGGTCAGGAAATTCAATTACCGGCCCAATGTTTGGGCTCGCACCCTGCGGCAAAAACGGAGCTTCGCCATCGGAATCCTTGTCCATGAAATCAGCGAAGGATACGGCGCGCTGCTATTGAACGGCATCGATCATTACTTGCTCCAGGAGGGCTATTTCTATTTCATCGCCAGCCACCGGCGGCGGCCGGATCTTCTGGATGAATACCCCAAAATGTTGATGGAGCGATCGGTAGAGGGCTTCATCGTTATCGATACGCTGCTCAAGAAGAGCTTGCCGCTGCCGACAGTTAACATCGCCGGGCATACGAAGCTGCCGGGAGTGACGAACCTGGTGCTTGATCATCGTCTGGCTGCGAGGCTTGCGCTCGAGCATCTTGCTCGGCTCGGACACCGGAAGATCGCGTTTATAAAGGGACAGCCATTCAGCTCCGATTCCCGGGTTCGATGGGATGCGATCCGTGAGATCGCGCGCAGCACCGGCATTGAGATCAAGTCGCAGCTTATAGTGCAGCTTGCTGTTAATAGCTTTTCGCCTATGCTGGGCTATCCTGTGACTCGCGATCTCCTCTCCCGCACCACGGATTTCACGGCACTGTTCGCTTACAATGATCTTTCGGCGATTGGAGCGATTCGCGCGATTCGTGAAAAGGGCTTGCGCGTACCAGAAGATATTTCGGTAGTGGGCTTTGATGACATTAATAGCGCGGCATTTCAGAATCCGAGCCTGACCACGGTCCGGCAGCCTCTGCGGAAAATGGGTATGACTGCAGCCCGAATTCTGGTCCAGCGCCTCAACGGAGCAGAGGATCCGCGCGAGGTTTCCGTCGAACCGGAACTCGTTGTGCGTGAATCTACGGCAGTCGCTAGAGATCTGATCTCGGCTCGCAAGCGACGCCGCAAGGTACCTGCTAACTAGCCCTCTCGACAACA
>Ga0126381_100004758_pt1 | contig 14830 bp, 12 predicted proteins | sample PanSoiMetPlot_28_FD_96465 | JGI IMG/M metagenome (GOLD analysis project Ga0126381, IMG submission 96465) | Tropical forest soil microbial communities from Panama - MetaG Plot_28 | ecosystem: Environmental > Terrestrial > Soil > Tropical forest > Bulk soil | place: Panama | collected 2016-02-17
AAAGGGCGCGATGCCGACAGGCGCCTGGACCTGCAGCCACGCGCTCACCACGTAATTATCCTGATCTTCCGGACTCGACGCCAGCCGCTGCTTCAGCCGCAGGAATGCCCAATCGCCAAAGCCAGTATGGCCGGGACTTTTCGCGGTGCCCGAGCGGAATTCGTAAGGCGCCAGCGCAATCTGAATTTCGTTATTCTCGCTAACGATCAAGTCCAATCCCCTGCCACCATCCAGGATAGTGGTGCTGGCGCCGTTGCCAGAATGCTGGTCTTCGATCTCGAAGCGGAAACGTTGTTCCAACAGGGGGGTTGTGGTGGCAATGGGTGAGCTCCAGCCCGGCTGCTGCGCGCGGGCGGCCGCGGCTGTGGCATCCCAGTTCGCTAGGAATTCCGCGAAGCCGCCGGAAGATGCAGTCTGCGCAAAGGCGGATGGGGGCGCGAGCGCCGCTGCGATGATCGCGAGGGGCAACCATCTTCTACCCTTAAGGCACACGGCTGAATTTTCTCCCCGGGGACACGCGATTAGCGCAGAAAAAGGAAAAGGCGCAAGCCCCGGATTTGTTCCGTGGAGCGGCTGTCACTTCACTGTCGCTTTGTGTGTTTTGCTGCGCTACTTTGCAGTGCCGTCTGGTTCAACCATGAACGTCCATGACGTCTCTTGCCGCGATCGGATTGCGTCTTCATTCCGGCTGGGCAGCTTCAGTGCTGATGGCCCAGGAGCCCGCGTCCCAATCCGAGCCAAAGCTGATCGGGCGCCGGCGGATCATGCTGTGCGAGCTACCTCATTCTAAACAGCCTTACCACGCTGCCGAGAACATGATGGTGCGGGAAGCAGAAGAGTTCATAGCCCGTTGTCGCGCGGCTACCATCACTCTCGCCATCCAGGCGCTGGAGCGGCTGCGCGAAGAGGCTGGCACGCGCAAGCTTGCAGGCGCGGGGCTCGCCGCATCCGCGATAAGTCGCCTTCCTGATTTGCGCGACATCCTAAATTCACATGCCCTCATTCACGCGGCAGAAGGTGTGTTCTATCGCGAGGCATTGATCGAAGCTGCGGAATCGTCCGGCATCAAGGCGCATGCCATCACCCACCGCGCGGCCTCCAATTTTCTTGACGGTCCTGCGGCCCGCGGCGTGAGTGAACTGTTGGGGCGAATCGGAAAGGCCGCTGGTCCGCCTTGGACCGTGGACGAGAAATGCGCTTGCCTGGCTGCGCTTTCACTGCTGCCAGGTCCGGCACGAAAATTCCGGCTCGCGGAGTTGGACGAACCCGTCAACTGAGCTTCATCCGCACTCCGCATTGCGAGCTTGTTGCGCTGCGTCACGCATCGCCCGCCGACGCATGGACAAATCCAAATCTGGAAGGTCTTTGTCCAAGTCTTCAATCTTCCCGCTAAACTTGTCTCCTGCTATGACAGGGGAAAACGGGGGAATGCATGCGCCGCGGTCGTTACCTGCCGGTCATTGCCGGTCTTTGCGCCATCACCGGGACCGCGATTGCACAACCAGAGCCCGTACTCCATGCGCCGCAACGTCAGACCATCAACGTGCATGAAGGCACTTCGATGGCGGTCGCGGTTTCCCCCGACGGCAAGATGCTGGCGGTGGACTTGCAGGGCAGCATCTGGGTCTTGCCGGCCGCCGGCGGCCCGGCCAAGCGCATCACCGACATCTTCAACGATGCGCGCCAGCCGCAATGGTCGCCGGACGGCAAGAACATCATTTTTTTCGGTTATCGCGCCGGCGGCTATGACCTCTGGGAAGTGGGCGTGGATGGCTCCAACCAGCATCAATTGACCGAGGGCACCTTCGACGACCGCGAGCCCATTTTCAGCCATGACGGCACGCATATCGCCTTCTCGTCGGACCGTGGCAATCCTCTAGGCAGCGACAACAATATCTGGATTCTGGATGTGCGGAACGGTCAGTTCACGCAACTCACCACCAATCCAGCCGAGGACACGATGCCGGCCTGGTCGCCAGACGATAAGGAAATCGTCTTCATCTCATCGCGTGATAATTATAAGAGCGCCTGGGCGGTCGATGTCGCCACCAAGGCCGAGCGCAAGGTGGCGACCGTCAGCGAAGGCAAAATAGACGCCGCCTCTTACGGTCCTGGCGGTCAGCTGGTTTACGAAACCTCGAACGGCAATGACAGCCAGCTCGACCTCGACGGCAAGGCCCTTACGACGAACGAGGTCGTCTTTCCTTTCCGGCCCAGCTGGGTTTCAAACGATGAGTTCTTTTATACAGCCGACGGCAGGATCAAGCGCCGCACCCTGGGGGGCGAGGTCAAGATCATTCCCTTTTCGGCTTCACTGGAAGTAACCGCCGCGCCAGGCACCTATGCGCGCAAAAAACGCGATTTCAACAACCAGACTCCCCGTCCGGTCTTGGGGCTGGAGCGGCCCATCCTCTCGCCGGACGGAAAAGAGATCGCCTTTGTCGCGCTTGGCGACCTCTGGCTTCTGCCAGTGACGGGCGGCACGCCGCAGAATCTTACCAATGATGCAGCGTACGATGTCGATCCTACCTGGTCGCCGGATGGCCGCTTCCTGGCTTGGTCGTCGGACCGCGGCGGCGGGCTGCTCGAAATCTGGATCCGTGACATGCAGACTGGCCAGATGCGCCAGCTCACGCACATCCCGACCCAACCCACTTCGCTGCAATTCTCGCCCGACGGCAAGCGCATCGCATTCGTCAATGTGGATGCAATGTGGCGCGGCGCAAGCTTGGCTGTCGCCGATGTGGCGACGGGAGAGGTGAAAGAGATCCACAAATCCTTCTTTGCCCCCGGCACCCCCACCTGGTCGCCCGATGGCACGCGCATCGCCGTGGCCATGGTGGCGCCCTACAACAGGAAGTATCGCGAAGGCACCAATCAGGTGCTCACCATGTCCTCGACCGGCACGCCGGACAATCCGGATGAGAAATGGTTCGCTCCGCAGCCCAACATGTCCATCGACAGCCGTGGCTGGAGCGGTCCGGTCTGGTCGCCGGACGGTACGCATATGCTGGCGACGTATGAAGGCCAGCTGGCGATTTGGTCGGTCTCGCCGTTGACCGGTGAGCCGCAGGGGCCAGTGCGGCACCTGACCAGCGAGATTGCCTATAACCCCAGTTGGGCTGCGGATAATCGTCACGTCCTTTATCAGTCGAACGACAAGCTCCGGCTGATGGATCTGGAGAATGGCGACACAAAAACCATCCCGCTGGACATGAGTTATCAGGTCTATGTGCCCAAGACGCATATGGTAATTCACGTTGGCAAGCTGGTGGACGGAATCTCCAAGGCCGCCAGGAATGATGTGGACATCGTGATCGACGGCAACCGCATCACAAGCGTGGGTCCGCATGTGTCGGGCCGCGCTGACACGGTGGAAGCCCCTGATCTGACCGCCATGCCCGGCCTGATCGAGAACCACAGCCATCGCCAAAGCGATTTTGGTGAGCAGCAAGGCCGGGCCTTCCTCGCCTACGGCATCACAACGGTGAGGAATCCCGGCGATCTGCCTTACGAGGCGGTGGAAGATCGCGAGGCGGGCGACGCCGGCGTCCGGGTTCAGCCTCGCATCTTCGACACCGGCCACCTGATGGAATGGAAGCGGACCTATTACAAGATGGGTATCGCGATCTCCTCCAACGACCAGTTGAGGCGGGAGTTGGAGCGCGGCCGCATCCTGGGCTTCGACCTGTTCAAGAGTTATGTCCGCATGCCGGATATCCAGCAGAAGATGATCGTGGACTTCGCCCATTCAATCGGCGAACCCGTAGCCACCCACGAAATCTATCCCGCGGCTTACGACGGCATGGACAGCGTCGAGCATACCGGCGCCACGAGCCGGCGCGGCTACTCGCCCAAGCAGACCTACAATCACGCTTACGAGGACGTGATCAAGATCGTATCGACCGGGCAGATGACCTGGACGCCCACCATTTTCGGCGGCATGCGCGATCTTTTGACGGCGCATCCCGAACTGAAAAATGATCCCAGACTGGCAATGGACCCTCCCTGGCTGAGGGATGAGATTAAGAATTTCAATAATGTGGTCGGCACCTTCCTCCCCGTGAAGGACACCGGCACCGGCAAGGCGGTGATGGATGCGCTTCATGCGGGCGTGCACGTCACGGCGGGAACGGACGAGCCTGAAGGAATGTTCCTGCATGCCGAACTCTTCTCTTATGTCCAGTTCGGCATGACGCCGTACGAGGCGCTTCGGACCGCCACGGTAAATTCGGCGGAATTGCTCGATCTCGACGCGGGCACTATAGAGCCGGGTAAGCTGGCCGATATCGTGCTGGTTCAGGGCAATCCGCTCGAGGATATCGAGAATGCCAACAATGTGCGCCGCGTAATCATGAACGGACGCTTGTTCACCGAAGATGATTTGATCTCCGGCAAGGCGAAGGACACTCCGCGCCAGTAAGCGTCTTGTCCGCGGATTTCGGTTTCCCCCGTTCCGTGAGCGCGCGAGCGGCCTTTCAGCTCTTAGGCTTGGCGCGAAACTGGCGGGGCGACTGGCCGGTCGCCTTGGTGAAAAAGCGCGTGAAGTACGCCGGATCGTTGAAACCCAGATAATATGCAGTCTGGGCGATCGAAAGTGTGGAGTTCAATAATGCGCGCTGCGCCTCCAGCAGAATGCGCTGCTGGATCAGGTGATAGGGCGAGGTGCCGGTCACCATGATGCAGGCTTCGCGCAAGCGCGTCTGTGTGACGCCAAGCGCCTCTGCATATTCGGCGAGCGGCTTGTTTTCCCGGTAATGTTCCTCGATCAGTTCGCGGAATTGCGTCACCAGGGCGGTCGCCGCCTTGGGACGGGCGGCCAGGATGATGCGCGATTGTTGCAGCGCACGCACGCATTGCACCAGAATGTTGAGAAGATGTGATTCCGCCGCCGCGGTATGGGCGATGCCTGCGCCGGAAAGCTCCTGCGCCAGCCTCGTGAGGGGCCAAGTCAGCTGCTCGGATGCGAGGGGTACGATTACGGGCCCGGCGAACAGCGAAGCGAAATGCTGTTCGCGCGCAAGCAGGCTTTGGAGATAGGCGGCGGCGATGGTGATGGCAGTACCGCTGGCGTTGGGCTCGAAGTAAAAACCATCCGCGTCACCGGCGGGAACGATCAGGGCGCAGGGCGCGGTGAATTGCACCGCGCGATTATGAATCATGATGGTGCCGCGGCCGTTGGCAACGTGGAAAATGTAATTCAGATCATCGTCCACCGACGCCCAGCAACAGGCCGGGCTCACCAAGCCTAAAGGCAGCAGGGGAAGATGCTGTTCGACGATAATAGGCTGGAATTTGGTGTCCATAGCTAGCGCCCCCGCGTCAGCTTAACAAAAGTCCAACTTTATCCAGAATTTGTCCATCGTCAAAAGCGGACTGTCTGCGTACTGATACAACCAGAAAAAAAGCGCGCCGCGATTCACGGTCAGGTTGTTGCGGCGCGAAGAAAAACGTGTACGGGGGAGTGAATGGCACGGGTGCCATCATGCGCGACGCGTCCGTTCGGTTGCGCGCTGGAAAGTTCGATCTTTCAAGGGGCTCCACCCGCCTATTGCTGCAATCGCATTCCATCTCTGGGGGTTCAAAGCGCTCGCCCTTAACTCCATGGGCGCAAGTTCGACATTTTTAGATCGAGGGGGTCCAAATGTTTCGTTTTGCGCCTGGTGCTTCGAGAGTTAGCCGTAAGTTGCTGCTGTCAAGCGTTGCCCTGCCGGTGCTTTGGATTTCGGCCGCCGGTGCGCAAACCGCCAACGGCGGCAGCCAGGCAACGGCCCAAACTGAAACAGTGGTGGTCACCGGCTCATTGATCGCGCGGCCCGACTACAATACCGCGACCCCAACCGTCACGACCACACCCGACGCACTGCAGCAGAGTGGCCAGATCGCGCTCGAACAGGGGCTTATCCAGTTGCCCCAGTTCTCCGCCGTCAATGCCGGTGCGGGTCCGTTCATCGGCGGCAGCGGCGAGGTGAATGTGAACCTTCGCGGCCTGGGTGCCCAGCGCAACCTGGTGCTTTTGGATGGACGCCGTCTACTTCCTTCAGCCTCGGACGGCACCGTGGACTTGAACCAGTTGCCCCAAGGCATCATCGGCAATGTCGAAATAATCACCGGCGGCGCATCGGCAGTCTATGGCTCGGATGCGATATCCGGAGTGGTGAACTTTAAAACCAGGCCCACGCCCGAAGGGCTGGAGATTGCGGCGACTTACGGCACGACGGCTCAATATGGCGGTAGTCAGTACGACGTCAACGCAGTGGGTGGCCTGGAAACCAACGACGGCAAGGGCAGCGTGATGTTTGCGCTCGAATATACCCGTCGCGCCAAAGTGAATTACGCGTCGATACCTTTCCTTAATCAGTTCGGAAATTACCCAGTACCATTGGTCAGCGGCGAATTTGCGCCCGGCTCCAATCCCATCAACCAGACCGCGCTTGACGCCTATTTCGCCCAGTTCGGGGCCCCGGCCGGGAATGTCAAGAATTCGGAAGCCTTGGGGTTCGACAACAATGGCAGCCTGTTCAATGTGGGTCCAAATCCGAAGCCCCCTATCGCCGTCTACGATCTGATCCCCCAAACGAATGCAAAAGGCCAACCCCTGGAGAACATCTTTGGCGGTTCGGTTCACCACACCAGCTACGCGCAGTGGGAGCAGAACCCGCTGGATCGCTGGAGCGCATTTACGAAGGGCGACTGGGCGCTCAACAAGGACACACATGCCTATATCCAGGCGCTCTATACCAGCTACACGGGTTTGCTGAACGTCGAACCCACGGTGACCAGCGCTACCCAGGTGCCAACCGTTCCGATTACCAATCCTTTCATTCCCTCCACGCTGGCATCCCTACTGGCCACCCGCCCGAATCCCACCGCGCCATTCAACCTGAACGACCGCTTCTATTCGTTCGGTTATCGCACGATTACCAATGCCAACAACATTTACCAATTCGTCGGCGGGTTCGACGGCACTCTGCGCGATACCATGACCTGGGACATCTATGGCAGCCACGGCCAGACTGTGACCAATTATTCGAGCACCGGCGCCGTGCGCTTCAGTGTCATCCAACAGATGTTGAATGACCCGACCGGCGGCACCGATATGTGCGCTGGCGGCTACGATCCCTTCGGCCTGCATCCTGTTTCGCAGGCTTGCGAGCAGCTTGCGGCGCCGGTCATCTCCCAGCGCACAATTGTCACTCAAGATGTGATCAACGCCGACGTTCAGGGCACGCTATGGACCTTGCCGGCAGGCGACATGAAGTTCGCGCTGGGCGCGGACTACCGCGATATCTCCTTCAGCTATCAGCCGGACGCCGAGATTCAGGCCGGCGATCCCTTTACCTACAATCCGCAGACCCCAACGAAAGGCTCGTCGCCGGTCCGCGAGTTATTCGGCGAATCCTTGATACCCGTGATCAAGGACAGGCCAATGTTCCAAAGCGTGGATCTGGATATTGCCGCCCGCTATTCCGACTATGCCCTGTCGGGCGAGACCGCCACCTACAAGGGCGACCTCAACTGGTCCGTGATCGACGGCTTGCGGCTGCGCGGCGGCTACGAGCGCGCGATCCGCGCGCCTTCGGTGTCGGAACTGTTTTCGGGCAACTCGACCTATTATGCCAACATCAGCGTCCTGAGTGTGGCGAACACGGCTAGCGATCCATGCGACGTGCGCCTGCCTTACGTGAACGGGCCTAATGGCGCGCAGGTCCAGGCGCTCTGCGCAGCCCAAGGATTGCCGGCGGCGATTGCTCCGACCTATACGAACAACAATAGCCAGATTCCCGCCATCGCCGAAGGCAATCCCAACCTCAAGCCCGAGGTGGCGGACACGTTCACGGGTGGCGCGGTCTATCAGCCGACATTCGATACGCCCTGGCTCCAAAATCTCTCGATTTCGCTCGACTATTACAACATCAAGCTGAAGCACGCGATCCAAGAACTCACGATGAACACGATCGTGGACAATTGCTTCAATCTTAACGGGGCCAACCCCACCTACTCGGCGAGCAATTACTTCTGCACTCTCATCAATCGCAGCCCGACCAACGGCACCTTGGCGAACTCGCTCACGCCGTACAACAATATCGGCCAAATCAAGACCTCGGGTGTGGACCTCGAAGCAAACTGGCTCACGGATTTCGGTGAGATCACGGGATGGGGGCCTGCGGTGGGCACACTCAGCGTGTCCGATGTGGGCAGCTATCTGAACGACTTCAAGCAGCAGATTTTGCCCGGCACGCCGTTCCAGGAACAGGGAGGCACCGACATATCTCCGTACTTCCCTACCTGGCGCAACAACGCGACCTTCACCTATCACAATTGGGACACCGATTTCGGGCTCAGGTGGCGGTTCATTGGCGGCATGAAGGACCAGTCGGTGATCACCAACCCCAATACCAAGGTCCCCGGCCAGCATCCGATCAGCTATTTCGATTTGACCATCAGTAATACGGTGGCTTCGACCGACACACGGCTGACCTTGGTTGTGAGCAACCTGTTCAATACTTCGCCGCAAGAGGTTGGTGGATTTGTCGGCAATACCGACCCGACGCTCTACAGCCCCCTGGGCCGCATCTACCTTCTCACCTTGGACCAGAAATTGTAAAAACGGACAGGCGAGGGGCACAGTACCCCTGCCACATTTTTCGCGTTGCGGAGGGGCAGCATGGAAAGGGCAAATCCAGCGGCATTGGGGCTTGCGGGCTTCGGTCTCACCACAATTCTGTTGAGCGCGGTCAATGCGGGCCTATTGCCCGCGCATGGCGAGCAGGTGGTGTTGCCTCTGGCCATGGCGCTTGGGGGCACAGCGCAGATAATTGCCGGCATCATGGAATTTGGCGCCGGCAACACATTCGGCACCACGGCCTTCATCGCCTATGGCGCGTTCTGGTGGTGGTTCGGCTTGCTGGTATTCTTTGCCAGCAACAAGTTTCTGGATCTGAGCGGCGCCGATCCCGCGGTCGGCCTTGCCTTGATTTTGTGGGGGGTCTTCACCTTCGGCCTGTGGATCAGCACCTTTCTTCTTACAAGGGTGCTGTTTTTGATTTTCCTCACGCTGTGGATCGCTTTCTTCCTGCTGGGCTTTGGCGCCATGATGGGCAACGCCACGCTGCATCAATGGGGTGGATTTGTCGGCCTTTTGTGCGGTGCCATGGCCATGTATGGCAGCTTCGCCATCGTCACGAACACGACGGTGGGCCGCGAAATCATTCCGGTCGGAAGCAGAAGTTAGGCGCTCCCGCCCGGCCCCTCCGTCGCTGACGATTAGGTCAACGAAACCGTGCACCGATCCCGAACAATCGCGGGCCAAGCGGCAGGTTGTCGCCCTGGTTCGGCGAAAGTACTGCATTCTCAAAGGCTTGCAAGAAACCGGGACTGTCTTCGCCGGGCCCGAACTTTCGCATTGAACGTCTGCCCTGTATGAGGGGGCCGTCGTCCATGGGAGATATCGCGTTGCACAGCCAGGAGAATAATGTCAGCCGCCGCTCGCTTTTGAAATTCATCGGCACGACTGGTGGCGCCGCCATGATGTATCAGACCATGGTGGCTATGGGTTATGTGGGCAATTCCGATTTCAAGGGCCCAATCAAACTTTCGGGCTCACCCAAGGGCGCGTCGGTCCTGATCCTGGGCGCGGGGCTTGCCGGCATGACTGCGGCGTATGAATTGCGCAAGGCCGGCTACAAGGTGCAGTTGCTGGAATATAACGACCGGCCCGGCGGCCGGAACTGGTCGCTCTATGGCGGCGACACCTATACCGATATCGGTGGCGTTACCCAGCAGGTGAAATTCGCGAAGGGCCTTTATCTCAATCCCGGCCCGTGGCGCCTGCCGCATCATCACAATGGCATTCTTTATTACTGCAAGCTGTTCAATGTTCCGCTCGAAACCTTCACCATGGTCAATTACAACACCTATATCCATTCGACCAAGGCGTTCGGCGGCACGCCCAAAAGACGGCGCGAAATCGAGAGCGATTTCTCCGGCTACATCTCCGAGCTGCTTGCCAAGGCCACCAGCCAGAGCCAACTCGACGGCGCGCTCAGCAAGGACGAAAAGGACGGCCTGCTGCAGATCCTGCGCTTCTGGGGCGCGCTGGACAAGAATTACGAATATAAGAAGGGCCCCTTCGTCAGTGACTTCCGGGGCTACAAGATCGATCCCGGCGGTGGCTTGAGCGGCACGCCAGTAGATTCCGATCCGCTGCCGATGCAGCAGATATTCGATCCTTCGCTATATGGCTTCATCGAAAGCCGCGCTTACGATTACCAGATGCAGCTGTTCCAGCCGGTTGGCGGCATGGGCATGATCGGCAAGGCGTTTGGCCGCGCCGTGAATGGGCTGATCCAATTCAATGCCAAGGTCACATCCATTCAGCAGGACAGCAGAGGCGTCACCGCCACCTATATCGACTCCAAGAAAGGCGGTACGCCGAAGACCATCCATGCCGATTGGTGTGTCTGCACCATTCCCGTCTCCATCCTCTCGCAGATTCCCATCAATGTGGGAGCGCCGATGAAGAACGCAATCAACCAGCTGTCTTATGAATCGTCCTTCAAGGTTGGCTTGCAATTCAAGCGCCGCTTCTGGGAGCAGGATGACGGCATCTATGGGGGAATTTCCTATACCGACCAGCCTATCACCAACATCGCCTATCCTTGCACAGGCTATTTCGGCGATGGACCCGCCGTGCTGTTGGGCGGTTATGGCTACGGCAACAATCTGCCGGACTTCAATTTCGCCGCCTTGCCGCCGGATCAGCAAGTGCAGCAGGCGGTCGAACAAGGTTCTAAGATCCATCCCCAATACAAGAAGGAATTCCTGGACGGGGTGGCAGTGGCTTGGCACCGGGTGCCCTGGACCTTGGGTTGCAACGGCAGCTGGACCGAGGAAGGCCGCGCCAAGCATTACAAGGATCTCTGCGCCATCGATAACCGCATCGTGCTGGCGGGCGAACATTGCTCGTACCTGCCGGCCTGGCAGGAAGGCGCAGTTCTCTCGGCTCTGGACGCGATCGGTCGTCTGCACAAGCGGGTGATGACGGCGTAACGAGGCGCTGGACTTCTTGGCCGCTGGCGGCGCCGCGCGTCCTCACGTGGGACGGCGCACCTGGCCGGCAGCCAAAATCCTGCGCGCCCGTCTTTTGCGCCACGGCGCGGGAGATGACAAAACCGGCTGACCTGTCCATGATCTAGGCGACCCAATTTTTCGGGGACCTCGATGGTCTTTGCACTTCCCGCGCTCGCCGTCGCCGCCAGCCTTGCCCTTCAGGTGCCGGATGGATTCACCTTTGCCGCGGGCGGCGACATGATCGGGCCCTATCGCGCGCTTCCGGCCAAGCCTGATCCCGGCTTCGCGCAAGTGATGACGCTGTTCCGCGGCGCCGATCTCGGCTTTGCTAATCAAGAAGGCTCGATCTTCGACCTGAAGACATTTCCCGGCACGCCTGCGGCGGAAAATGGCGGCGGCTACCCGCTCCAGCCTTCGTCTTTCGCGCGCGATCTAAAATCCATCGGCATCACGCTGGTCTCCAAGGCCAACAACCATGCCACCGATTGGGGCACAGAAGGCCTCACCGCCACGTTGGGTTGGCTGGCGGTGGCGGGCGTCACCACGGGCGGCGCGGGCCCCGGACTCGAGGCCGCGCGCGCGCCAGTCTATCGCGATACCGCGAAAGGAAGAGTTGCCCTGGTCGACACGGCGTCCACCTTTCCTCCCATGGCGGTGGCGGGCCCGCCCGTGGCGCGCTACGGCATCAATTCCAAGCCGCGCGTCGGTATCAGCCCGCTTCATGTGCGCGAGGTTGGCCGCGTGACATCTGAGCAGCTGGCCGCGCTGCGGCAGATCAGCGGCAGTCTCGACATCGGAGGCAATGCGCACGAGGTGCGCCTGGGCGATCAGGTCTTCTCTGACAAGCCCGGTCCGCGCTGGGAAATGGACACGGGCGACCAGACCGCAATTCTCGCGGCGGTGAAAGAGGCGCGGCGCCACGCTCCGTTCGTGCTGTTTTCCATTCATGCTCATCAGACGGCGGGCGATGAGGACGAAGGCGGCGCGCCGTTCGAACCAATGACGCTGCACTGGGCGAATGAAGCGGCCAGTCCCGACGATCCGAAGCCGGCGGATTTCATACCTGCGCTATTTCACGCCGCGATCGACGCGGGGGCCGACGCAGTTGTGCGCACCGGCCCCCACGTGTTGGGCGGGATCGAGATCTACAAGGGCAAACCCATTTTCTACAGCCTGGGAAGCCTGTTCTTCGATTTCCACGGCAAACGCACCTACACGACGCCGACCGGCCAGACCATGCGTTTCCCCGATGCCTGGTACGAGACAGTGATCCCCGTCACACGCTACCAGCACGGCAAACTGGCCGAGATCAGGCTTTATCCCTTCGCGATCGATTTCAGCGACGGGCCCAATGGCGGAATGCCGCGCGTGGCGCCGCCCGCCGAAGCGCAGCACATTCTGGAGAATCTCAAATCCATGTCCGCCGTCTATGGCACCCGCATCACGATCGCAAATGGCGTGGGTGTGATCCGCTAGCTTCGCGCCAATACTGTACGGCAGGATTATTGGTGGCCGAGAAAAAATAGGCCACCAGGATCGCGCTGGATAGCGCGGCAAAGAAGCACCAGACCGACACAAGGCTGACGAAGAATAAGCCCAGCGTGATCGTGAGCCCCGAGGTAACGACGATTCCGAACCAGCGTATGGCGATGCTGGACGACAGCAAAGGCGGCGCGCAGGTGGCGGCCAAATAGGCCGCCAACATCAGAGGCGGGAAAGGACTGTCGTTGATATAGACCAGGCTGTGCGGCGCGGGCCACGCCATATAAGGATGGGTCCAGATATCGAGGATCGAATAACCCGCCACCCCAAGTCCCGGTCCCGCCAGTGCCAGGATCAGCCGTCGTCTTTTCCGGCGCCTTTCCACCAGTCCCATCGCCAGCGGTGTGAGCACAGGCCAAACGATCAAGGCCATGATTGCGAAGGTGGTAGCCAATCGGCATCCGGCTTGATGACCTGCGGGCACGGTAAGCCAGAGGGCACCTTCAACCGCTTGTTGCACTGCAAAGACCAGAGGCACGGATGCCAGCAGCCATTGATCCGGCTTGCTGGCCCTGGAAAGAGTGGCCGCGCCTGCCACGACCAGGATGCCGGCGGCGCCGAAGCTCGCGGTCGCGGAAAAGCACATGGAGGCTCCTTGGGCCGGTCCGGTAAGTCATGCAGGGCTGCATTACCAAAGAAGCCCGCCAGCATGCTTGTCGAAAATGAAAAGATGCTTCGATAATTCCGCTTTATTCCCGGGCGTGTGGCCCGCAGAAACAGGGGAGACACCATGAAAGCCTTGACCTTCTCGCTTGCCGCCTTCGCGTTCGCCGCGCTGTCTTCACATGCATTTGCTGTCGACACTGTGGTCCACAATCAGGAACAGGCGAACTCGCCTTTCGCCAGTTCGGTGGTCGTGCCGCCGGGCTATACGACCTACTATATCAGCGGCAGCGGACCCTCCGTGGCCGATCCCAGTGCGCCGGCGGGCTCGGTGCAACGCTTGGGCAATACCGTCGCCCAGACCACATCGACCTTGGAAGGTTTGCGCCAACGGCTGGCCCAATTGGGCCTTACCTTCGCCGACGTGGTGCAGGGCCGGGTCTATCTGGCAGCCGATCCCTACAATGGCGGCAAGATGGATTATGCCGGCATGAATGGCGCCTGGATGAAAGTGTTCGGCGCGGCCGATCAGCCCAACAAGCCCGCTCGCGCCACCGTCCAGGTCGCCAATCTCGTCGTCCCCGGCGCCCTGGTCGAGATCGAACTGGTGGCAGTGAAGAAAGTGCCCTGACACTCGCGTTCACCAAAGCCAGCTTTTCATATTGGCCTGCGCGCGGATTCCGATCACACTAACTCTGTCCGGGGGTGCGTGTGAAAGCCTTGCTGTTTGCGGCGATCGTGGTGGCGGCCTTGATCCTGGGCGCGCTGGCGGCTGCCGTATTCGGCGCAAGAACCAATTCACGCTTTGCCATCGTGAGTGGCAATGACGGCGTTACAGCGTGGCGGCTGGACAATCGCACCGGCAAGATTTCGGTGTGCGGCACCGCGCTCGCAGGCGCCGCGCTGGCCCGGGCGGAAAGTCAATTGAGCGCGCATATACGGGGCACCGGTGGCAACCGCGCTGCGTTAGCCGCCCTCAGTCCCGAGATCGATGAAATCGACAGCCTTTCGCGCCCGCGTTGCTCGCCTTGGTCGCTGCCCTAGGACGAACGTGGGCGCAGGGAACGGGCCAGGGCAAGTCCGGCGATGAAGCCTATGACAGCGGCGATCAGGGCAAACTTGACGATCAGCCCGATCAGCTTGAGGGCAACGAATGCCACCACCGCGACTATCAGCGCAATGGCGAATTCGAAAGCCCTCATGCCAATTCCTTAGCGCGCGGCATTCGCCAGCTGCGGCACCTGCTGGTCGGTGAACACCAGATTGCGGGCCTCATCATAGCTGGCGGCCGCGGCGCCGATCACCTTTGTGCCCTCGGGCGTGATCACCGAAATCGAGGCCGGCTTGCCGCTGGGATCAGTGACGACTTTCTCGACCCGGCCGATCACCTGGCTGTGCAGATTCTCCACCTGCGCGGAGGTGATTTTCGGAGGCGGCGCGGGCAGACTGTTCAGCGCTATCGGCGCCAGATCTTCCGCACTGGCCATGATCGGCGCCAGAATAGCGGCAATGATCGCAATCACTTTCGTCGCGCGCATAGAAACTTTGAGAATTGGGTGTCCTGCCGGAAACGGGCAGCGAAAAGACCAGTTCCACCGCCCTCCATAACACC
>Ga0126381_100004759_pt1 | contig 14829 bp, 9 predicted proteins | sample PanSoiMetPlot_28_FD_96465 | JGI IMG/M metagenome (GOLD analysis project Ga0126381, IMG submission 96465) | Tropical forest soil microbial communities from Panama - MetaG Plot_28 | ecosystem: Environmental > Terrestrial > Soil > Tropical forest > Bulk soil | place: Panama | collected 2016-02-17
AGGTCGAAGGTTTGCGGAGAGGTTGTCGACGAGAGCGAATAATTGAATCGCCCGAACGCCGTCCATTTGCTATTGATCGTCTGATCAATGCGAAGACTCGCGGCATTAAGACTGGCGGCGTTCGCGAACGATGCTGAGAAATCGCCCAGCCCGTTGCCCAGGTCATTCGAGCAAGTCGGAGCGGAACAATTGGGCAATGGAAAATCGTTCAGCATTGCCTGCAGCGAAGGGACCGCTGCAGCCCTCAGGGCCGGCGTTGGAACGTTGGTGTGGGCAAAGGTCGGCTGCCGCAGGCGCAGTCCCTCATAGGAAAAGAAGAAGAAGGTCCGGTCTTTTCCGTTATACAGATGCGGGATTCGGATGGGTCCACCAAAAACTCCGCCAAAATCGTTCTGAATCTCTGGCGGCCGTCGCTGTTTGAGCGAATTGGCGAACCAATTGTTACTGTCGAAGATGGTATTGCGTAGGTAGTCGAAGAGTGTGCCGTGGTAGGCATTGGTTCCGGAACGCGTGACGACGGACACTTGACCTCCCGGCTGACGGCCATATTCGGCAGAGTAAGTTGAAGTCTGGACGCGAAATTCCTGCATGGCGTCGACTGAGACCAGACTTTGGGTAGTCCCCAGGGCCGTCAGGTTCGGCAGGTTTCCGCTGGCCCCGGCACCGCCAATGGTGAAAGCGCTACCCGAGCTGGGAGTCATTCCCACGTTGGCGCTCACTCCGTCCACGGTAAAGGCATTGGCATCCTGGCGCTGTCCATTCACGCTGAGGGTCCCGGTGAAGTTGCTGCCGTTGGTAACCACCACCCCCGGCGTCAGCTCGATTAGCGTCTGGAACGTTCTCCCGTTCATGGGAAGGTTCTCCACGAACTGGCGATCGACTACCGTGCCGATCGCACCCGACTCGGTGTTCACGGCAGCCGCTTCCGCTGTCACCGTTACGGACTCCGTCGCGGAACCGACTTCGAGCGCGAAGTTTCGCGTAACGTTGTCCTGCACATTCAGCACGATTCCGTTCAAGGAAATCGTGCGGAACTGCGCCTTTCGGACGTTCATGACATAATTTCCCGGCTTGAGGGAAGGGAACGCATAGAATCCCTCTTCATTTGTCTTCGTAACTTGCGAGGCATTCGTGTCCGCATTCTTAATCTCGACCTCCACGCCCGGAACCGTCGCGCCGGATTGATCCGTCACGCGGCCTGATACAGAAGCCACTTCCGTTTGAGCCATGATTGGCGTGGGACGGATCATTACCATCAGAAGCGCAAGAGCGCACCCAACTTTCAACGTTTGACGGATGCAAGATGCTGGCATAGAGGCTGCTCCTCCCAGGCGTCACTTGTCCCCGCGCGAACTCAAACCTCTGTCCCCCACGCGCACGGATGCAAGAGCGGCGGAAGTCTACCACAAGAATCACGGCAAAAAGCAAAAAAACGAAAGATGTGTAGATGTCGGGAAGACCTAACTTCGCAAGCAAATGAAATAGCAAACAAAGATCTCATGTTTCGATTTCATTTGCTCGTGAACCCCGTGCAATGTAGACTGCGTTCGCTTGGTGCCGCCGTCTGTTGGAGGGGTACCTCGGCTCCGGGGTAGGCAAGCCCCGCAAGCCGTGAAACGCGTCAACGCATTGCGAAGGTAAAGATCAAGAATGATGCAGCTAGTGCACCGGGGGAGCGAGTAGATCGGCTGGCTGCATTTCCAACCTGGATATGAGCAACTCGCAACCAGTTGCTCCGAAATGTTCGATTAACGAAAGACCGGCCAACGATACGCAATGATCCTGCTAATGGAGTCTTGGTTATGAAGCCCATCAACCCTCGTGTGCGGCAGTGCATGCTGCTTGCGTGCATGTGCCTGTTACTGGCTGGTGTTTCGACCGCCCAGGAAGTTGTGCGCTCATTCGACGGTGACACTGGCCCCGGTTTGGCCGACTGCCAGGCAGGCAAAAACTGGTGCGGCCGGCAATCGGAGACGGAAGTGGCTGCTAATGGCAAACAAGTAGTGCAGGTCACGTGGCAGAACCTGCGGATCTACAACTACAGCGGCAAGCTGCTGCAATCCATCCCGATGGACACTTTTGTTCGTAATGCCGGATTGGATCCGATGACCGGAAAGAAGGGCGATAAAGGGCCCTTTGAGCCACACGTGGTCTACGACGAGTTCCTTGGGCGCTGGGTCGTCGCGGTTTCGGCGCACAGCGATAGCCTGCTGGTGAGCGCATCGGATGACGCCACGGCAAAGTGGGGAGGCGTTTATCCGGGCTGTCTGGATGGAGGTCCGTGCCTCGACAACGATCCGTCCACCAAGCTTGGCTACGATCGCAACGGAGTTTATTTTTGCGGAGGTCATCTCCACGAGGACAATCCGGAGACGGCGCCGGACACAGCCTGGGACTGTTTCGCCATCCCGTCAGCGGAGGTCGGAGCCATGGCCCAGGGGGTGGCGCCGGTTCACATCAATCGCGCCCACCGAATGCCGATCGATGTCGTCCCAGCGATCGACAACAACCCGAGCAAGGCGCCGGATGCTCCTGCCTACTTTCTCGCCAAGTCCTGCGAGCGCATGAAGCCGAATTCCTGCGGGGTTTCCGCGGGCAATTTCCCATTCAAGTGGCTGGTGAACACGTTCACCTGGAACGGCCCCACTGGCGCTTACAACAAGAATGGCGCTCAACAGGTGATCAAGACCGAGGTCGGTTCGACGGCCGACAAGTGGGTCTACAACACGCAATGCTGCGGGCCGGCCGATTCCATTCCGCAGAAAGGAACCGACGTCCAGTTGCGGACGAGCCAGAGCCATCATATGGCCAATACCATCCAGGTCGGCTCGCACCTCTATGCTGCCGAGGGCTCCGGACCCTGCACAAAAGACTGCGGCTCACAGGGCGCCGACACGAACAACATTTTGTTTTATGTGGACCTGGATTGTTCGAAGCCGTACGCGTGCATCGTCAGCCAGACGGCAAAGCTCGCCGGGGCGGACATTGCGCCGGAATTCGGCACGGTTGGAGTGGATCCGCAAGGCAACGTCGGCGTGGTGGCTAGCTCCTCCACTTCCACAACCTATCTGGGCGTGCTCATGTGGTGGTGGACGAAGGCGGACGCGCCCAACACGTTCCACGGACCGACCACCATCGCCGCCGGCACCCAGCCCTACACCTGCATGAAGGACCACACGCTCGACGGCGGCCAGACCTACTACATCCTGATGGGCAGCAGTGTCGGTATCCTCACGACGCGCGATCCGCTGGATCCGAGCAAGCTGTGGACGACCGAGCAGTACTCGGACAACGCTGCGCCCTGCGTGTACAGTACTCGGATCATCGAGTACGCCATAGGCTCCGGCAAGTCGGGCCGGCGATCCAAGGAGCAGCGCCCTGCGGGGCAGTAAGCACACCGACAACGTGGAGGCAATCGATCCTGTGCTCCTGGATAAAGGTCAGCTGGTGGAGTGGGCAGCCATGACGACGCCCCGGCGCTCTCAGCGGGAGGTCCACATTTGACCCGGCGACGTGACTTTCTGAAACTTGCCGGTCTGGCTCCGGCAGCGCTGTCCCAGGTCCTGAACGCGCAACCGGCTTCCCGTTGCGAGGACTCGTTAAACGACACGCGATTCGGCCGCAAGAAAGCCCTGGTCGCCAGGAACGCGATGGTTATTTGTTCGAGTCCGCTGGCCGCCCAGGCGGGACTGGACATCATGAAGGCCGGGGGAAACGCCTGCGATGCGGCTTGTGCGGTGGCCGCCGTTCAAACCGTCGTCGATCCGCACCTGACGAGCATAACCGGCTGTTTCTGCATGCTGTATTACGACGCCCGCAGCCGTAGGACCAGCTACGTGAACGGCGATATCAACGCGCCGAAGGCAGGCCTAAGAGGTTTCTCAGTCGCCGATACGCGGACTGGAAAGGGGGTTGGCGTACCCGGCTGGTGGGGCGGTTTTGAAGCTGCACTTTCCAAACTCGGGACCAAGCCCCGAGCGCTGGTCATGGCGCCGGCCATTCGTTACGCCCGCGACGGCTTCCCGATCTATCCGTTTCTATATGGTGAAATGTTCTCCCAATCCGCATTGATCGGAGTCACCCCCCAGGGACGCGAGATTTACATGCCTCAGGGCACTTTGTTGAATCCCGGTCAGGTGCTGAAACAGGAACGCGCCGCGCACACTTTGGAACGCCTGGCTGCCGAGGGCAGTGACTATTTCTATCGCGGGGAATTCGCGAAGAAATACTGCGAGGTCGTGAGGCAGCATGATGGCGTCATGACGCCCGCCGATTTCGAGAACTACGCTGTGCGGTGGGATGAACCAGCGCGGAGCACTTACCGCGGGATGGATATCGTCGCATCGCCGCTGCCGGATAACGGTGGCACGCACATCATCGAATCGCTCAACATGATCGAGCAGATCGATCTGCAGAAGCTTGGGCCGCCGAGCGAATCGGCTGAAACCATGCGTGAGCTGATCCTCATCAGCAATGAAGTCATGTCCGCAGGGGCTCGTCAGACCGACCCACATAGTCATCCCGTACCCCTGGAGATCATTACCTCCAAGGAATACGCGCAAATCCGCTACAAGCTGTTGCAGATGTCCGGCCCCCTGCCAGCCGCTCCGCCGCCGTCTCCGGGTACCACGCATGTCACAGTGCTCGACCCTGGCGGGAACATCGTCTCGCTGCTCCACTCCAGCATGGCGGAGCCGTGGCAGAACGGACTCTTCGTCGAGGGTGTGAGCATCTGTGCCTCGGGCGGACACTTCCTGCGAGTGATGCCGGAACCGGGCGACCGCGCATCGGTTTTCCTTGCCCCTAACATCATTTTCAAAGCGGGCAAGCCGCTCCTTGCCTCGGGCTCGCCCAGCGCCAGCCTGGTGATGTGTATTCTTCAGAACCTTGTCAATATTCTCGACTTTAAGATGCCCATCGAGGAGTCGGTTCATCGGCCGCGGTTCGGGGCCATACGCACGCCGGCGAGTGGGAACATGATTGAGGTCGACATCGACGAGAAGCTCCGGCAGAAAATGCTGGCCATGGGGGGAGTCCAGCTCGAGCCAATCAGTCCATGGAGCTATCTCGATGGAAGTTTCGAGGGAATTTACGTCGACCCGGACACGGGGTCGCGAGTAGCGTGCGGCGATCCCCGGCGGACCAGTCAGGCGTATGGATATTGAGGGTTCGGTCCGCTTCCTCCCATGGGCCTTTTTCCTGGCTGTGAGGGACACCCGAGATGACGCTTAATCGTCGCCGTTGGCTTGCCGCAATGGGTGCCGGATTCGGCGCGCTGACAGCTTCACGCAATTTGCCCGCACTATCCGACGATTCCCAAGACAAGCGCAAGCAACCGCTGGATCTCAGTGACTTCCAGCCGCGAAGCATGCTGCACGTCACCGAAACTCGCCTTGAACGGGCGAAATTTCCGGTCATCGACATTCACACGCATCTTGGTTGGTCGAAGGTTTCGACCAACGGCACTCCCATGAGCGAAGAGATGATGTTCTTTGTTCCTGCGGAAGAGTTGCTTCAAGTCATGGACCGCAAGAACGTCCGAATCATGGTGAACCTTACGGGAGGTCACGGCAGTGGGGTGGGGCAGAGCGTGGCCGAGTTCGACCGCAAGCATCCCGGACGGTTTCTTAGCTTCACCGAGCTGTTTTGGAGCCGTGTTGCGGAGCCCGGTTACTCGAAGTTTCAAGCCGACGAGATCGCGCGCGCCCGGCAAGCAGGAGCACACGGTCTAAAAGTGCTGAAACAGCTTGGACTGGTGCTGCGGGACCAGGGTGTTCGAGGCCCTTTGATCAAAGTGGACGATCCACGGTTCGATCCCTGCTGGGAAGCCTGTGCCGCGTTGAATATGCCGGTGGCAATTCATGTCGGCGATCCCGAAGCTTTCTTTCTCCCCATTGACCGCTTCAACGAACGCTTCGAGGAACTGAACAATCATCCTGACTGGTCGTTCTACGGCCAGGACTTCCCGTCGTTTAAAGCAATTATGGATGCGCTGTATCGCGTCGTCGCGCGCCATCCGAAGACTCAGTTCGTCGCTTTGCACGTCGGATGCAACGCCGAGAATCTTGCCTTCGTATCGCAGCAACTCGACCGGAACAAAAACCTGCACGTGGAACTGGCCGCTCGCATCGGCGAACTCGGACGGCAGCCCAGAGCGACACGCAAGTTCTTCGACCGGTATCAAGATCGCATCCTGTTCGGAACCGACGCCACACCCAACGGCGTGGACGTGCCGCAGCAAATCTTCGGCGACCAGCTCTACGAGATTTATTACCGCTTTCTGGAAACCGACGACGAGTATTTCGACTACGCCCCGGCCCGGGTGCCCCCTCAAGGACGCTGGCGCATCTCCGGTATTCATTTGCCCGATGAGATTTTGCGGAAGGTCTATTGGGGGAACGCAGCGCGGCTCCTGGGGGTTCAGGCTTAGAAAGCGGGTTCTTCCGATCCGGCGTTCGGACCATGAACATGAAGACTTCGACTCGAGATCCTGTACCTCGTCCTTCTCTGGGCGCGCTCCTGTACGGGTTAATTCCTTTTATCGCGGTCTGCTTCTCGGTCTCTTGGTGGGATCGCCTCCATCCCACGGTATTGGGAGTTCCTTTCAATCTGTTTTGGCTGATCCTGTGGATGTTCCTGACCCCGCTATGCATGTGGGGCGCCTACCGGCTGGAAGTGACACGCGCCGAGCATGACCGCCGCAAGGACTGCTCATGACTCCCAGTGCGGTTGCGCTCTCCATGATTCTTGCGATTGTCGTCCTCGGCTCGGCCCTCGGGTTCTACGCTGGCGCTCGCTACAAGATGGACCTGGAGCAGTGGACGGTCGCCGGCCGGGGATTTGGCTTGCTGTTCGTCTGGCTGCTGATGGCGGGCGAAGTGTACACGACGTTTTCTTTGCTCGGTGCCAGCGGGTGGGCGTACTCGCAGGGCGGCCCCGCCCTATACATCCTGGCGTACATGATGCTGCTGTTCGTGGTGTCGTTCTACATAATTCCGCCGATCTGGGGAATCGCCCGCCAGCATTCGCTTCAAACCCAGGCTGACTTCTTTCAGCAGCGCTATAACAGCAAGAGTTTGGCAGTCGCGGTTGCCCTGGTCGGCGTCGTTTTCATGATCCCCTCTCTCCAGCTCCAGATCACGGGCTTGGGAATGATCGTGGAAATGGCGAGCTTCAATGGTATCGGCCGGACACCAGCGATGCTCATCGCCTTTGTCCTGGTGGCGTGCTTCGTATTCATGAGTGGCGTGCGCGCTGTGGCATGGATCAGCGTACTCAAGGACCTGTTGCTTTTGTTTGTCGTCGTGACGGTTGGGATCGCCGTTCCGAAGATCTATTTTGACGGCGTGAGGCCAATGTTTTCTGCGTTGTTGCGCGCTAGCCCTTCCCACCTGACGATGCCGGGATCCACGGTGAACCATGACCACGCGTGGTTCATCTCGACGGTGCTGCTCACATCGTTAGGCGGCTACATGTGGCCACACACGATGGGGAGCAGTTTCACTGCCAGGAGCGACGACACTCTGCGGCGGAACGCCGTTATCATGCCGCTCTACGGCATCACGCTGCCGCTCATCTTTCTCGTGGGCTTTTCCAGCATCCTGATCGTACCGGGTTTGAAGAACGGCGACCTGTCGCTATTGACTGTGGTGCGAAAGACTTTTTCGCCGCTATTCCTGGGAATCGTCGGTGGGGCCGGCGCCCTGACCGCAATGGTCCCCGCGGCACTCCAGATCCTCACTGCCGCGACGCTTCTCGCCAAGAATGTCTATCGTCCGCTATGCGCGCCCCACATGACGGACCAGCAAGTGGGCAGGATGAGCCGCATCATGGTGCTGGTCATTTCTGCCACGGCCCTGTACTTTGCGATTTACAGCTCGACCACCCTGGTGGCGCTGCTGCTCATCGGTTATGCAGGTGTCACTCAACTCTTCCCCGGGATTGTGCTTGGCTTGTTCTCCCGCCGGGTTTCGTCAACCACGATTCTCGGCGGATTAGGGGTGGGTGTGGCCACGGTTGCAGCGCTTATCCTCGGCAAGCACGACCCGTTTTTTGGGATCAATGCGGGGTTTGTCGCCCTCTGTCTCAATTTCCTGACGGTGGGCTTGCTGAACCTCACAAAAATTTCCTGAGTTCAGGAGGATGTATGTCCGTTTCCCGCCGTAACTTCATCGCCACCACCGCCTTGGGATCTCTTGCGCTTGGCATCGAGGCGCAGGACACCCGCGCGACTGACGCCCGCGGAGCGCGCAGTCAGGTCGAGACACGCTCCGGAGCCCCTAAGAGCACGCCGCCGATCCTTATCTCCAGCGCCAATGGCTGGAACGGTATCGACAAGGGCTACCAGGTGCTGAAGAGCGGCGGCGACACGCTCGACGCCGCCATCGCCGTCGGCAAGACCCAGGAAGACGATCCCAACGACAACAGCGTCGGCCTCGGCGGCCTGCCCAATGAAGATGGCGAACCGCAGCTCGATTCCAGCTGCATGCATGGCCCGACCAGGCTGGCTGCGGCGGTTGGCGGGGTGCGCAACATCAAGAATGTGTCGCTGCTCGCGCAGGCGGTGATGAAGCACACCGGCCACGTCATGCTGGTGGGCGACGACGCCGAGAAGTTCGCGCTCGCGCTCGGCTTCCCGAAGGAAAACCTGCTTACCGAGAAATCCCGGCAGGCGTGGCTGCTCTGGAAAGAGACGATGTCGACGCAGGATTGGTGGGGCCCGGGTCTCGCCGATCCAAACTACAAGCTCCCCGAAGAGTCCGGCGCGACCTCCTCGTTGTATGAGCTGCAGCGGCGGCGGATCGAGGAGCTCGCAGAACGCCTCAACATTAACCCTGAATGGCGTGAGTTCGCCATGAACTCGGTGCTGTACCCGCCCCACGGCACCATTCACTGCTCGGTCTTGAACACCAAGGGCGAGATGTCAGGCATGACCACGACCAGCGGCATGGCGTGGAAAATCGCGGGGCGGCTGGGAGACTCGCCGATCATCGGCGCCGGCTGCTATACCGACCAGGACGTAGGCTCGGCAGGCGCCACCGGTTCGGGCGAGGAGAATATCCGGGTCGTCGGCGCCCACACCATCGTTGAAAACATGCGTCGGGGCATGTCGCCGCAGGAAGCCGGTCTCGACGCGCTTCGTCGAATTGTCCGCAATTTCAAGGAAGACGAGAAGAAGCTGCGCTATGTCGACATGAAGTACTACATCCTGCGCAAGGACGGCGCGTACGCGGGCGTATCGCTGTGGAGCGGCCCGGAGAGCAGCCCGGGGCAGTTCTGCGTTCACGATGGGCAGCGGCGACTGGAACCATGCGTTCCGCTTTTAAAAGGAGAAGGGCTCGGCTTCCCGCCGAAGTCCGGCGCCGTGTTCACTGGCAGGCCTGACATCCGGCATTGAAGAGTCGTACCCCGTGCCTGGTTACGCCAAAAGGAGGGCTGAGGTGAAGGTCCCGGATCCGGTGTGGGCCACAGTCGCCGAACTGTCGCAGGCATTCGCGGCGCGGACGCTCTCGCCGGTCGAGGTCGTCGATACCCTGCTTGCGCGCATCAGGAAACGCAATCCGTCGCTGCATGCCTACATTGCCGTTTATGAAGACGACGCACGTACGGCTGCGGAAGCTGCCGACAAGGCCATACGCTCCGGACATCGCATTGGTCCGCTCCACGGTATACCCATCGCACTCAAGGACCTTATCGACCTCGAAGGGCGCGTGACCACTGGCGGGTCGAAGGTGTGGGAGAAGCGAGTGTCGCCAGTAACAGCGACGCTGGCACAACGGCTGATTGCCGCGGGGATGATCGTCCTCGGCAAGACGCATACCGTCGAGTTTGCCATGGGGAGTTGGGGGACGAACGCCCACATGGGAGCTCCGCGTAATCCATGGGACCTCAAGGTGCACCGTACACCCGGAGGTTCTTCGAGCGGCTCGGGAGTGGCTGTCGCAGCGGGGCTTGCTCCGGTCTCGATCGGCACCGACACTGGCGGTTCGGTACGCGTCCCCGCGGCATGGAATGGGACCGCGGGACTGAAGGTCACGGCAGGACGAATCAGCACGTTCGGCGTTCTGCCCTTGAGTTTCACGCTCGACACGCCCGGGCCGCTTGCCCGCAACGTGGAAGACTGTGCTGTGATCTACCGGACGCTGAGTGGTCCCGATTCGCTCGACCGCCAGACGCTCGCTTGGACGCCGGTCGATCCGCTCCCCACCATGAAGCGCGGAGTTGCTGGACTGACGCTGGCCTTGATGCCAGAGGCCGAGCGTAGCGGTGTCGACCAGGAGACGCTCGGCTTGTACGACGCAGCCATCGACACTCTTGCCAACCTTGGCGCGCGAATCGTGCGAGTCGGCTTACCCAAGAGCATTGCCGAATACGTCGAATCGACGGGACGCATCATCGGGGCCGAGGGTTATCGCTTCGTCGGCCATCTCGTCGACGATGACACGCTGCCGATCGATCCCGATATCCGTCCGCGCATCCAGCTCGGCCGGAACATCTCGGCGAAGGACTATCTCCTTATGCTGCATGAGCGCGAGTTGGACATGCGTCGATACACGGAGGCGATGACAGATATCGATGCGCTTTTGATGCCAACGGATCGAACCCCCGCAATTCCGATCGATCAATCGGACCAGGGAACGACCGCAGCGTACTTCACGCGGCCCGCGAACTACCTCGGGCTTTGCGGCCTTGCGCTGCCGAGCGGCTTTACGTCCGGAGGGCTCCCCACGTCGTTGCAGGTTCTCTGTGCGGCCGGCGACGAGGCCATGGCGCTCCGCATCGGTTGGGCTTTCGAACAAGCAGTGAGCTCAACGATGCGGCGTCCGCCTGAACCTTGAGTTCAAGCACCAGCTCTTCGAACCACATCAGCTGCCGTCATGCTCCGATCTCATGGTTGGCGCTCTTTGGTTTCTAGGCGATGGTTGTTCACTTTGCGTGGATCTGCATGAGCCATTTCGCCTGCGCGAGTGTCGGCTGCCCTGCCGTGCCACCGACTGCTCGCGTCGAGAGGGCCCCGCAGGCGCACCCCATCTTCAGCGCGGCGTCGAGCCCGTCGCCGCACAGCCATGCATGCAGGAATCCCGCATTGAAAGAATCGCCGGCGCCGGTGGTTTCGATGGTATCGACACAAAAGGCAGGCGCCGCGTGCAACTCGCCGGCAGCGTGCGCTACTGCTCCCCGCGCACCCAGTTTCGCAATCGTCAGAGTGCGTCCATTCTCCAAAGAACCGAGCGCCTCTGGAACCGAACTTTGTTTCGTGATCGCTTCCAGCTCAACCTCGTTCGGGAGAAACACGTCGGTCTGGGTCAACACGTCCTGCAGGTCCCCGCCCCAGGCTTCGGCAGGATCGAACCCTGGATCGAGCGATGTGGTCAGCCCGAGCCGGCAAGCGCGCGCAAACAGCTCACGACATCCGGGACGCAAGCCGGTCTGAAGGAAAAAGGAAGAAACGTGCACGTGATCTGCATTCCGAAGCATCTCGTCCGTGATGTCTTCCGCCCCGAGTATGGTGCTCGCTCCGGGGTAAGTCACCAGCGCCCGGTCCACAGCGGCGCTAATCGAAACTGTCACCCCCGTCTTGACGGCGCGATCGACGCGCACCGCCGAGAGGTCGATGTCGCGGGCGCGCAGCGCGTTAAGGCAGTACTCGCCCCAGACATCGTGGCCCACCACACCCACAAACGATACTGGCGTCCCCAGCTGGGCCAGTCCCATGGCGCAAATCGCCGAAGCGCTGCCTAGCGCAATTTGGGAATCCTCAACGAGGACCTCCCGCCCCGGTTGCGGGAACATCTTGTAGCCGATCAGCAACAAGTCGGCGTTGATCTCGCCAGCGACCAGAACGCGCTTTGATTTCATCGACTCATCGCCTTCCGGATCGGGTCGCTACTCTTCTATCAGAGACGGCACCCCTCGAGCATCCTGTCAACCGGCAGCGAGACCCTGCGCGGCTGCCGCTCCAGCAATCGCATCAAACCCCGCCGTGCGCCTCCGCACGGATATGAAAAACCAAAGAGCCGCGGCTGCAAACGTCAGTCCAGCAGTGACTCCGAATGCAGCCGTCCAGCCGATCCAACGGATCGCAATCGGAAAGGCCGCGGTAGAAACAACTCCCCCCAGGTTGCCGGCCATATTCATGATTCCTCCGGAGGCCCCGACATTGGTGCCCGCCAAATCGATTGACGTCGACCAGAACGCAGGCTCGGTCGAGCACAACAGCCCAACGCTCAGCGAAAGTCCCAAAAGGGCGGGAATGAGTGCATGGGCAAAGACGCCAACCAGCAGAAAGATTCCGGATCCTACCAGACAAACCGCTGCCACACTGCGACGCCCCCAGGTCAACCCCAAACGCAACACCAGCTTGTCGGAGATGAAACCCGAAATGGGGCAGAATACCGAGGCAACGATGAATGGAAGGGCCGTATAAAATCCGCTGCGAAGCACTCCAAAACCTCGCTGCTGCACGAGGTAGAGGTAGAGCCAAAAGACGAATACGAACAGCACGTAGCTGTTGAGAAAGTAACTCACACAGAGCAGTTGGAGGTTACGGTTCTTCAACAAATCCCACCACGGGGGGTGCGGTGTTTCGGAAACGGCTCTGCCTTTGGCCACTACGGATGGAACCGGTTGTTCGGCGGACGGCTGATGAGTGGAATGAGCGGGCGCTGCAAAATGCCAGATGCCACCGACGACCAAGGTGATTGCAGCCGCTACGTAGAACGATTCGCGCCACCCGACGCCAACCATCAAAGCGGCAATGGCTGGTCCGGTCGCAGCGGCGCCGGCAAATGCTCCTGCCAGTACGAAGGCCATTACGCTGGCCCTGCGGGTTGGCAGAGCCCAACTGGCGGCGGCACGCGCTGCGATGGGAAACATGGCAGCCTCGCCGATCCCAAGTACAAAGCGCAATGCCCACAGCAAGAAGAAACCGAGCATAGCTGAGGCCGCGCGGCCGGAAACCAGTCCGGTCAGCAACGTAGTGACGGCCCAGATCAGGATCGCCGCTGACATCGTTCGGTGCGGGCCTATGCGATCGCCGACGATCCCCCAAGGTACTTGAAATAGCGCGTAGCCCAACATGAACGCGCTGAAAATCTGCCCCATCTGCACCGCCGTAAACCCAAGCTCGGGCATCATGAACTGAGCGGCCACCGAGATGTTCATGCGTAGAGCGTAGGAAAGAAAGCTGAGAGTCGTCAGCAAGATAATCAGGAAACGTTCACGGGACACGTCTTTCCCCTTTTTCGTGGTGGTCGTCGTTGGGTACAGCGTCGAAGCAGCGTTCTCTTTTGCCCTCGGCAGCAACGCTGGCCAATGAGGCCGTCTTCGGGTTTGAGTCTGAGATAGTATCGCGGCGCCCAATGCGGGCATGAGTTTTCGAGGCTCATCGTGTTTCCCCAGTGCGTACCGGCCGAACTGCGGTGCGCTATGGCGATCGCGCGCAAAGCGATCGAGTGACAAGGGAGCGATCAACAGCGCCATTGGTTACCCCCGGCCCACCGGCGGAGGGGACAACAGAAACCGAAGCCCTGGTGACACCCACGCGATTTTCGAGTTGTTTCTATCTCTAATCGCTTTCAATCTTTCCTGTCAAGGCGAAAGAAAGCCGCTTTCGAATTGTTGGCTGCGATGGTAAGGTCTTATAGACCGCGAAAATCGCAGGCCCCGGCGCTTTGGGAAAGCGAGTTCCGAATTTCCGTTTTGCAGGCGGTTTTTGAAGGGCGAAATCTCAAGCAGATATTTCGGAAGCCATGTTTTGAATCGTCTCGGTCCATTTCAAAATGTGGGTATCAGCAAATGAAATGAATCGAAGGTATTGAGGATGGTCGCAGCAAACCCTATGGACGCTCTGAACGCGCTTGTAGTCCTCCCTGTGGAAGAGCGCAAGGCGCGCGGTCTCGAATTCACGCCAAAAGAGATCTTGCAGCAACCGGAGACGTGGCACCTAACCAGTGCTCGCGCGAGAAGTAGAGCCGATCAGATCATAGACCTGCTGGACCGGTTTCGATTGCAGGCAGATAGCACACGCAGCCAGGTCGCGGTAAGGCTCATCGGGGCCGGTACATCCGACTACGTAGGGCGCGCTGTGCGTGCTCTTCTTTCACGGCAGTGGCAGTGGGAAGTTACGGCAGTGCCGAGTACTGACTTATTGACGAATCCACAGGATTGGATCCTCGGGGACCAGCAGTACCTGTGGATTTGGTTCTCCAGATCCGGGGAGAGCCCGGAATCAGTTGCCAGTCTGGAGCAGGTGCTGGGAGAGCACCCATCGATTCGTCATATCGTCATCACCTGTAACGATCGAGGTCAGCTCGCACACCGGTTCGAGGCTGATCAGCGCGTGCTCTCGATCATCCTGGATGAGAGCGTAAACGATCGAGGGCTCGCGATGACCAGCTCATTTTCCAATATGGTCGTCGCCGGCCAGGTATTGGCGCATATTCGATCGCTCGAATCTTATGAAGGAATCCTCGAGGAGATCGTCTCGGCGGCCACCATTTTTCGTGGGTGTGCGGCCGAAGCATGTGCTTCGCTGGCAGCGCAGGGATATTCGCGCATGTGCTTCCTTGGGACCGGAGCTTTAAAGGCCGTCGCACAGGAGTGCGCCCTTAAAGTTCTTGAACTCACGGCGGGACGAGTCCAGACCATCGCTCATTCTTCCCTGGGTATTCGCCACGGACCGCTGTCCGCGTTGGATCAAGAAACACTGGTTGTCAGCTTTCTGTCGAGTGATGCCGGTCGCCGAGGCTACGAATTAGATCTACTTGCGGAGATTCGATCGAAGAACCTGGCACGAACCACGGTCGCCATCGTACCCGCGGAAGTCGC
>Ga0126381_100004760_pt1 | contig 14828 bp, 6 predicted proteins | sample PanSoiMetPlot_28_FD_96465 | JGI IMG/M metagenome (GOLD analysis project Ga0126381, IMG submission 96465) | Tropical forest soil microbial communities from Panama - MetaG Plot_28 | ecosystem: Environmental > Terrestrial > Soil > Tropical forest > Bulk soil | place: Panama | collected 2016-02-17
CATGGTCTTCCGCCGGGTTGTCGGTCAGCCGTTTGGGTTCGCCTCCATCGGCTCTTACCGTGTAAATGTCCGCGGCCCCGTTGGGACGCGCGTCGAACACGATCGTCTGCCCGTCCGGCGACCAACGCGGGCTTCCCGAATAGCCGCGGTCGAAATTGGTCACGGGCGCCGCTCTCGATCCGTCGCTGTCCGCTACCCAAATTTGCCGCGAGCCATTGCGGTTGGAGGAAAACGCGATGCGCTTTCCGTCCGGCGAGTAAGCCGGCGATATCTCGTAGCGTGTGGAAGCGATGAACTTGGTCTCGGTCGCTGCCTGCGTTCCTGGTCCGGGTATGGCCATCCGATAGATGTTGTAATCCCGGATATCCCGGCTGTAAGCCAGGCGCTTTCCGTTGCGGGATAAGCTCAGGTCCTGAACGTCCCTGCCGATACCCGCAAGCCGCACTGGCACGCCGCCTGAGGCCCGCAAACGGTAAATTCCCGCATTGTTGGTGGAATCGCCCGCGGCGTATACAATTTCCTTGCCATCCGGGGTCCATGCAGGCGATCTGAGCAAGTCCTGACGGTTGGTCAGCGGACGCGGAGCCTTGGCGCGTGCCGCCAGGTCCACAACAAATAGGTCCTCGCTGTAGTCCCCCACCTTCCGCACAAACGCCAGCTTGGATCCGTCCGGCGACACCGCCGGATAAAGATCGCCAAACCTGGTTCCGTGCGGCGGATCCGTGATCTGCCGCCGCTCGCCTCCGTTTGCGGGCTGCACGAAAACCGCAAACGTGCCGGGGTCGGACGATAGCGTGGATATGTACAGCATTTTCCCATCCGGCGACCACGATGGTGGGCCCGGTCCCGTCGTTCCCGGAAGTTCGGCCATCGGGCCCAGATCTCGCTCCGGGCCGCCCAGCGCAGGGATCAAAAGCAACCGTCCACCGCCCGCGAATGCGATGGCCTGCCCATCTGGAGACCAGGAGGGGAAACGAGCCTGTTTGTCGGGGTAGTTGGTCAGCCGCACGGGAGTGCCGCGCCCCGCCAGGCTCACGTAGAGTTGTACGCGGCTGCCTTCTTGATCGCCATTCCATGAAAACGCAAACTGGCTGCCGTCCGGCGAGAGCGCGGGATAGCCCTGAAAGCCGGTATACGAAGTCAGTGGGACTTCGGCAAGAGGTGCGTCTGCGTGGCTGCGCACGCCGAGCGAGAAATATAGGGCAGCGGCGCCCAACGCGGCCGCTCCCATGCCTATCCAAAGCATGTTGCGTTGCGGCCGCTTTGCTACGGCGGGCGTGGCAGCGGTCGCGCCCGATTCCGTCTCTTCCTTGATCTCCTCCAGGGCCAGCTTGATCTCCGCCATGCTCTGGCTGCGGCGCGCCACGTCTTTCCGCAGGCAGCGGGCTACAATGCGCTCGATCTCCCGCGGGATATCCGGCGCTACCGACCCCAAGGGAGGCGCGTCCTTTTGCAGGATGGCCGACATAGTGGCCATCCGCGTATCGCCGCCGAACGCGCGCTTGCCCGAGAGCATCTCAAACAGTACGGCGCCGAAGGAAAAGATGTCCGAGCGCGCGTCCAGCTTGCACCCCTCGGCCTGCTCCGGCGACATGTAGGGGGCGCTGCCCACTACCGTGCCCTCTTCCGTGAGGACGCGCTGGGTCCGCGTGGCTTCGTCCTCTTTGGGGGACTCCTGACAGGTCAGCTTGGCCAGTCCGAAGTCGAGGACCTTCACTGCGCCGCTGTCGGTGATCATCACGTTCGCCGGTTTGAGATCGCGATGCACGATGCCGGCCGCGTGCGCGGCGGCCAATGCGCCGGCAATCTGCTCCGCCCACTTCAATGCCTCGGGCAACCGCGGACGCCGGCGCGCTAGTGTCTCTTCCAGCGTCCGCCCGGGAACCAGTTCCATGGCGATATAGTCGATGCCGTCCGCGCAGCTGATGTCGTAGATGGTGACGATGTTTGAGTGGTTCAGAGCCGATGCGGCTTTGGCTTCCTGAATGAAGCGCTCCTTGCGCACGGCATCGGCCAGCTTTTCGGGAGGCAGGATCTTCAGGGCTACGCGCCGGTCTAGGTGGTGGTCAATAGCTTCGAAAACCACCCCCATACCGCCTTCGCCCAATTTCCCGATAATCTCGAAGTGCGCCAGGCGCTTGCCGATCATTCCATCCGCTCTCGGTAATGCAGGTTGACAGTATATCGCGGGTTGAGCCAGCTCACGGGATCCGCGATCTACCCAATCTACTCCCACGGACAGTGCTTGCCCGAACACTCGGGGCTCGGCCGATTGGCATTTGGCCCCGTTTCAGGCCAATTTCCGGATGGTCGACCATCCGGACGGAACTGGTTCGGCTGGCGCATCAACCGAATGTGTGCGTTCCGCTGCTTGATGGCCCGATCGGTGTTTACCGGCCGCTCCGTGGCGCGCGCTTCTTTAATTCCTCGGCCCAGTTCAGCACGACGTTAAGCTTGCTCACAGAGGCGTCCGGGAACTCCTCCGGTCGAGTCATGATGAAGTGCTGGCCGTCGGGCGTAACGTCATAGCTTCGCTGCGGAGTGGAAGGAATAAAATTCGCCTCGAATAACTTGTGAGGCACGCCGATCTTAAACACTGTACCCGGCGTGAAGTCCACAGCCATCAAACCATATCGACCAGCACCCAAGCTGCTAAGGAAAAACAGCTCGCGCCCGCTCCGTGCCCACGCAGGACCTGTGCCGGCCGAAATCCTGTGCCTCTCCCCCGCCGGAAACGCTTGGACCCAGACTTCGTCGCCCGAATCATTCATTACGTACGTCATCCAATGCCCGTCCGGCGACAATTCGGCGTTCCACATATTGTATTTGGACTCAACGTAGCGCTGCGGTTCTCCCTGCCCGGAGAGCGGCCGGGTCCAAATTTCGAACTTTCCATCCCGGGTCTCCAGGTACACCAGGAGCGATTGAGTCGCCGATACCGGCGCGACCAATCCTTTGCCTGTCATGACAGTTTCAGGCTTTCCGCTTCCGTCCGCTGCGATCGACAGCACTTGCCTCAATGTGGGCAACCAATACAAGATGCGCTTCCCATCCGCCGACCAGATTGGAAAGTCGTTCGAGTCGTTCGAGCCTTGCCCGGTCAGCCGCGTCGCATTGCCGGTGTTGCTGTCGATGACCCATATGTCGGACACGCGGCTGGTGTCCCCTTGCTTTGCAATCGCGATCCTCTGTCCATCCGGAGATAGATGCGGAGAAACATATCGGCCCTTCGGCGTGCCCAGTTCCGTTTCCATCCCCTTCCGATCCGTGCGGATGATGGTCGTATTCCGTGACGCTGCAATGCCCCCGGAGGCGAATACCAGATTTCCTGCTGCGGAAATCACGAACTGGCCCATTCCGGACTCGAAAAGTCCATTAGCCATGTTTGCCGATTGCATCACACCGTCGATCAGCGCCACCGGTTGCCCGGCTAGCTGTACCTTCTGTGCGTCAAAGGGGACTGTCATGAGTACCCCGCTTTGCATGTACACAAGATGTCCCGTGGGGACGTAGCGCGCGTCGGCGCCGCCCTTCATCAGCACATGCTGCTCTCCCGTGTCCACACGCAGTGCGATGATCTGTGCTTCGCTCCAATCGAAACCTCTTCTCTGTGTGTAGAGCAGTGTCTTGCCATCCGGGAGGAATGACGGAGTGGATCCTGCGACCGGATGATCTGGGTCGGCTTTCACCAGTTCACGCGGCGTGCCTCCCGCCGCCGGAACCTGCATCAGCGTCGGGACCGCAAACACAATCTGGTCCGTCGACGCCCAGCTTGCTCCTCCCCAAGGCCGACCTTGCACATCGCAAATCGTGACGGGCGGCCCTCCGCCGATAGGAACCTTCTTTAATATGCTGGTCGCGCCGCCTGTTGGACGAGGGGTGCCCGCGAAGAATCCGACCCATTGACCATCCGGCGAGAAAAAAGGCTCGTACGCGTCGGCGGTGCCGGGCATCGGCGTCGCAGTGTTTTGGTCGAGCGTGCGTTTGTAGAGCTGAGTGTGGGGCGCGTCCTTGCTGGCGAGCCCGCTGAAGATCACCGTATTGCCGTCCGGTGAAATCGCCAAGGAGGTAAAGAGCGGGCGACCGTAGTTCATCGGCCCCAGTAACGCCGCGGGCGCAAGATCCATGGTCCATCGCACGACGCCGGCGGCTGGACGCTCGCTCCGCCACGGCGCCCAGAGCCCGGCCGCAGCCACGATCGCCAGCACGCCGGCCACGATCCAGCCTGTTACCGCTCGCTTCGGTTGCGGTTGTACCTCAGCAGGGGCAGTCGCTGCGCAGCCGACCAGATACTGCACATCCCCGATCGCCTGCAGCCGCTTCTTCGGATCTTTTTCTAGACAAGCCTGCAACACCCGCCTCGCCGGCTCCGGCGCTGCGCTCAAGTCGGGCTGGACCTTCACGACGCTCGCGAGCGTGTCGGTCAGGTCCTCACCTTGGAACAACTGCTTGCCTGTGAGCAGCTCATACAGCACCACGCCAAACGCCCAGATATCCGCTCTGCGGTCGACATTCTTTCCCCGAGCCTGCTCCGGACTCATATACGCCGCGGTTCCCAGAATCACGCCCGCGACCGTCGTAGCCAGGGTCTGCGTAGGCGAATTCGTGGGGTCCATGGTCATCGAATCCGGGGTTCCGCTGAATGCTTTCGCCAGACCGAAATCGAGCAGCTTCACCGCTCCGTCGGGGGTGACTTTGATGTTGGCCGGCTTCAGATCCCGATGGACCACTCCCTTCTCGTGCGCATAGGAAAGCGCCTCCGCGATCTGCAACGCGATCTTCCAGGCTTCCTCGAACGGCATCGGCCCCTTCGGCGATTCGCCTTCGACGAGTTCCATTACCAGTGCCCGTTCCTCGATGCCGTAAATATGCGCGATGTTGGGATGATTCAGCGAACCCAACAGCTCGGCCTCGCGCTGGAAACGGACCATGCGATCGGCGTCCCGAGCGAAAGCGTCCGGCAAAACCTTTATGGCGACATCGCGCTTTAGTTTGGTGTCTCGTGCGCGATACACCTCGCCCATGCCACCTGCCCCAATGGGCGCCAGGATCTCGTGAGGTCCGAGTTTAGTTCCCGCAGAGAGTGGCATAGCGCAATTTAGCTAAGTTTACTTGATCAAGACACAACTGGCCATTCGGAAATTTGAAACTGAAGTCAACTTCCGGATTACGCAAACCGGAAGTAACCCGTAGTTTCCGGTTAGCCGAAAATAACCGGACGGAACGACGCGGCAACGTATCAGAAGAATGACAGCAGGAACCGGGTGCCGTTCGTTTGCGCTCGGCTTCAATTCGCTTTGCGGAAGCGCCACATGCTGGAGCCGACCGGTTGCGCCACCATTACAACGCTGCCGTCCGGAGCCCAGGTCGCGCCGTTTGCGTCGGCAGGATAGCTGAGCGGCAGAAGTTGGGTCCGGTCCGAGTGAAGGTCCACCACTGCACGTCCGCCTGGCGTCTCAGCTCCCGAAAGCGCACCCAAGCAATGCGACAGCGTACGTGCTGTACTTGAAGGGAGCCTACCTTCTTAAGAAGCCGGCCCGAAGAGACCCGGCGCGCTTTAGAGTACCTGCGGGAGGCCATTCGGCTGGAGCCTGATTACGCCGAACCCTATTACGGTGCGGGAATGTCTTACATCGTGACTACAGTCTACGGAGCGATGCCTCCTCGAACCTCATCCTGGATGGCGAACAGGTCGCCTAGATTGCTGTCGAAACGTTGTGCCCAAAGGTTGAAGCCATCTTTAACGCCCACGAGGTTGACGGTGATGCGAATGCGGTCCCCTACCCTCCATACCGATCCTTCCAGCACAGCTTCGACTCCCAGTTCCCTGCCGGCTTGTCTGGCGTCGCAACGCCGGCCTTTGAATCGATACACCACGCTTCCCGCGGTGACCTTCAATCCACCGATCCGCGACAACACGCGGATCAGCTCATCCGTCAATCCATCGCTAAAGTACTCATCCTTGGGATCCGCTGTTTGGCTTGCGAACGGCATCACCGCCACCGCGGGCTGTTTGGGTATCGATACAACAAATCGATAGCCGCGCTTCGGAATGGTTTCGATGACGCTGGAAGACTCGGCGGAATCGCGCAGAGCTTCGCGCAGCCGGCTGACTGCGGAATTCAGTGCTACCTCGAAATCGACAAACGTATCGGACGACCAGAGCCGCCGGCGCAGCTCTTCGCGAGTTACGATCTCCCCGGGGCGTTCCATGAGAGCAGCGAGCACCTGACGGCCCGACAAAGACTGACTTCATGACCTGCGGCAGCCAGAAGCTGACGGTGTAGGCGCCAAAGCCGTGACAAAAACCGACACAAGCCAGATGCCAGACTCTGGGATTAAGCAGAGTCCGTGCTACGGAAACGGATTGTCTTTCTGCGCCCAGCTTCAGCTGGTCTTCTCGCTCCAATTGGCCAGCGATCCAGGCCTTCTCTTCTGGGGTTAGAAATCTTGCGTCGGTCGGTCTGCCCGGCAACAGGAGAGGCACCACAAATGCGAACGTTGCGGCGGGCAAGCCTTCCAGAATGAGTAGCCATCTCCAACTGCTGAGGCCGAACCAGTGCGAGTGATCCAGAATTACCCCTGAAATGGGGCCACCCAATGCGCTGGCAAACGGTATGCCTATCAAAATCAAAGCAATCGCCTGAGCCTTCTCTCTTTGCCGAAACCAGTAGCCCAAATACAGAACGATACCCGGAGCGTATCCTGCCTCTGCGAGTCCGAGAGCAAAACGGGCGACGTACAGTTGCTGGATGGATTCCACAAACCCGGTCAAAGTGGCAACTGCGCCCCAAGTGATCAGGATGCGGGCGATCCAGATATGCGCACCGATCTTGTGAAGGATGAGGTTGCTGGGGATCTCGAACAGGAAGTAACCCCAAAAGAAAATTCCCGCTGCGAATCCGAACTGTTGGCTGACTAGACGTCGACCGCAATTGATGCGACTGCTGGCGGAGAGCATCTCCAGCAACAAAGCGGTCGGTTCAGGTAAGTGCCGAACGGACTGTGGGAACGGACTTGGAAGACACTCCGTTCCCGCCAAAAAAAGCTGGATTGGCCGGCTCCTAACCCCGCAGTCGGCGTTTGGAGAAAGGCCAAGCTTCGCCGTAGCTTTGAACTGAGATATCGGTTCGAGTTCCTTGAACGCCGACGTGAAGGCGTTCGTCAGGCTCCACAATGTGTGAGGTTCGAACTCGGGATATTGCGGCGAGTTTCCGCCAATTTGCAGTAAAGAACAGGAGGGCCTGGCAAGCAAAGGCTTCATTCTTTGTGGCTACGCCAGATTGCAGCATCATCTCATCTTCGAATTCGCCCCTGAAGAAGTTGCACAGGCAGTAAGCCACGGAACGCCCAGGTCGTCTCCGCACTTGATGCGTGAGTGCGGATCCGAAATTCGTGCCGATGACGGCCAACGTAATAAGCTTTTATCTGACCCGCCGCTGAACGCACTTAAGCATTGCTGTCTCACCGTTCCCCGATTTTCCGCCGCTTTCGCCCGGCACGGAATCATCCGCCCTCAGCGGTATCCTAAGACCGATGCTGTCTGACATCCGATACGCCCTTCGTACCCTCCGACAGAGCCGAGATTTCACCACTACCGCCCTCCTCGCGCTTGCTCTAGGGATTGGGGCCAATACGGCCATGTTCAGCGTAGTCTACTCCGTCCTTTTGAAGCCGCTTCCCTACCGCGAACCTGATCAGCTCACCTGGATCACCCTGAACAACAAGCTTTTCAAGGCCGAAATGGTTACCGGACGCGATTTCCTCGATTGGCGCAACCAAAGCACGTCCTTCGATCCCCTGGTCGCCTGCGACGCTAGCGACGAAACCATCACCGGCATCCCCGAGCCTTTCGATATCCGCACCGCCAGCTTCTCCGAACCCCTCGGCCGGATTTTCGGAGTCCAGCCTGCCCTGGGCCGCGATTTTCTCCCCGGGGAACTCCAGTCCAATGCTGCTTCGAAGCCTGCCATCATCAGCAACGCCTTGTTCCACGGCTATTTTCATGGCGACCGCGCCGCACTCGGCGCCAACTTCGATCTCGATGACGAGCCTTTCACCGTCGTTGGTGTACTCCCCGCTGATTTCCGGCTGGCGTTACCCGGCCCCTCCGGTCGCCAGACGGAAGCCGACGCCATCCTTCCGTTCGCAGTCGATCCCGCGACGCAGCACCGCTCCGGTGGCGGCATAATCATCGTGCAGGTCATCGGCCGCCGCAAACCGGGCGTTTCTCTCGCCACCGCCCGGGCGGAACTGGCCGCCATTCAGGCCCATGTACCGACGTCGAGCCCCTCCCACGTAGAACTCGTGGTCGAACCCCTCCGCGAGCGCTTGCTCGGGAACACCACACGCTCGCTGCTGATCCTGTTGGGCGCGGTCGCTTTCGTGCTTTTGATCGCCTGCGCCAACGTAGCCAACCTGCTGCTGGTGCGCGCTGCCGGCCGGGTGCGCGAGATCGCCGTCCGCCTGGCCCTCGGAGCCGGCCGAGCCCGCCTCATCCGGCAAGCCCTCGCCGAAAGCATTATTCTGGCAATCGGCGGAGGCGCTGCCGGACTGCTCGTCGCCGGCTGGACTCTTCGGCTCATTGTCCACTGGAGTGTGGTCACGGTGCCGCGTCTCAAGGATGCGAAGCTCGATCCCGCCGTTCTAGCCTTCGCCTTCGCGCTCTCGGCGTTCACCGGAATTCTCTTCGGAATCGTTCCCGCCTTTGCCGCTACGCGCACCAATATCAACTGGGCGCTGAAGTCTGCCGGGCCCCAATCCGGACGCCGCCGGCTGGGCGGTCTGCTGGTGGTCGCTGAAGTTGCCCTCTCGCTCGTGCTGCTGGCCGGCGCGGGGCTGATGGTGAAGAGCCTGTGGCTCATGCATGCCTCGGCATCCGCTGCTGCTCCGGAGCGCGTCCTCACGGCCACGCTGCAGATCGAAAACCCGCGGTCGAACGACCGCAGCCAATCCGCGACGTTCGTCTCCGACTTCGCCTCCCGACTGGACTCGCTGCCTGGCGTCCGAGCGGCCAGCTTCCGTGGGGCCTCCGGCAGGTTTACGGCCAGGCTCGAAAACTGGCCCGAACACGCTGTCGGCCAATTTGTCGCGACCGATGTCTTCGATGTGGGCCCCCACTTTTTTGCCGCAGCCGGCATCCCTCTAGTGCATGGCCGCCTCTTCACGCAAAACGATGGCCCCGGTTCGCGGCCGGTCATGGTGATCAACGAAGCACTAGCCCGCCGCTTCATGCCCACTTATCCGCGCCAAAGTCCCATCGGACTCCGCGTCCCTATGCCCTACGGGCTGGCCGACAGGCGCACTGCGATCAGCATAGTGGGCGTCGTGGCCGAATACCGCCGGCGGCTCGATGCCCCGGTCGAGCCCCAGATGTTCCGACCGGTCGCCCAGACCTGGCTGCCCCTCCGCGGTGTCGAAATTATGGTACGCGCCAATTCCGATCCCGCCGCTCTGATCGGCGCCGTCCGCGGCATTGGCCGCCCCGAGGGGATCGCGCTCCTTAACCCGCAAACTCTGGCCGACCGCCTCGACGACACCATAGCCCCGCGCCGCTTCGAAATGACGCTGCTCATCGCGTTCGCTTCGCTGGCACTGCTGCTCGCCCTGGTCGGCATCTACGGCGTGGTTTCTCACATGGTGGCGCAGCGCACGCGCGAAATCGGAGTGCGGGTCGCGCTCGGTGCGCAGCGGTCGGACGTCATCCGCCTGGTGCTGGGTAGGGGATTGAGCTTTGTCTGCGCCGGAGTCGTCCTCGGACTCGCGGCCTCCCTGGAACTCACACGCGTGATGGAATCCTTCCTCTACGGCGTGAAACCGACCGACGCCCTCACCTTCGCCGCCGCTTCGGTGCTTCTGGTGGCCGTCGCTGCCCTGGCCGCCTGGATCCCGGCCCGCCGCGCGGCGGGAGTCGACCCGCTCATTGCTTTGCGCTACGAGTGACAAACTTCCTCAGGTCTGCCCTGGCTGCCTTGATTTCGGGTCCCCGGCCAAGAAGGTCGCTCAATGGCATCGAGACAATGAGTGGCCAGCAGCGCGAAGCGCCTGCGGCACTTATTTACGGCCTGGATGGAGGCGCCCGTCTTGCCCGCTACTCGCTGAATTTCCTTTTCCATCCAAGCGGGGCAAAATGATTCGGGCGCAGTCCACCAACGATCCAAGAAGAAAACAGGCACGGAATTGTGACTGCTATTGACGGAAGCCGGCGATTTACATCCGCACGCCTTGCAGGAAGCCCGAAAGCTTGGCCGTAGCTTTGAACTGGGGTATCGGATCGAGTTCCTTGAACGCCGAGGTGAAGGCGTTCGTCAGGCTCCACAGGGTACGCGATTCGAACTCCGGGTGAGTCGGCCGGTTTCCGCCAATTTGGAGGAAAGGCTAGGTCAACTCTGAAAACACAGGCGTATTCTTTGTGGTTAGGCCGCATAGCAGCAGCATCTCGTCTCCGCATTGTCAGTGAAGAAGTTGCATAAGCAGTCCGACGCTGTACACCGGGTCCGCCACTCAATAGAAAGGTAAACACTACGCCGGCAGGGAAAATCTAGCCTCAACGGCTAGGAACAGCCGCGGCCTTCGCGTTCAGTGGACCAGGTACCACTTCTCCAGTGCCCCATGGTATGCACACACGAGGAGTATGATAATTTCGTGTTGCTGCACAGCGATTCGGCGACCGAAGTTGCCGATAGATAGATTCAACGTCTGCCCGTTGAGTTCGCGTCTAACGGGAGGGGGTTCATGCCGCTAGTCCAGGACCTTCGCTTCGGATGTCGGGCTCTGCGCCGCAATCCGGCGTTCGCTTTGACGGCTATCGCCACACTCGCGCTGGGGATCGCGGTGAACACCACGATTTTCAGCGTGGTGAACGGAGTGCTGCTGCGTCCGCTACCGTATCGGGATGCGGACCGCCTGGCGCTCCTGTGGACCACTAATCCACTGCAGAATGCTTTCGAGCGAGCGACGGGATTGCTGAACGTCCAGGGCTGGCGCGCGGCGCGGAGCTTCGAGGCAATGGCGTGGTTTCGTGACGAGCCGGTAGTGCTGCGAGAGGAACCAGAGCCGGAGCCCATGGACGCGGTGTTCGTTTCGCCGGACTTCTTCGGGATGGTGGGCGCGCGACTGGCGTTAGGCCGCTTCTTCACGTCCGAGGAGGCGGAGCGCGGCGATTGCCTCGCGGTGCTGAGCTACGGGTTATGGCAGCGGCGTTTTGGCGGATCGCGAGAGGTGCTTGGGCGGGTCTTACAGATCGAGACGCGAAGGGCAACCGTTGTGGGAGTCCTACCGGCGGATTTTCGACCGCTGGCACGGCCGACACAGGTCTGGATGCCCGACACCTCGGCGAGCTTCTATAAGGAGATACGTACATCGCGGGGGAGCAAGTTCGGATGGAACGTGATCGCGCAGTTGCGCCCCGGGGTTACCTTGGCTCAAGCGCAGGCGGAGATGAACGGGATTGCCGCGCAATTGGCAGCGGCGTGGCCGAAAACGAACCGGGATTCCGGTGTTCGCGTGATTTCCCTGCTGGATCAGGTGACGCAGCACATCCGGCTGGCGCTGATGCTGATGCAGGTGGCCGTGGGACTGGTGCTGCTGATCGCGTGCATGAATTTGGGCAATCTGATGATGGCTCGCGCGGCAGGCCGAGAGCGGGAGATGGCGGTGCGCGGATCCCTCGGAGCGAGCCGGTGGCAGTTGGTCAGGCAGCTTCTGACCGAGAGCGCGTTGCTTTCCGCGATGGCTGCGGGGGTAGGGTTTGGGCTCGCGGCGATCGGACTGAAGACGTTGCTGGCATTGGCGCCCGCGAGCGTTCCGCGGCTGAATGAGATCTCGCTCGATTGGCGTGCGCTAGCGTTCACGATGGGTTGTTCGCTAGGGGGGGCGGTGCTGTTCGGACTCGCACCCGCCCTGCGACTTTCCGGCACAGCGATGGTTCCAACACAACGCAGCGCGGGCGGGGCGCGCGCAACACGGCGCTTCAGAAATGTGCTGGTGACGGCCGAGTATGCCGTCGCGATTGTGATGCTGACAGGAACCGGACTGCTGGTGCGCAGTTTGGCGGCAGTGCTGCGGGTCGATCCGGGATTCAACTCCAGCGGAGTGCTGACGGTGGAACTCCATTCCCCGGCAGGAAACGATCCGCTGGATCCACCGCGATTTCAGGAGCTGTTTCAAGCGCTGGAGGCGATTCCGGGAGTGGAGGCGGCGGGCGGCATTAGCCGGTACTTTCAGGCGAACGTGCAGGTGGGTGGTGGGGTCTCGATTGCGGGCCGGCCGCCGGTAGATCCGTCAAACCAGGCGCCGGTGAATTACGACGTAATCGCCGGGGAATATCTGAAAGCTATTGGTGTGCCGCTGCTGCGGGGGCGGTACTTCGGGCCGCAGGATGGACCGAACGCCCCTGATGTGGCGATTGTGAATGCGGCGTTCCTGCACGCGTTCCTGCCGGATGGCGATCCGATCGGGCAGATGTTCCGTCGTGCGGGTGACCCGACGTCATATACGATTGTTGGCGTGTTCGGTGACATGCGGCGGCAGGAAATCACGCGGGAGCCGATTCCAGAAGTGCTGTGGCCACAAACACAGCGGCCGTGGGGGATGAGTCTGGCGGTGCGGACCTTCGGCGACCCGATGGCGATGGCGGGAGCAGTGAGGAGCACGATTAGCCGTGTGAATCGCGGTGCCGTCGTTACGAGTGTGAGCACGCTCGACCGAAAGATGGATGAACGAATCGCGCAGCGGCGGTTCCAGACGTGGCTGCTGGGACTGTTCGCAGGGTTGGCGGTGGTGCTGGCGGCAATCGGGATATACGGATTGATGCACTACTCAGTGTCGGAGCGGAGACAGGAGATCGGAGTACGGATAGCGTTGGGCGCGCGTCCACTGGATGTGTTCGGGCTGGTGCTGAAGGAGGCCGCTCGGCTGGCGGCAGCCGGGATGGCGGTCGGGATGGCCACAGCGCTGTGGCTAACGCGCCTAGTGGCGAGTATGCTCTACGGAGTTTCGGCGCACGACCCGGCGACCTACGCCGGCGCGCTTCTGCTGCTTGGAGTAGCAGCGTTAGCTGCGAGCGCGGTTCCCGCGCGCCGGGCGGTAGCTTGCGATCCGCTGCCGGCCTTGAGAGGGGAGTGAGGCGGACCCCGGCTATCACGTGCTGCCAACATCCTACGCGGTTCCTATGCCCCTTCGCACCTCGTATGGGTGCCCGAGAAAGCAACTCCCGCGCAATGCGTTTACCGTTTCATTTTGCGGCGGCGTGTGCAGTTGTTAAGGGAAGCCGGCGATCTATATCCGCACGCCTTGCAGGAAGCCGGAAAGCTTGGCGGTAGCTTTGAACTGGGGTATCGGGTCGAGCTCCTTGAACGCCGACGTGAAGGCATTCGTGAGGCTCCACAGTGTGCGAGGTTCGAACTCTGAGTGAGTCGGCCGGAAGTAGAGATCGTGCACGTGCCTGGCCAAGTGCTTCGGGGCATCTAACTCGGACTCCACGAACGCCTGGTAGATGATCAGCTTTGCCGCCACGGTCGAGATCTGCCTTGATCGCCATTCCTCCACTTGCCGCCGCATCGGCTCAAAGTTCCTCTGCATCCGGTCGACACCGATCGCCAAGCTGTCTTCGAGCGAGAAGTTCTTTGAGTGCTTCGCTAAAACCGCTGTGTAGTCGCCGCTGAACGCGAGGTTTTCGCAGACGAAAACTCTTACGCCGACCGTGCAACTCAGCCGGAACGACTTGTCATGACTGTTGCGCAGTCCGATGGCGAAGCGGCATCCTTCGAAACCGGTTTCGAGATCGAGTACCCCGAACATCCGCATGCCATCTTTGGATACTGGTGTGCGATCGGTTGGTGGGTTTCGGTTGCGGGCGGCGTTGGCACGTTCGCCAATTCCGCTCGAGTTATCTTTGCGTTGCACGCGATTAGCGTGCTCGTCTCTGACATAAAGTCTTTCTCCTTTCAAATTTGCTCGGGCTGGACTGCGTTTCGTCCAGCCTCCCCCATGAGGCAATATGAATTCAGCCAGGGTTCCGGTTTGCACGTATTTCCGATCCGGGTTACGCTCGGGCAGCATGGAATCAGCAGTCCGATCCGCTCCGCCGGCGCCCAGCGCCGGTGTGCCACAACCTGCATCCTCGGTCACCCACATTCGTCGGGACGGGGCCAAATCTGCGTGCGTTTGCGCCGATGGCCGTGAACTTCGCATCTCGCATCTGGTGGCTGCCAACCTGCAAGTAGGAGATGAGATCTTCTCCTCCGCCTGCTTGCACGAACCGGCAGCAGCTACCGAGATCTATATCCGCAAGCCATCGCTGCGTGGCGCGGACATTTACAACGCCAAGATTTCGTATGCAGCGTTGCCGAAGCCAGACAGACGCAGTGAATTATTCGTGAGGGTTCAAGTTGTGGAGGGTCATTCCGGCATCGAAGCGATCCACCTACCTTGTGCCGCCATTCGCGATTATTTCTTTGCCGCCAACCGGCGAGCACCGTGGCAGAGCCAGACAAGTGTCTATTACCCGGATGTCGCCTTAAGGCTCCGTCCTTCAGGGCGGGGATATAAGGCGACCATTTGCGGCCTGGTTTCCGTACCTGGGTAGTCTCATAGTATTTTTTGTTCGCCTCTGAGCTAAAAGGATCATCAAGCGCGAATGGCCGAGAAAATCTCATGCCGCAAGGTATACAAGTTCCGCATGGAGCCGACGGAGCTTGAGGCGCTGGAGCTAGAGCGCACCGCATCCGTTGCCCGGTACATCTACAACTGGGGGCTCGCGCGCTGCCGGGAGTACTACCAGCAGCACGGCCAAAGCAAGCCCTGGGCGGAGCTATCGGCCGAGCTCA
>Ga0126381_100004762_pt1 | contig 14825 bp, 7 predicted proteins | sample PanSoiMetPlot_28_FD_96465 | JGI IMG/M metagenome (GOLD analysis project Ga0126381, IMG submission 96465) | Tropical forest soil microbial communities from Panama - MetaG Plot_28 | ecosystem: Environmental > Terrestrial > Soil > Tropical forest > Bulk soil | place: Panama | collected 2016-02-17
AAACCGAACCCGCTCCGCCCAGTAGGAGTAACTACCGGCGTTGTTGTCATGCCGCTGGCAATCAACGTGCCCCCGTTGCCTTCCGAAACACCCTGACGGATTTCCCACGTCGCTCCAGTAACGCTGGTATTCTCCAAATTGTTTGAGAAGACTGCTGTCACAGTCCATCCGGGGCCGCTGGGCACGATGAAATTATCATAGACACTGGATTGGCCGATGATGGTGTTCTCCTCGTTAGCAAGACCGTTGACCCCATTAAAGTCCCCGTTATACCAAAGCACGCCGCCATCGGGTTGCTGTGGTTTATGCTGGGTTTGGACGGTCCGCTTTCCACGCGCTGCTGCCAGCGCAGATGAGGCGGCGGCGGAGGAGAGATGCGGGTTCCCTACCGGGACCGAAAAAGCGGCGAAGGCAGAAACCTGCGCCCCGCTCGCGGTTGAACTCGACCGCTGCATCATCCCGGCGGCGGCGGCGGGAGCATTCAGCTTCGATGCCGAGGGAGAAAGCGGCGACTTGCTCGCGGTTGAACTCGACCGCTGCATCTTCCCGGCGGCGGCGGTTTGCTTGGCGTTTCGCTGCGCCAGCGCGAATGGAATTGCGCACACAGCGACAAGCAGAAGGAGATAAAACGCGCTTCGGATAAGGTGCGCTTTGATGGTGGGATTAATTTGTTTTTTCATGTGGTGCTGTCCTTTTCTGAATCGGGGTTTGCTGAGAGGTAATCTGTGAGTGGGACAGCTTTTTAGTAGAATCCACTAAAAAGTGTCAAGACTTTTTTCTTAAGATTTTTTTGGCGCCGGATCGCGCAAATGGGCACCGATAATGAGAATCGGCAAACTCGAATCCGAAAGCATCTCAGGCGCTGTAGTTTATGCTGGCCCAGCGCGTCCCGTATGGGCTTCCCGTCCCAAACTCCGCTGAGAACGCGCCACGGCGAGCAAGCTCCGGGCGCAACAGTCTGCCGCGACGCGCCGAATACCGTGAAACTGACCAACCGCTTTAGCGCTTTAACGCTCCAACCACTTCAACAAGTGGCCTCGTCGCGCGTTTTCCTCATCCAAGACAGCGACTGTGCGTTGATGGGTGGCCCTCCGCGTCGTTGTACGAATTGCCAACCAGCGGTCAGTCCCGTCGTTCCCAGCTCACCCAGGACACACATCAGATGAAACACCACGCCGGTCTGGCCGGTTTGATCGAATCGAGCTTGTGCCCGACTCTTATCGAATATTCGATTCGGACGTCGACCGGTAGTTATGGGCAGTCCACTGATACCACGGTGCCAGTCCCGGGATGATCCAGATCTGGTTGGTAGCCCGGATCTACGTTGATAACAGCCATTTGCGGGATGTTACCGGAGACGCCTGGCCCTGATTTCGCTATCGAGCTGGTCACAATCACTCTGATGGTCGATGGCAGCGTCGCTGGTGGATTCGAAGGAGTCCCCGTACCCGCCGTCCAGCTGCCTCCACAGAAAGGTGGATTTGGAGTGGTGGTTTCGGCAAAACCCTTGAAGGTAGAAGGAGCCTGACCGCCGCTCAACCTGTTGGTTCTCGCCCAATTTGGCCCCCAGAACGTCACATGCTGCCCTACCACAGCGTTACGATCGCCAATAACAAAGCTTGGCCCCGACAAAGGATAAACGAATGCGCCGCGGCCGCGTGTCCAGATTGAGAGCGTCGTTCCATAGCGATCGATGGACATGTCCCAGATCATCACGTGCGGAATCCCGTTGTCGAAACGGCTCCAAACGGGAGACGCAACAGTAATGTCGTTCGTGTAGTAAACCCCGAAGTCGGTCCCTGCAAAAACCTGTTGCGGAATGTTCGGATTCACAATGATTGAATCTACCGGGATGTCCGGCAGGTTGCCGGTCTTATCGGCCCAGGTAAAAGAGCCACAATTGGAGGCACAGCTTACCTGGAAAATGTGACCCGGCTGTGTCGGTGTGTTCGCGTTAAAGCCGCCAACCGCAGCGTAGCCGACAGGCACATCCACAGCTGGCACCCTGGGATCCAGGGCAACCCCTAGCACGGGACGAAGCGGTAACACGGTGTTATTACCGGTCACGTTAACCCAGTTTGCTCCCGCCGGAACTCCGGTACCGAGGTTAAACCCAATCCAGACATTGGCATCGTTCGTGCCCACGATGGCAACACTCTGGTACTTCGGTGAATACTTAAGCTGATTGATGAACGACCGGTTACCGAGACTCTGCTTCGTCATGTTCTGAGTCGTCGGATTGTTGGTTACGTACCAACTGACACCGCGTGTCGTCTCGCTCGGGGTGTTACCGGTGACCGTTTCCCACACTCTGGTGGTGCCGACAATTAGGTGACCGCAACCTCCATTGCTCGCCGCTGGTGGGCAGTCGTCCCCGCCTGGAATGCCGCCGTGGAAAAGATTAATTGGGAGAATGAACGATTGGAGGTCGCCCGTCCATGTGCCACTGGGGTTTTCGCTTACCCATGTGGTGCCTGGGTCCGTGCAGTGATAAATGCAGCGGCTTAGGCCACCGCTATTGTTTCCTTGCCAGACCCGAAGACTACCCAGATTGTCGTCACCTTGTCGTGTCGCGCCGAGAGTGCCGGAACCGTTAAAGGTCATGTTCGGGCTATCGTTGTTAGCGAATGCAATAGAGTTACCGGCAGAACCGCCTACAGTCGCAGTGATGAATACCGTTCCTCCCGATCCTCCGGCTGATACGGTCGCGGGAATATCGGTATTCACGGCTGTGCGAATATTGGTAGCCGCTGAATTGGTGCTGGTACCGACCGAGACTTCGCCCGGATTAACGCGCGATGCCACCCATGTGAAGGTCTGTGGGCCAATCACGAACGTCCGGCCTATCGTGCCAGGGCCGGATACGCTAATTGTGCCTTGCGCCTGAGTAGTCCCCGTTCCAATTGGGTCGATTTGCCCGGAGAATCCGTCCCCACCGAGCCCTAGCTGCCAAAGCACAGGGCCCGTCGGAGTACCGGCAAACGTGACTGAGCTAGGTCCATTGTCCTGGGCGCCTCCAACTGCCATTGGTGACGGGGAGTTGGCAAAGTTGCCGCTGATATCGCCTGAGTAAAACTCGATGGTGTTTAACCCAGTGTCCATGTTGAACCAGGTCGGATCGACCAATGTCGTTGTCATATCCGCGTTAATCGTGCCATGCGTCCCGCCGTCATTTCCGATTAGCAATATGCTGGATGAGTCAGGTAGGAACGCGAGGGCGTGTTGGTCCACGTGCACAGGGCCGGCACTTCCGGTATAAGAATAGCCGCAGGTAGTATCGTTAAACGTAGTTCCGGTGCGCGTCGCAAACCAGACATCGAACGTGCTGATGAAGACTCGCTCGGGGTCGTGCGGATCAACCGCGACTGCCTGGTCGTACCAGTTCTGAGGATAGTCGCCCTGGCCATTGGTACAATTCCTGAGCGCACCGCCCTGAGAGCCCTGCATAAAGGCCCAGGTACCGCCTCCATCAGTGCTCGCCCAAACGCCGATCTGGCAACCGTTGGCGTTGCCGCAGCCGTTGTTAGGGTTGGGGGCGATGGATTGCCCCTGGGCATAGATGTAACTGGGATTACTCGGCGCGATACCAAGTTCGATACGCCCAAGCTGGTTGCCACTCGAAACACTAACGTACGGGTTGCCGGTACCGGCATTCATCAGCGCCCCTGTCGAGTACGCGCTGCCGGTCACCTGGTTACCAAAGACAAAGCCATTATCGTTACGGCTGATAAGCGCGAAATCGCTTGGACAGCCGCTAGCTGGCATTGTGCCTTTATAAATGCCGTTGGCACCGTTCTGGCCCAGATCGTACTGAACCGTCGTGGCGAATCCGCGCACACCGACTGCCGCGATAATACGGGTAGTGCCATCGTCCATAGCTGTTAGTTCAAGGCCAGTTATGTCCTGGCGCTGCGTGCTGAAACTGTTAGTTGTGCACGGTCCGGTCCAATTAGTGCCACCGTCATAGGAGAAGTAGAGACCCTTTTTTGTGCCCGCTGCGACGTTGTTGCTGTTATTCGGATCTACGCGCACCTTTCCCACCGCGTTGTATTGTGGAAAATGCCCGGGCGGTTCGTCATAGGACGGGCCAAAAATGTCGGCGCCAAGCACGGTCCAGGTCCCGCCGGCATCCGTTGACTTTAGAATCCCCTGGCTACCCATGGAGAACGAGCCGTAATTCAGATCGCCAGTGCCTGCATAGACAGTGTTATGATCGTTTGGGTCGATGGTAATAGTGTCGATAGCTGTAGTACCAATCAGCGGATCATCGGTCGTCACGTTCCAGGTGGTCATGTCGCTACAACAGTTGGTCGTCTTCCATACCCCGCCACCGACGGCACCTAGATAAGCCACGATGCTGCCGTTTGTGGTTGTGGTTGGATCGACAGCGATCACGTTGACCCGGCCCTGAGTAGTCGTGTAGTTAAAGCAACCCGCACAGCCGGTCATCCGCTCCGGTTGCGGACCGAGCGCGGTAAAACTCGTCGTGTTAAGGGCATTTGGATTAGCCGGATTGAGCTTCATTTGGTGTCCAAATGGCATGCCTTTGGGCATGCGCGCATGTTCCCTCGCAGCCGCGCGCACCCAGGCTGGATTAAACCGCCCGGTAGGAAACGTCAGTCGATCGAACCAAAATTGCTCCAACTGTGCCAAACCAGCTGCCTCTTCCCGTTTGTTCGAGCCGGGAACGGGCAAGTAACGAGCGGGCTCCGCTGCTGCAAGGACAGTACCGCTCGGACGTTTCGGACTACGCAGTACGCTGCCCTTACCCGCAAAAATTGCCAAAGTTAGTCCGAGAACAGCAAGTGTAACTCCGAGTAATACACGGAAGTTGAAGAATGCAGCGCGAGCAGATGATTGCTTTTTCATAAGTGGAGACTGAGCTGAAGTGGATTTCCCCTAGGTCCCTGAACCCGACTCTTTTACGCGAATCGTTGTAAGAATGTCAATGCTTTTGTGAAATTTATTCGTTACCGAGTTGTCCGACGCCAACATGGATTCGGGTGTGCACGTCATGAATCAGCTTGATCAGGCACGGTTTCGACTGAGAAGCACGGAACGGTAGAGCAAGATCTCTTTGAAAAACGTCTCGCGCGCAATCGCGTTACTCCGTACGCACAGATTTTGTAGGCATCGATTCCTGATGCCGCAGAGCACAGAAGAATGCCGAACTTGAACGACGGCTTTTTGGAAGGGACGCCGCGCTGTCCCGAAAGCTTTCGGGAGTCCGCGCAGCGCGCCGACCCTACCTCAATGTGCGCTGGCTCGGCCGAGACGCCTTCCGAATTGACGAAGGTTATGACGTACTAGGCGTCGGCTCGCTTGTCTCTTCATCCAGGACTGCAATCGCCCGCTGGTACAACGCCTTTGCGTCCGCGTGTGAATTGCCTACGGCAGTCAGCCCCATTCTTCCGAGCTCTCCAAGCGCGCTCATCATGTGAAACACGACACCTGTCTGACGCGTTTGACCGAAATGCAGGTTGTGCCGGACCACAATGTCGAACAGATCGTCCGGAGTGAGAGTGCGATACCGCGGTGACTCGACGTGATCGCTGGCCACAAAGAATTTTTGCTGACCATTAGGAGCCGTGAAGATGCCAGTCTCGGGATTGTAGGTGCCGTCAGTGAGAAACTGCAAAGTCAAAAACGGATGAGTGGTGCCCCCTTTTCGCAAGTTGATCTCGATCGCGTACGGCTCCCATTTTCCATTCTTCGAGCGCACCACCACAAAATCCAAGGCAAAGCGACCGATAACACCTTCTTTCGCCAGACGTTTGCCTACCTTTGCAGCTTCGCGAGTAATGAGACTGGCATAGGCTGTGTCAGCTGGAAAAACGCAGCCGAGATAACTTTGTCCTGATGGGCCGCCCAGGAGCTGGTCATGCGTTGATAACAGTTCAACCTTACCAAGAGGCGTCACGCGAAGTTGCACGCTCGGGCTTCTGAACTCTTCTCCCATGATCCGTTCCTCCACTACTCCTTTCCGCTCCTGCAACTTCTTCATGTAACTCTCGTAGGTAACTCCCTGCGACTCGAACTTCATTCCTCGAAGGCGCTCCTCTAACTGTAGCCGGGATCGGTGATCCCGGCGGCCGGCATCATCGATGCCGGCTACAAGCCTGTCCGTCTTAGCTTTAGTAAAGGAGGATGAAAGCCCTGCTAAATCAATTACGGCATTGCCCTCGCCAGAGACACCTTCGTTCAGCTTTACCATCACCTGTTTTATCGAAGGCTTCCTCTTGCGCATCTCCACGATGGCATCAATCAGCTCATTTTTCGTCCCAATGTTTTCGCGGCCCAATGGATGCGGAACATCTTCTTCGATAAAAATTTCGCGGCATCCGCTCTTTGTCCCGAGAGGAAAAAACTTCGGATCCGCTCCGTACATTGGAATGCCGAGCTCCAATGCGAGTTCTTTCTCTCGATTCGTTGTGTTAAACGGAATCAGGTGCGCCCTATCGGGGTCCATGATGAGCGAGCGAATGCGCTCGATCAGTCGTGGTCGCTCTAACAGTTTCTCACTCAACGGGCGGGCTGAACCGTCCATCGGCGAAGGCAAAAAGAGACGTTGCCGCGCATGGCTCGGAATAACACCCGGGAGAAGATCTAGGTAATAATCAATGATACTCGGCAGAATCGTTCGGGACGTCACGTAGATCAGACGCGCCCGCGGCTGGCGCAGGAGGAGCAACAAAAATAAGAACCGTTCCTCGTACGCCTGGATCACTGCGCCTGAGTCAAGCGCGTCGATCGACATCGAGGGTATGACTACGATGGTTTGTGGATCTTGATTGAATCGCTCGATCGATTTCCACAACGGCACCAGCTTCTGTTGCAATTGGTCAAAGTCGGTCTGTGAATCAGCAGCAATTTTTCGTTCAGACATCAGGCGACGTATTTAAACTCATCCAGTACACAAATCGAATGATTTGGATAAACAGAACCACTCTGCGGGTAAACATTGCGAGAATTCCGCGCTGCCTTTATTGTAGCCGGGATCGGTGATCCCGGCAGAGAAACCGGGGTCAATCACAACAATTCGCACTGGCCGACGCGAACAATCACGGCTAGAGATTTTTCGTGCACAAGCACTTGCGCCGGCTCGAACGCCTCTGGATCGATTGGCCTATTTACTTCATTACTACGTGCGCGTTTCGTAGGCGATCTATTCTCGCGTCAAAAGACGTTGCAACAATACTGAGCGATGAGTGGCGGAATGCGTATAGCCTTCACGGTTGGACGATCGGACGCTACGTGATCATGCCTGATCACGTGCATTTCTTTTGTCGCGCGGAGTTAGACGCCAAGACTCTTCCAATTTTCATGCAGAGGTGGAAGGAATGGACGAGCAAGCGGATGGCGCGCCACCTTAACGTAACTGGAAATATCTGGCAGCAAGAATTCTTCGACCATGTTTTACGTTCCAGCGAGAGCTATAGTCAGAAGTGGGATTATGTTAAACACAATCCGGTGAGGGCTGGCTTGGTTAAAAGGTCTGATCAATGGCCATGGCAGGGCGAGATCGAGTCGCTGATGCTATAGCCTCGCCAGTCATACCGCCGAGCATGAATTCGAACATCAGGCCCGGGATCACCGATCCCGGCTACAGCATGCCGGGCAGCGCGGTTCACCGTCTACGTCCAAATGAATACCCGCGATGTGTTCTTCGCCCTGTAATAGCTCGCTTGCTCGCTGCTGATTCCGGTTCAAATAACGCTGTGTACAAGTAGGGAAAGTTCTCCAGTTTCAGTCGCGGAATTTTCCGGCCGATAAAATGTTCGATTGCCTGTAAGGCCTGCACTTCGTGACCGCTCATGAGCGTGAACGCATCGCCGACATTTTGCGCACGCCCCGTTCGACCGATCCGGTGCACATAATCCTCCGGATGCTCCGGCACGTCGTAATTGATCACGTGACTTACACCGGCGATGTCCAACCCGCGCGATGCGATATCTGTCGCGACCATTACTTCGTATTTGCCGCTCTTGAATCCCTCCAGCGCCTCGATCCGCTCACGTTGTGTCCGATTGGAATGCAATACCGCGACTGCATGTTTCGCATGCTTGAGGAAGTGCGACACCCGGTCGGCATTCTGCTTCGTCCGGCAAAAGATCAATACGCTGTCGAAATTTGTTCGCTCCAAGAGCGCCATGAGAAGATCGAATTTTTGTTCCGCTGCGACCGGGTAGACTGCATGAGTAACTGTTTCCGCCGGCGAACGACGCACGCCGATTTCCACAAGCTCGGGATCATGCAGCACCCATGCGGCCAGGCGCTCGATCTCAGGCGGTAACGTGGCGGAAAAAAGCAGAGTTTGCCTATCAGTCGGGATCTTCTCAACGATGCGGCGCACGTCTGGCAGAAATCCCATGTCCAACATCCGATCCACTTCATCGAGCACGAGAATCTTGATCGATTGCAAATTCAGCGCGCGTTGTTCCAGCAGATCCAGCAGGCGCCCCGGCGTTGCGACCAGAATGTCGACGCCACGCTTCAACGCATCACATTGTTTCCCATAACCAACGCCGCCGTGCACAAGACCTACTCGCAAATCGGTGAAACGACCATAATCACGAAACGCCGTCTCCACTTGCGCGGCCAATTCACGCGTTGGCTCGAGCACGAGACAACGGAAGCTGCCGTGCTTTGCAAGCAACGTTAGAATCGGTAGAGCAAACGCCGCCGTCTTGCCCGTGCCGGTTTGTGCCGTGCCGATCAGATCTTTTCCAGCCAGGATAATTGGAAAGGCGCGAAGCTGGATTGGCGTTGGCTCCACGAATCCCATGGCCTGCGTGCCACGCACCACCTGAGGCAAAAGTCCGAAACGATTAAATGACACAGCCGTAGCATAAACGCGTGCGCGCTTTGCGCAGGTTAAAAGAGTTGAGTCGGCGAACTTTAGCTGCAGGCGTGTCGCCTGCACTCGGAATCGCCGCCAGCAGGGTTGCAGCTAATAAGCTAAGCTTCAGAAAAAATCCTAAAGAGCACTAAGAATGTTGACACTTCTCGACTTGTTCGGGTATGATCAATGGTCAACTTCTCCAAAGGCAAATGCACAAAAAGTCCCTGTGCCGTTCCGCCTTTCTTGCTCCGCGCATCGTACTTATTCTGCTTCTTTGCGGAGCCGCTTGTTTGATTGTTGCAGGAACATCGCTGGCTTTCTTTCGCTTCGAAACACCAGAGAAGGTTTCTACAAGAACGCTGACGTTCGCCGAGCGTGTAGCTTACCAACGCGCAATTGAAGACGTGTACTGGCGTCACCGCATCTGGCCGAAAGAGCGCCGTGATCCCAAGCCACCGCTCGATTCGGTCATGTCTCAGGCCCAGCTTGAAAACAGAGTGGAAAATTATCTGTGCACCTCACAAGCGCTGGAAGACCACCTGCAACACCCGCTTAGCGCTGAGCAATTGCAGGCTGAAATGGATCGCATGGCGCAGCACACTAAACAGCCCGAGGTGTTGCGGGAACTCTTTGACGCACTCGGCAATGATCCTTTTGTGATCGCAGAATGTCTGGCGAGACCGGCCCTGTCTCAACGTTCCGTTGGCGAGATGAATAATGAAGGCGGCGCGAACCTCGTGAGAGTTGCGGGGTTGAAACAACCATTGCAATCGTCGGTAACGAGAGCGGAAACGCAACCACTGGTTAGAATGGCCGCGTTTAGCGCGAGTTATACGCTTCCCGCGATAACAGAAGACGACGGCTGCATTGACGATACTTGGACAGCTACCAGCACCACTAACGCACCCGAGGCTCGAGCAGGTCATACGGCAGTCTGGACCGGCAGTGAAATGATCGTTTGGGGAGGAGAGGTCCCTCCCTTTAACTTTTTCAACACTGGTGGGAGATACAATCCTGCTACCGACAGTTGGATAGCTACCAGCACCACTAACGCACCCGAAGTCCGAGCAGGTCATACGGCAGTCTGGACCGGCAGTGAAATGATCGTCTGGGGCGGCGTCGCAGGGAATTTCATATTGTTTAACACGGGCGGGAGATACAATCCTGCTACCGACAGTTGGATCGCTACCAGCACCACTAACGCGCCCGATGCCCGAGATGCCCACACGGCGGTTTGGACCGGCAGTGAAATGATCGTCTGGGGTGGCTTTGGTAACTCGAGCAGTTTGAATACGGGTGGGAGATACAATCCCAGCACGGACAACTGGACAGCTACCAGCACCACTAACGCGCCAGATGCCCGAAACCATCACACGGCGGTTTGGACTGGCAGTGAAATGATTATCTGGGGTGGAGCGAATAATAACGGAAACGTTCTCGACACCGGCGGGAAATACGACCCTGGCGCAAACAGTTGGACAGTTACCAACACGACCAACGCACCGGTCGGACGATCCTTTCACACGGCGGTTTGGACTGGCAGCGACATGATCGTCTGGGGTGGCTATAATGGTGATTTTACCTTTTACAACACTGGCGGGAGATATAACTCCAGCACGGGTAGTTGGACGGCTACCACCATCGCTAACGCGCCAGATGCCCGAGACGCTCACACGACGGTTTGGACTGGCAATGAAATGATTATTTGGGGTGGAGAGGATAATAACGGAAGCCTTCTCGACACCGGCGGGCAGTACGATCCTGGCACAGACAGTTGGACACTCACAAGCACGACTAATGCGCCGGAAGGACGAAGTGAACATACGGCGGTCTGGACCGGTACCGAGATGATCGTCTGGGGCGGAACTACGGCGACCGACAGTTTAAATACTGGCGGGAGATATTGCGCACAAGCTGGGCCAACACCGACGCCGACTTCTACCGCGACGGCAACTCCAACAGCAAGATCCAGTCCGACACCAAGACCTCGTCCCACCGCCGCAGCTCGGCCGTAGCTCTTGCGGTGCAAGATGATCGGTGAACAATGACCCGCGGACAGACGAAACAGATCGGAGATCTGATTATTCCGCGAGCGGGCAATGGCTTCTTGACGCCAACTGCCTATGAGCGCACTCTCGATCAATACAACGAAGGCCGGTTGTGCGCTCGAAGCTGCGAGTTGCGTCCGCAACCGACGCCGAGTGTACTCTACGGTGTTGCCGACGCACGGCGGGAGTCAGTGGTTAGTGATGAGTGATCGATTGTAGCCGGAATCGGCCTGTCGCGCCGTAGCCGGCCGCTTGTTTCGCCGCAACTTGGCGTTCGCGAATACGGAGACCTTGCAATTGGTGGTTGGCGCGAAGGCGGATTCGTGGTTAGTACAAGCCCGATGAAAACCGAACTGACTTCCAGTATCCGATCCATCGCGATCACCACAGTGCTCCTATTTCCGTTGGTAGTTGTCGCAGGGCCAGCGGCCATCCTTCCATATCAGATTTACGATATTGGCGTGGTTGATTCGGGCGATACGGCTTCACAGGGATTCGGCGTGTCGCACGCAGGAATTGCTGTGGGGCGTTCCATACACACCAGTGGTAGCCAGGCGTTTACGTGGACACTCAAGGGCGGCATCGTTGGCTTGCCGAATCTCGCCGGCCGGGACTTTGCCGTTTCGAACAGCGCCAACGATAACGGAATTGTCGTTGGAACTGCCGCATCCACACTTTTCGGCAGCAGCCGGGTTACCGGTTGTCTGGCAAAACGGTGCGGTTTCGCAGCTGCCGTTGCCGCCGGGCGAAACGCTCGGTGATGCGAGCTCGGTCAACGTTTCAAGTGTTGCGGTGGGATCGGTCGATGCCGGAACTGCGCAGCGCGGGGTGATCTACAGCGGTGGCAGCGCTTCGATTATCACTCAAACAACTTCCACCGAATGTTATTTCCTAACCGCGTTCGGTATTAATGACTCAGGACGGATCGTCGGCCAGGGCATCGATCCCAACAACGCAGCACGCAATGTCGGAATCGTGTACGACATCGGTCAGAATATGGCATTCGAAGTCGGCGCGTTGCCGGGATTCAATGGTGCGCTCGCGTTCGGTGTGAGTAACACCGGTTACGTAGTTGGATCGAGCATGCTAAACCAGGGCTCGGGTTTGCCATTCATCTGGTCGGATCAAGGCGGAATAGTTGCCATTCCACTTGCTACAGGCACGAGCGAAGGTTCGGCGCGCGCGGTGAATTCGGCCGGCTGGGTGGTGGGAAACGATTCGTCGGCTTTCTCGATCCCGTTTCTTTATGATGGAACAACGACCTATCGCCTGGCCGATATAATCCCTCAAAATTCTGGCTGGGACTTATCGATGAATACTTCATCCTCGGCAGACGGTATTAGCGACGATTACGTCATTGTGGGCACCGGTGTTCACAATGGCGAATTTCACGCCTACGCCATGGTGCCCCAAGAGCCTCCTCCGACACCGACACCCACCGCAACGGCGACCCCAACGGCAACACCTACTCCAACAGCTGCGCCCAGAGTTACTCCTACACCAAGGGCGCGCCCGACGCCGCGGCCGCGACCATGATTCTTATTGACTGCTGGTTAACTCGGCAGTCGCAGGCGAAAACGAAAATTATTATGACAAGCCTGGTGGAAATGGATACAACTTACGTCGAACGCGCTTGTGAAAATTACATCCATGATCATGGGCATCGGGATGAGCGTAGCGCTTCTTTGCGCGTCTGCAGTGCTTTGTGCAACCAGCATCGCAGCGCGTGCCGACACGATCATCGTTACAAACAAGAATGACAGTGGTCCCGGCTCATTGCGTCAGGCGCTCGCCGACGTGAATGATGGTGACACAATTACCTTCGCAGTGACTGGCACAATTGCATTGACCAGCGGCGAACTGTTGGTGAACAACAACGTCACCATCTCAGGTCCCGGCCCGAAAATGCTGGCCATTACTCGCAATTCGGAGACTCACTTCCGCATCTTCCATGTCCTGCAACATACAGTTACGATCGAAGGGTTATCGATCACCAATGGTCTCGCTCTCGGTCTAGGCATCTCCCCCGATGCTGGTGGCGGTATTTTCTGCGATGACGAAGAGTCCAACAATGAGAGGCTCACGGTGACCGTTAACAATTGCGTCATCAGCGGCAATACCGCTGGAGGTCCAAATCCCTTTGGCGGCGGCGGCGGAATCTCTTTTGGTGCCATAAATTGTTTCGGGCCCTCGACGCTGACGGTAAACAACTGCACAATCAGCGGCAACTCATGTCAAGGATACAACGGCGGCGGAATTTACACAGACCTGTGTGACCCCACCGGCATGTCGACTGTGACGATCAGCAACAGCACAATCAGCGGCAACTCGGCCGACCAACTCGGCGGCGGCATCTACAACGCTGGTGAAGGAACCACCGCAGTGCTCTCGATCAGCAATAGCACAATCAGTGGTAACACCGCTACATTCGACGGCGGCGGCATCGACAATGACGCCCGTTCAGGAGGACACGCCGCAGTGAGGATCAACAACAGCACGCTAAGCGGTAACTCGGCAAACTCGGGTGGCGCCATCAATAACACCGCTTTTCTTGGTGGCACCGCTACACTGGACATGGGCAATGCCATCCTGAACAGCGGCACCAGGGGCGGAACCCTTTTCAATAGCGGCGGCACGGTTACGTCTCATGGCTACAATCTCAGCGACGATGATGCCGGTGGATTCTTAACCGGCCCGGGCGACCAGATCAATACGGACCCGATGCTCGGACCGCTCCAAGACAACGGCGGTCCGACATTTACCCATGCGCTGTTACCCAACAGTCCGGTGATTAATGCAGGCGATCCGAATTTCACTCCGCCACCTTTATTTGATCAGCGTGGCCCAGGCTTTGATCGCCTGGCGAATGGCCACATCGATATCGGTTCGTTTGAAGTGCAGGGCCAGGGACCTACACCTACTCCCTCGCCCTCAGGTACCGCCACGCCTACAGCAACACCAAGGCCAACTCCAACCCCGCGAGTTATTCCCACTCCAAGGCAGCGCCCGACCAGCGCGCCTCGGCCTGTGTCGTAGCGATCGCTGATTTATGGTGGTGAAATTGAAATTGGCGTGACACGCTTCCTGCGATTAGGTACAACTCGCAGTCGACGCGCTTGTAAGAATTCCAGCCATGATCGCGCGCATTGCGATGAGCATAGGTTTTTGCACGATTGCGCTGCTTTGCGCACCCGCGTTCGCGGCACTCGCTGACACAATCACCGTCACCAATACCAATGATAGCGGCCCGGGCTCATTGCGCCAGGCGCTGGCTGACGCCGAGATCGGCGACACCATCGTATTCAACCTCGGCGGCGCGGCAACGATTTCCCTAACGAGCAGCGAGCTCGTGATCAACAAGAATATTGCCGTCATCGGTCCGGGCGCCAACCTGCTCACCATCGCGCGCGCGCAGGGCGCGCCCAACTTTCGCATTTTCCACGTCGCCCCAGCCCACACCGTCACGATTCAAGGCGTGACGGTCACCAAAGGTTCCGGCCAAGGTTTCGCAATCGGCGGCGCTGGAATCTGGAACGACCATTCGAACTTGACCGTGAGCAATTGCGTCCTCACCGGCAATGCGGTTGACCGCCAAGTCAGCGGCGGCGGCATCTCCAACGACGCGGGGTTTTCCGGAAGCGCGTCTCTAACAATCAACAACAGTATTGTTGCTGGGAACAACCTCGGCGCTACCGGAACCGCAAATTTCGGTGGCGGCATTTACAATTTCGGACTCGCTGGCAATGCGAATCTGACGATTAACAACTCAACAATCAGTGGCAATCGAGCGTTCCAAGGCGGCGGATTGTTTAGCGACGGCGGGGTCCCTGGCAGCGTGGCCGTGGTGAGGATCAACAACAGCACCTTCAGCGGCAACTATGCCGATCAATACGCTGGCGGCATCATGAACGAGGCCAACGAGGGAGGCCAGGCAA
>Ga0126381_100004763_pt1 | contig 14824 bp, 14 predicted proteins | sample PanSoiMetPlot_28_FD_96465 | JGI IMG/M metagenome (GOLD analysis project Ga0126381, IMG submission 96465) | Tropical forest soil microbial communities from Panama - MetaG Plot_28 | ecosystem: Environmental > Terrestrial > Soil > Tropical forest > Bulk soil | place: Panama | collected 2016-02-17
CGAAGAACTCGAGGCCAAGATCGAACCCGGAGGCGTGGCAGCGTCCATATCCGCGAACGGCTGTGCCTTAAAGTCAGAGCGCGCAAGTCCGTTTTCCTGGACAAAGTCCGCTTTGGCGAGTGCCTGAGCCATAATTTGGCACGTTCTGAATTTCTTCGTTCTTTGGCACGATCATTCTCCTCTTTGAATTTCTCCTGACAGCGCACGTGTATTTGCTCGAAACATTTACGTGCCTTCAGGCTACCCCCCGGAAAGCCTCCTTCACGGGGGTGCTCACCGGCACGGAATCGTGATGACTTACGATGAGCCGGTCACCTCTCTGGCCTGTCATATACGTCCATACCCATTGCAAAAAGACGCTCAAACGGAGGCTCGACGTGGCGAGGAATTGAAGGTGCACCGCCGCCCAAGTGAGCCATGCGCCGACTCCGCTTGCTTGGACTTTGCCGCTTTGCAGCACAGCAAAACCCTTGCCCACCACAGCCATGCTGCCTTTGTCAAAGTAGCTGAAGGGAGCCGGAGGTGGATTGCCAACGATGCGATTGAGAATCAGCTTTCCTGCATAACGCCCCTGCTGCATCGCCACCTGCGCTACGCCTGGCAAAGGTTTGCCGTTTTGATCGAGGGATGCCGTGTCGCCGACCACGAAAATCTCGGGATGGCCGGGCACGCTAAGATCGTTCTGAATGCGAACCCTCCCCGAGCGGTCTGTTTCGACGTTCAGCCACTTGCCCGCCCGCGAGGGTGCGACGCCTGCTGTCCAGATCACCGTTTTGCTTGCGATGCGCTCGCCCGCGATTACCACGCCTTCCGCGTCGATGTGATCGACGCTGTGTCCGAGCCGGACTTCGACACCCAACTTCTCGAGTCGTTGCTTAGCGGCTCTGGAGAGACTCTCGGAAAATGTTCCCAAAACGTGAGCCGTGTCGACGAGCACAATTTTTGCTGAGGCCGGAATGATCCTTCGGAAGTCTGATTTCAGTGTGCTTCGGATGAAAATGGCGAGAGCGCCGGCCATTTCCACGCCGGTGGGACCGGCGCCAACAAGAACGAAAGTCAGGAGGTCGCGATGGCGGGTCGGATCTTCCTCAGCTTCCGCCAATTCGAGCGCCTGCAAGATTTTATTGCGGGCTGCCTCAGCATCCGCAAGGCTCTTCAAACCCGGTGCGTGTTCCGCAAACTCACTATGACCGAAGTAGCTGTGACTGGCGCCCGTCGCCAGGATCAGATAGTCGTAGGCCATCGGCACGTTCTGCCGGTCGGCGTCGCTAACCAAGACACACTTCTGATCCTTGTCCACCCCGGTCACTTCCCCCATGATTACTGTCGTGTTCTTCTGATTCCGAAGAATGCTGCGGAGTGGCGTTGCAATCTGACCGGGCGTCAGCACCGAAGTCGCCACCTGATAAAGCAAAGGTTGAAACAGGTGATGATTCGTACGGTCGATCAGGGTTACTTTCGCCGGCGTCTTCCTGAGCGCTTTGGCGGCGGCTAATCCCGCAAAGCCCCCGCCGACGATGACGATCCTTGGTGTAGCCATTTGTTCTTCGATTCGCCTCAGTCCGCAGCCAGACCGCGGATAGTTGAGTTGCCGATATCGCCTCATTCTTCCTTATAGGCTCAGTGCCTTGACTTTCTGACTGCCACGCCGACTAAAATGCATCGCTGCAGCCAGATGCCTTATGGCTTTAGCACGCTGAAACGAGGCGTGTTATCCAGTTTGGTCAACTTCCCGGCGCAAGTTACAGTGCCAATGCGTCGACTAATCGCATAGGCATTGACAGGCGCAAACCGCATCAAAGGGCCTTCGCATGGGCAGGAAGCAAACGGACGTCTGTTCGGAGGAATCGGTGATTTCGGTAGGTCAGACTTCGACGTGTATTCACAGCTAAGTAGGTCCAGGACATCCACAGTCCGAGTTTGTTTCGTTGTGTTGGCAGATAGCGCAGTGTCAGGACGGACGCGGGGTCTCGCGGGGCAGCTGTCGTGTGATGACAGTCTCAGACGGCGTTGGGTAAAGTTGAGTGTCGACTTGGTCCAAATAACAGATCAATGGATGCGAGCACAAGAAATATCCAGAACATTTCGGCTACGAGTAGATGCGTCATCTGCAGGCAGATAGGAGCCAACAACATCACGTTCATTGCGCCGATAGCAATCTGCGTCATCAAGGTGAGGCCAAGGATGAAGATCCATGGTGAGTGATCTTGCTTTCTCCAATGGCTCCAGAGCAGCCAAAACACATACATGGAACCAATCACCGCTGCAACAGGATGAAGGAGCCTGAGACGCAACAGGACGTGGCTATTGGCCGAGAAGTCTTGCGTAAGGGCGTGTCGCAGGGAGTCGGAAGGAAAGATTGTGTCCCCCAGACTGGCCAGCGAGCCAGTCGTTCCGATGGTCACTACGGACACGAGGCCGAGCCCAATAGCGATCCTTTCATAAGGCTTTGCAAGGACCGCAAAATGTCGACCCGGCTTAGAGAGCCATTTTGCGGTGAGTGCCAGTGCGGCGAGCAGCAAAAGGGTGTTGCCAAAATGCAGACACAAAAAGACAGCGTGAGCGGCGGATCGGTCCAACTCTTCGGTGCGATCAAGCAGGACGAGCAATGCGCCAAGCAAGGCTTCGTTGAACAACAGCGCAGCTGCCGCTGTGGCCGAGTAACGAGGCCAATCGCCCGTTTCGCTGCGCCGCCAGCACCAAATCACAAGAATCGCTACAAGCCCAAGTGAAACTGCGCTGGTCGCCCTGTGGGTGAATTCGATCGCCGTTTGCTTTTGCGCCGTGGCGGGGAAAAATGCGCCGTTGCACAGAGGCCAGTGGCTGCCGCAGCCTGCACCGGAGCCAGTGGCGCGCACGTAGGCGCCCCAAATGATTACTGCGATGTTGTACACAACAACGAACCATGCAAAATCCGAAAGGGAGATTCGGCCCTTAGAGAGCACATTTGTTCGCGGTGAATTCATTTCTTGTCCAGCGCGAGCAACGCAAACAGCACCGGAAGATAGATAACTGAAGCAAGAAGTAGTTGCCGCGCGCTGGCCACGGATCTTTGAAGCGCGAAGCGTGCGCTGTAGTAGAGAAAGATGCCTCCAAGAACGAGAGCCCCTGTAAAGTAGGCGACTCCCAACTGACCGCGAAGTACAGGAACGATAGGCACTATGAAAAGCCCCATCGTGGGCAGTAGGCACTGCCAAGCAACAAAGCGCTCTCTAACGGCGCTCGCGGGCAAGACGATGTAGCCAGCACGCGAGTAGTCATCCCGATACATCCAAGCGATGGACATGAAATGAGGGAATTGCCAAAGGAAAACAATCGCGAAGAGGACCCAAGCTGCAGCATCGAGATGCCCGCACGCAGCTGCCCAGCCGATCAACGGAGGTGTGGCCCCAGGGATCGCGCCAACCAACGTACATATAGGCGTGATCCGTTTTAGCGGCGTATACAAAAATAAGTAGCTGAGAAGGGTGAGTGCAGCCAGCAAAGAAGCAAGTGCGTTCGTTGAAACGGCGAGGTATACCGCACCGAAAACGGACAGCAAAACTCCGAACCAGAGCGCATGCGAAGGCGCAATCCTTCCCGAAGCGAGCGGTCGCCGGGCGGTCCGTCGCATTCGTGCGTCGTATCGCAACTCGATCAGCTGATTCAGTGTTGCCGCTCCGCTGGCGACGAGGATTGTGCCCAAAAGCGTATGAAGGAACGGCATCCACAGAAAATGTGGAGTCGCTGCGGGCGTGCCCAGCCAGAATCCAACGGCCGCCGTGATTGCAATCAGGAAATTGATTTCAGGCTTGGTTAGCTCCCAATAGTCGAACAGCATATGGGAACTCGCGATGCGACGGCCTTGTACAGCAGACACGTCAAGCGCTGCAAGAATGGGCTCCGTCGCCACCTTTAGACCGCCTCCACGCGTTGCGGATCCCTACGCGGTTCCGCCTGCAAATCCGATAGTGCCAAGTCGCCGCGGCCGAAACTCCGCGGCGAGAGCAGCCGGGTGCTGAGAATCGCCGCGGGCACCAGATAGACCACCGTGACACAGGTCCACATCAGCGCAGCTGCGCACTGCTGATCTTCTAGAACTGAAAAGCCGAAGTGCCGCGGCATGGAGAAATACACCGTGTAGACGATCCGATCAGAGAAAACAAGAAATCCGGAGAGGAGGTCGCATGGCAACGTAGCAAGAAACAGGTACAAGAGGGTCGACCATTGCGGCCCTATCGAGAAGCTGGGCCAAGGTTGAATGACCGGCCACCAGAAAAGAAACCCCGCTGCCAAAAACGATGCCTGTTCGAGAGAGTGCCAGACTTCTGAATGCATTCCCAGTGTGAACAGCACCGGCACATGCCATCCCAGGAGCGTCAGCGCAGAACCAATCCAGCACAACGCCGGCCGAGAAAGCACTCGACCAAACCGTCGCACGAATGGCCGTCGAAACAGTGCGCCGAACACGTTCTGTCCAGATCGTGGCAGTCCATGCCAGAAAGACAGAAACGGTTCGCCCAAGAGGATTAAGGCAGGAGCAAAAGTCATCAGCAGCAGATGCTGAATCATGTGGACCGTCAACAAGTCATGATCGTAGGCAACGAGTGGCGAGCCTAGTGCTCCCCAGACCAAAGACATTCCAAAAAGGAAACTAGTCGCGCGCCAGGGCGGAATGGCGTTCGCAGAAGCTCCCCGCATGCGACGCCAACCGCGTGCATATATAAAGGACACGAGGACGAGGACGACAAGGACCGTCGCACTCGAAGCCGACGACATTCGCATTGCGGTGTGGTGTATGGGCGGCATGAAATCTTCCTAGGGGCGCGTACCGCTGTCCCTAAGCACGATATCGCGTGCAGCTTCGCGAGCGGGAGCCTGGCCTGCGGGATGTAGGGTTTCGAGAAACGCGACCAGCGCCGTAGTTTCCGCTGGGCTCAAGTTTTTTCCGTAAGCCGGCATGTTGCCGCCTCCTTGAATCACCTGGCGGATAAGTTGGTCTTGCGTGAGGCGCACGGCGACACTGTCGAGTGCTGGACCTCTTTGTCCGCCGAGTTCACCGAGCGAATGGCAATTGCGGCATTGTTTGGCCTGAAAGACGAGAGCCCCTTTTCGCTGAAGTGCCGTGGCGCCATGCAGAAATCGCTGTGGCACAGGATCGCCGCTCCAGGCGTTCATGTGCGGACTCCAGGGAGTAAACCCAGCGAGATGGGTGAGTGTTCCAAGGATTATGGCGATCAGCAAAACCGTCAAAACAGCGATCGGCCGCCGGCGCCAACTCTTTTCGCCTTCTCCAGAAAGAAAGGGCAGCAAAACAAGAAACGCGATAACCACTACGGGGCCAATGAGGAGAGCTGGCGTCTCCATTGAAGGCGGCAAATATGAAAGCAAACCGTACAACCACAAAAAGAAGTAGTCCGGCTTTGGCGCCGTCTGAATGACAGTCGGGTCTGGGCGGCCGGTAGGACCGAACGGACCGAAGTACAGGGCGCATGCGGCCACCGCCAAGAGAATGAAAGCAGCGAAAAACAGATCTTTCCATACCGCATACGGAACAAAGGGCGCGCCATCTTTTCTTGTGAGTTGATGATATTCGTTTTCATACGTCGCACGCTTGACGAGACGTCCTGGCATCGGCCATTCGTTGATACCGAGCTTCAACACCATCAACACGTGAAGACAAACGAGACCGATCAGCATTCCCGGAATCGCGAAGACATGTAGTGCGAAAAATCGCGACAGCGTTGCTCCCGCAATAATCGGCCCACCGAGCATCAATTTCACGATCATTGGGCCTGCAATCGGCACGCGACTAGCGATAGAAGCTCCGATGCCAAGGCCCCAGTAAGCGTCTTGATCAAAACGCAACACTTGGCCGCTGAAAGCCATGCCTAGTGTCATCAACAAGAGAAAAACACCGATGATCCACGTGAGCTCGCGGGGAAATTTGTAGGCTCCAAAGAGAAAGACCTGCACCATGTGGATAAGCACGATGGCCACCATGAAATTCGAGCCCCACCCGTGCATGGCGCGGATGAACCAGCCCAAAGTTACGTCGTGGTTCAGCGCTTGCAAACTGCTCCAAGCCTCGTTCGCCGAAGGAACATAAATCAGGGCCAGCAAAATTCCGGTAACGAGTTGGAGAAGGAACACCGTAAGCGCAGCGCTCCCGAAGACATAGAACCAGCTTGCTGTGTTGCGCGGCACTGGGTGTTCGGCGGCCTCGCGAATGGGAGCCGCGAGCTGCAGCCGCCGGTCAAACCATTGCCCGATTTGTCCGATCACGCTCATGTCTGCATCCTTCTGACTAAAGCATTCGTTTCATTGGAAGTAGACAACTTACTGTCGATGGAAACCAGGTCGTTCCGTGCAGCGCACGGCGGCTTGTTCCCGAAACTAGAGGCGGTTGGGGATCCTGGAGTCGGCAATTCGCCAGCTTGAATCGTAACCATACCGTCCTGCACCTTGTATGGATACTCGAAGAGCCCGCGCTCCGGCGGCCCCGACGCGCGCGAGCCGTCACGGTAATAAGCTCCGCCATGGCACGGGCACATGAACAAGCCGGATTGCGGAAACCAGCGGACCGGACAACCCAGATGCGCGCAGTTCACGGCAAAAACCTGGAACTGATCGCCGCCGATGCGGCGCACCCAGCATGCCGTATCCACCGTCTGGCCATCGGTCGGCATTACGTAGGGATTCCGGAATGTGGCGAGCCGTGTCTCGCCTTCGGGAAATTCGCTGACGCGACCGAGAGACACCCAGGAAAGGTACCCGTTACCGTGGCCGCGTGTGACCGAAGAGAGCAGGAACCGCATGATGGGAAACGCAAGGGCGGTTGCCACCAAACCGTTGAAAAGCATTCCTATCTTCATGAACAGCCCGCGGCGCGAGATCAGATTTTCATTCGACATCTTCAAACTCCTAGTGCTGGGTGTAATTCGAAGCAGAGTATGGCTGGCCGGGGTTCTGAACCCGGCGTGATGCAAGCCAGGCAACTACGTCCGTGACTTCCTGGTCCAACATGGGCCTGCCTGGTACGTTTCCGCGCCAGTCCGGCGCTCCCAATTCAGGGCGACCGGTGATGACAATCGTGCGCAGCCCCTGATCGCTTACCAATGCAAGAAATGAATCATCCGTAATCGCGCTGCCTTTTTGTCCACCGCCACCGGCGGAACCGTGGCAAGACTCGCAGTAGGTTTTGTATGCAGATTCGCCTCGCTGAGCGTTCCCTGATGATTTGGGTGCATAAGAAGGCGCGGCGGCAGTGTCCACAGTTCCCTCTTGACTCCAGCGCGAGCGAATTTCTTTGGTGATCACGTCGATCTGCGCCTCGGTCAACATTCCACCAGCGCTCACGGCGAAGGCTGGCATCGCGGTTCCCTGCACTCCATTGGCGATGACTTTGCGGATCTTTGTGTCTTCTGCGATGGCCAGGTAAACAGGATTGGCAAGAGCGATCGCTGCTCCCCCGCCTCCTTCGGCACCGTGGCAGCCGGCGCAGTTTTCGGCGTACAGAGTGCCAAAATCCAAAACCTCATTCGGCGCCGAAACTTCCGACCCCTTGTTCGGCTGGCCGTGCGGCACGCCGCAACCTGCGAGCACAATCGCCGCGAGGGCCGCGTACACACAAAAATGTCGAAATGCGTTCACGGCCGCTTCTCCCCGCCTTCTCGCGGCGGCATTATTCCGGGAGCCTCAATTCCTGCGCGTACCATGAACGGCAGATTCTCGCGAGTGGAGACACGCTCCTGCCGCATAACGACGATGCCCGCCACGACGCCGAAGGCGATCTGCGAGGCCATAAACCAAATCCAGTCAACGCGGCTGGCAAGCATAGGGTTGAGAAGCTCCATGATCGAGTACAGGAGCCCGGACCACAGCACTGGGCCAATCAGCCCTCCGAGTACAATCGGCCGACGCGCGAACATGGGCAGCATTGCGCCATAGAGCAGTCCTACGAAGAGGGAGCCGATGCCGTGCAAGCCCAGCGCGATCGCGAAACTGTCCGCATGGAACGAATTCAGTTGCGCGGGTCCGAGCTTAAGTGATTCCGCGTAGACAGTGGCGGCAAGGAGGTTGATGGGATACCAGATGCTTCCCTCCTTGAGCAACCCGTAGCTGCAGGCCAGTACGGCCATCGCTACACCTCCCGCCAAACCACCCTTTAGGCCAGCCGATATCGGATAGGTTTCCAGGGGAAGCCATGCGCGCACGAGATCGGGCGCAACGGGCACCCGCTCGACAACACGGCGCTCCGTCGCTATGCGGTACTCTTCGAACACGATCGGGACGGTTTCTTCGTGCTCGTGAGGAAACAATTCGCAGAACCAGCCGACGCAACCCGACACAGCAAGGACAACGCCGAGGACACTCACCGACGCACTTGTAAGAAGACCTGCGAACATCAAGGTGAAGCCGAAAGACAAAACCAGCGGCCACGCGGTTGATGCCGGCACTTTGATCTCAACCGAGCCCTGGAGGTCCTGCTCTACCTGTTTCACGGATTCCAGCCTTGCCATTTCTTCTCCTCAGCGGCCGAGAACGTAAACAACAGTGAAGACAACGACCCACACGGCATCCACAAAATGCCAGTACATGGACAGCACGTCGACGCGAGCAGACTGCTCCGGCCAAACACGACCTGCCAGACCGAAGAGCAGCACGATGCTCAGCATGATCAGTCCAGCGGTCACGTGAAAGGCGTGCAAGCCAACCAGCGAGTAGTACGTGGTTCCAAAAAGGTTCGTGGAAATGGTCAATCCGTGTTCGTAGATTAGCCGGTGCCATTCCTGGGCGGTGCCGTAAAGAAAGAGGGCACCTAGAACGATCGTGAACAGCCACAAAAGCAAAAACGCGCCTCGTCGGCCCCGTTCCAGAAGCTTTGCCGCAAGATGGATCGTGAGGCTACTGGACAGCAGACAGATCGTGTAGAAGATGGGCGTTTCTAGCACTTCGCGCGGAGTAGGCCCTGTGAGACTCTTACCCACATAAAAAAGATAGGCAACAACGAAAATCGTGAAGATGACGCACTCAGCGAAGATAAGACACGCCATGCCGACTTTCCCACGATACGGGAGCTTCCAATCTTCGGGTGTTGCAGGAAACGTAGTTGTGATTGCGCTCACGGATGGATTCCTTCACTCATAGCGGCTGTCCGGGTCTTCCGGGTGCTTTAGGTCCCACAACGGACGGCGGCTGGCGACTGTTGGGACCGAGGCGAAGTTGTAGGCAGGAGGCGGGGAACTTACGGACCATTCGAGAGTCCATGCATCCCACGGGTCGTTCCCCGCTTTGGCTCCTTTGAAATAAGAAACAACTAGGTTCGCAACAAACACTAGAATTGCAATGCCCTGTACGAACGCGCCGATCGTCACCAGAAGGTTCAGGGTTTCCCAACCGCGGCCGGGCTCATACGTGTAGATTCGCCGCGGCATCCCGAGCAGTCCGGGAATGTGCATCACATCAAACGTCAAGTGAAACCCGATCAGGAATAGCCAGAAATGGAGTTTGCCTAAAGTTTCGTTGAACATTCTTCCCGTAATTTTTGGGTACCAGTAATAAAAAGCTCCGAACAGCGCAAACATGATTCCGCCGACGATCACGTAGTGAAAGTGAGCGACGACGAAATACGAGCCGCTAAGCTGCCAGTTGAAAGGCGCCGTGCCCAACATGATGCCGGTGAGACCGGCAATCAAAAATTGAAAGAGAAATCCGATACAGAACAGCATCGGCGTCTTGAATTGAATCCGCCCGCCCCACATCGTGCCCAGCCAGTTGAAGATTTTGATTCCAGTTGGGATTCCGACGGCAAACGTGGTAATCGCGAAAAAACCGTTGGCGTAGGAGTTCATCCCGATGGTGAACATGTGGTGCGCCCAAACGCTCAGGCTTAGGAACCCGATGCAAGCCGTGGCGCCCACCATGACCGGGTATCCAAAAATCGGTTTTCTAGAAAATACCGGGATGATTTCTGACAAAAACGCGAAAGCAGGAACCACCAGAACGTACACTTCGGGATGGCCAAATATCCAGAAAAAGTGCATCCAAAGGGTTGCCGAGCCTCCGGCTTGCGTGTCAAAGAAATGCCCGCCCATATAACGGTCCACGGCGAGCATGACCTGAGCCGCGGTGAGCGGCGAGATGGCTAAGATGACCATGCCTGCCATGATTAGGTTCAACCATGCAAATAAAGGCATGCGTCCCAGGGTCATACCGGGGCAGCGCATAGAAATGATGGTGGCGATAATGTTGATCGCCGTGCCGATGCTGCCGAAGCCTGAGACGAGCAGAGCAACGGTCCAATAGTCGGAACTATGCCCGGGGGAAAACGCCCGTGAAGTCAGCGGAGCGTAAGCCCACCATCCCACGTCGGGTGCATTGCCTGCCCCATACAGTCCGTTTCCACCAACGAAGCTGAAGTAGAGTAGAAGCCCACCAAACGCTGTCAGCCAGAAACTAAACGCATTGAGGCGCGGAAACGCCATATCCCGCGCGCCGATCATCAATGGCACCAGGTAATTGGCAAAGCCGAACATCACAGGGATGATGACAAAGAAAATCATCGTCGTCCCATGCATGGTGAACATACGGTTGAAAACCTGCGGCGAAACGAAATCGTTGTGCGGGCGCATCAATTGGATACGGATAATGGTTGCTTCAAGCCCGGCGACTACAAGAAAGAACAAAGCGTAAAGGATGTATAGAATGCCCAGACGCTTATGATCGACCGTGGTCACCCACTCGTGCAGCGTTTCAACCCAGGGCCGACCCGCGGCTTCCGCAGCTTGAATAGGTATGGCATCCGACGACATTGCTAGTTCCACTCTCTTTCTCTACTGCAGCGTTTCGAGATAGCGCACGAGTGCGTCCAGTTCGGCGTCGCTGAGCTTCATTGCCGGCATGAGCGAGCCAGGTTTGATCGCGTCTGGATTCTGAATCCACAAGCGCAGTTTTTCGGGCGTATTTTCTGCTGCACCGGCCGCGATAGTGCGACGGCTCATTAGGTGCGTGAGATCAGGACCAAAACGGCCAGTGCCGTTCGTGCCGCCGACCGCATGGCAATTTACGCAAGCAGTCGTTTCAAAAACGCGTCTTCCCGTGGCTTGCTTTTCATCTTGATTCGCTGCCTGTAGTTGCCCGCGTACCCAAATATTGAAGTCTTCCTGGCTGTCCACGTACACGCGCAAAAGCATCTTTGCGTGCTGCGTCCCGCAGTACTGCGCGCACTGCCCGAGAAATAGGCCCGTGTCATGAGGATCGAGCCACGTCTCGTTTGGATGATTCGGGATCAAGTCTGTTTTTCCCGCAAGCTGGGGAATCCAAAAACTGTGGTCAGTGTCTGAGGAAAGCAGCTTTAGGAATGTGGGGGTCGGATGGGCTGGGTCACTTACGGGTATATGGAGTTCGTTCGCTGTAACGATACCAAGCCCCGGATACCGGAATTCCCACCAGAATTGGTGCCCTACAACAGTTACCTCGATGGCCGTAGGAGGTTTTGGAGCGTCCTGGATGGCGTGAATCACGCGGGCTGTAGCGGCGAACAGCACCGCAACGATGAGCATTGGAATCACAGTCCAGGCCAATTCGATCTGCGTGCTCCCATACACCTGCGCCGGCTCTCGTTCTGTCTCTGCCCTTCGGCTGCGGAACTTCACCACGGCGTAAATCAACAAACTGGCGACGACCAGAAAAATCAGTCCAGTGACACCGAGGACGAAGTGAGACAGATGACGAATAGACGCCGCCGGCGTAGAGTGCGCATCGAAGATGCTGGGAACCGAGTGGTCTGCTGGCGTGCTTGCAATGCACAACTTTGCCCCGAGAAGTACTCCGGCGAGGAGTACCAAAATACCCAGGGCACGACTGACCGTCGCTCGCCAATCCGCCGTGCGCATCGTCTCGTCCATTCTGATCAAGTGTCCTCACAAACAATTCGGCCGCGCAGTGTTGCGCTTGAACGCTACTTCGCCTCTGAACTTTGCAACGCAGCCTCCACCGGACTACCCGGTAGCCCGCCCCACAAAGCGTCTGAACTGAATGCGTTATAGACCATTTCAATGAGGAGGCAAAAACCGTTGCGACACTCTTGTGTTCGCTGTTCAACGAATCGTCAAAAACTTGTCGCAACTGGTGCTGGTCGATTTGCGACGCTGCAGGTCCTAAGGCGTGGCGGGAGTGCGTTGGTCGAATTCTTGCGATCAGTTACGGCCTCGACCGCACGATCAAATCTCGCAATGAATTACGGGCTAACGTGTTGCGTAGTCTCACCTGCACCTAAACACTCACTTTCGATTGAAAATGAGAGGAACTAGCCGACTGGTCGACGATTCCACTATGGACGAAAAGTTGCTTTACGTTGAGCGTGAGAATCGGAGATCACGAATGCCTAACCCATCTAGCAGTGTAACTTTCAGTCGTCGCGTCAGCGCAGGGGCGGCCGTCAAGCCGCTGCCGGTATTCAGGGCGAGGAAAGGGTCTGCCCGGCCGGGCTCCGGCAAGCTGGTAAGCCACGAACCCAACCACACTGTCAAAACGGAGATTCCTGCAACAGAAGCCTTCCACGAGATGTTCGTCACGTCACGCGTAAAATTCGTAGCGATGGCCTATTCCATTCTTCGAAATACAGCAGACGCTGAAGATGCAGTTCAAAACGCCTTCATTTCAGGGTATCTGCATTTGCGCAACTTCCAGGGCCGGTCTGCGCTCAAGACCTGGTTCACGCGGGTGGTATTGAATGCCGCTCTGATGATCCGGCGGAAACGAAAGCCTGTTCAGTTCGTATCGGCGCCGGAATGGGCGACAGAGAACGGCAGCAAGTGGATGGACGGAATTCCGTCGCCTGAACCGGACCCTGAAATGTGCTGGGCAAAGTCCGAGGCGCTGGGCTTGATCGAGGAATTGACTGCACAGCTCAAGCCGCGTCTTCGCGCGGCATTCTTGATGTACTACCGCAACGACATGTCGGTGAGTGAAGCACGCGCCTTGGCTGGAGTTTCGGTCTCAACGTTCAAGGCACGCCTCTTTCGCGCCAGGTGCCAAGTTATCCGCGAAACAAAGCGTGCGCTTGTTCGCCGCCCGCAGAAACAAGCGTCTGACAGATTCTCCCTGGCTGTCGACTAGCTCTACATTCGCAAAGAGAAATAAATCACAAACGTACTAACGTGGGCGACTCTGCTGAACAGAACTTCTTTTCGTTGTGCAACGTTGGGCTTCGGAATGGGCACAATCCGCAACTGAACATCACCTGGATTCATCCTTGCGAGGTCTATGACTCTGACTTCGCGCTTAGCGGTCATTAACAGGTCACTTCCAACCATCGGTGCGAACGCAGAAAGCTTCTCCACGCACGGAGTTCAGGAATCCAACTGATCTCGTAGACGAGTTCACATTCTTCGGTCTTGTGATGACTTTCGTTCCACAAGACGCGATTCTCGGTAATCCAGTGCGTGTCCGCTCCCTTGGGGAATGAGGCTGCAGCTGAATTATTTATTCCGACCAGAATTGCTGACATATATACCACCCAACGCCATTGACTCTAATTCATTGCTCTTGTGCTCTCGGGGTGCGCCCCATGGTCCGTTGCAGTTCGGCCCAAGCCAGGAGGTATGCGAGGTTCGCTTGCAACAGATCTGCCTTCGCCTTGTAGTTAGCGGCAATGGCCTGCCGCACCTCGGAGACGAGGACCAGGCCTTGTTGCTGCTGGTTACCGGCCAGACGTTCGCTTTCTTCCCGCAGCTTGGCAACCTGGAGGGCAACATTGACCATGCTCCTGGTTCGCTCGACCTTGTTGTAACTGCTTTCGATCTCGACGGCCACTTGGTCTTTCAGGCGCTCCAAATTCTGTTCTGACTCCGCGAGTTGGGTCTGGCTTTCGTGGACGTTGGCGCGGCGCTTGCCGAAGTCCCAGAGGGTGTAATTCACGTTTATGCCGACCGTTCCGAAATTTCTCACCAGAAAGGGAACACCGTCCTGGTAGCTGTGCCGCGCAAAGGCGGTGACGTCCGGAATGTAGGCCGTTTTTGCGGCGGCCACGCCGGCTCGGGCCTTCTCGATAGTGGCTTCGGCCGACTGTATCTCAGGGTTTTCATCCCAGGCTGCCTTGATACAGTCCGTTTTGCTCAACGTCTCGAAGCGCGTGACGTCTTCGGGCTGCAGTTCCAATTGAGTGTCCAACGGAAGCCCAAGTAGATCGTTCAGTTCCGTCGTATAGTCCTGGATCTGAAGGTCTGCGGTCAGCACCGTCTGTTGCGATTCGAGGAGCGTGGCACGGCTTTGAATTTCAGAGACCTGGAGAGCACTCCCACCCTGAACGTTATTTTCGTTTTCCCGCAGCGTCTCACTGGCGAAGGCTGTTTCTTGCTCCGCGGCCTTCTTCTGCATCTGGGCCACGAGAATGCCGTAGTAGAGCGAGTGTACCTGGAGCGCTACTTCGTTCTCTCCATTCCTGAGCTCGTCGCGTGAATTCGCAATTTCGGCGGCAGCGGCACGGTTTTCCTGATGGATCCGCAAGAGTTGTGTCAGCGGCTGAGCGATCATCGTGCCGCTCGAATACAGCGTCTGTTTGCCCTGCTGCAGGTTGGTGTTCACCGCTGGAATAGGAACTCCGGAAACCGTGCCGAAAGCACCGGGAGGCACGTTGAGGGCCTGAAGTTCGCTGATGTGCAGGGCATTTGATTGATTCGTGATCGTGGGGAAATAGTCCGACCGGGCAGCATCCTTTTTATATTCGTTTTCCTTGACCTTGAGCCGGGCGATCTTCAGTGTGCGGTTCTGTGCGACAGCCAGCCGAACGGCTTCCGCCAGCGTTAGTCGGCGAGTTTCCCCGGCAAGGCATGAATGAGAG
>Ga0126381_100004764_pt1 | contig 14823 bp, 15 predicted proteins | sample PanSoiMetPlot_28_FD_96465 | JGI IMG/M metagenome (GOLD analysis project Ga0126381, IMG submission 96465) | Tropical forest soil microbial communities from Panama - MetaG Plot_28 | ecosystem: Environmental > Terrestrial > Soil > Tropical forest > Bulk soil | place: Panama | collected 2016-02-17
GCTCGAGACCGCCTCTATTTCCAGGAGTTGTCCAACGAAATCAGATCCACGGAGGTCACGAATCCTGTCCCAGAGCCTCTTGGCGGGCGGTGCTTGGAACACCGTGTTCTGATCCCGGACAAAAACAAAACCAACCTGCGGATGGCCAATCGCCTGCAGCAACAACTGGTGTTGAATATGGCTCGTTTCTGTATTGTCGGTCCGCAGAAATTTTCTGCGCGCCGGCAAATTGTAAAACAATGCGCGCGCTTCGATAAGTGTTCCAGGTGCTTCGCCAGATGAGCGTACCGAATCGATCTTGCCGCCATTCACCAGAACCTCCGTGCCCTCGAAGGCATCTCGCGGTCGCGTTGCCATACGAAATCGGGATACGCTGGCGATGCTCGGCAAAGCCTCGCCCCGGAATCCGAGCGTCGCGATTCTGGCGAGGTCCTGGCCGGTTCGTATTTTACTTGTGGCGTGCCGTTCGAGACTGAGCAGCGCGTCGTCTCGGTCCATGCCAATGCCGTTATCGACCACACGAATCACCGACATGCCACCACGAGCTATCGCCACCTCGATGCGGTCTGCTTCCGCATCAATGCTGTTCTCCACCAATTCCTTCACCACTGACGCAGGCCGTTCTACAACCTCGCCGGCCGCAACCTGACTTGCGACTTCGTCCGGCAAAAGAACTATTCGGCCCATGGCGGTAAGGATACAGGAGACGGGAGAAAGAATACAGGAGTTCCAGCGGGACCGTATTCCCTTATTCCGTATTCCGTATTCTGTATCCTGTATCCTGTATCCTGTGTTCTGTATCCTGTATCCTGTATCCTGGCCCTTTCCGCGCTGGTTTGACTTTCTCGGTCGGTGTCGGTTAATTGAGATCGGGATGATCACTGTCACAGATTCTGCCATTCGCCAGCTGCGGTCGCTCGTCGCGGACAACGCCAGCTACCGAGGCAAAGGGCTACGAATCTTTGTCGAGACCGGAGGTTGCGCCGGGATGCAGTATGGCATGCAATTCGACCACGCCAAGGAAGGCGATCTTCATATCCAACGAGAAGGTGTAGAAGTATTGATCGATGCGTACAGCTCAGAATTCCTGAAAGATGCGACGATCGATTTCACCGACGGCTTAACGGGTGCCGGCTTCAAGATCACCAACCCAAACGCTACTCGGAGCTGCGGTTGCGGCAGCTCGTTTGAAATGTCCCGTGAGAGCCGCTGAGGTCGCACGCTCGAGCAGAAAACCGCACCAGGAACCAGAGAGCGATAACCTCTTCGGATGGACCGTCTTTATCCTGTCGTTGTGTGGCATCGCAGTCGCATGCTGGATTGGAACCTTCTACGTTTTTACCCACCCAGAGGAACCATTTGATTACCAGCTTCTTGCAAAACTGCATAAGCTCGATCCGCCTAAACGATTCGAATTGACGGCAGCACCGGCCGGCGAATTTCTTCCTCCCGACAAATTGCTAGCTAAATTTGGTACGCTGACTGAGACGCAGCTCAACGAGGAGAGCAAACAGCTGCTACGGTCATATCTCAGAAATTATGACCATCACGTCGGCAAAGTTTCTTACGTAACCGGCAAGTTCACGATCCTGGACAGTTATCCTTTAGGCGACAGCAAGTTCATGGATTCTGGAATGGTCGTGATAGCCCAATCCGTGGATATTCCGACTATATTCATTGAGCACCTGTTTCCCGCTGGTCCAGATCACCTGAAGCCGATGCAAAAGACTTTGACCACCGGGCTTGGGATTGAATTGAGGCGCTCCTTCGATTTGTCCGCGCTGATTCACGTAGAAAATCTTGGCAACAGCCGGCTGCTCTTCACGTGCGTTCCTCTTTTGTACGGGCCATACGGCACAACGGAAAGCGGCTCGGGATTTCAACTTGATCCACCAAAAGCCCTTAACCTGAAAGCGGGCTTACCGGTGGTTTCGCAAAGCCAGATCCGTGACGCGGAACAGCGGTACGCCCAATACCGAAAAGCGATGGGCGGTTCCGAGGTCGCGTCTGCGAACAAGAACACCAAACCCGCACCCAGCCTAATCGGTTCAGAGCCAACGCCGACTCCAACGCCTATCGCCAAAGCAACTCCCTTGATGCCGCTGCCAAAATCTGGAGGAAAGATTTCCGGAAAACAGCTGGCGGCGAATGCCGGACCTTCTGCTCAGCCAGCCGCTTTAGCGCCACCGCAACCACCCAAGGCAGCCTCTTCGCAACAGGCACCGGCAGCAACGCCCGCACCTTCGTTCGCAGCTGTGTCGACGACTACTCCTCGCCTGCAACCTTTTCTTACGGCTTCCCCTACTCCCGCCACGACCGGTGGGGTGGGATCCTGGCAAATCTATCGGCCAAGCCAGATGCCTCGTGGCCGATTGGTTGATGTCGACCAGAGCGTTGAGTTGGCCGATAAAGGTGTCGGCCCAGATCCAATATATCTCCGGGGAGGATTTGTGGTTACTGCCGCGAAAGACAATCGCGCTGTGCTTCGCCCGCAACAATCCTTGACCGACCGCGTGTTGAATCGCAGAAACGCCCGTGTCATCGCCGAATTCCCGCGCGGTGTGCCGACACCGCAAATCGGCCAGAATTTCCAGCGCGGTGCGGAGCGCCCCTTCCAGATTGTTGATGTACGAAAAGGGGCCGACGGCCAGGTCAACGTTTACGTCCGCGAGATCACCAGCGAATAATCCGCTCCGCTCTTCGGGTTGCCTCAGGAGTCGCAATCGCGAAACGCGGAACTCCAAACGTTAGTACACATCCCGTTTGTAGCGCTTGGACTTTTTCAGCGCTTCTACGTATTCGGCGGCCGCTTCTGGCGTCTTGCCTCCTTCTTTCTCGATGATTTGATGCAAAGCCAGATCGACATCCTTGGCCATTCGGGCCGCGTCGCCACAAACGTAAAAATGGGCGCCTTCCTCAAGCCAGGCAAAAAGATCTTTCCCATTTTCCAACATGCGATGTTGCACGTAGATCTTGTGCGCCTGATCCCGAGAAAAAGCTGTTTCGAATCGAGTCAGTACCCCCTCTTTTCGGAAGACCTCAAACTCGTCCTGGTAAAAGAAATCGGACTTCTTGCGTTGCTCACCAAAGAAAAGCCAGTTTCTTCCAGTAGCGCCAACCGCCTTTCTTTCCTGCAGATAAGCACGGAACGGAGCGATCCCGGTTCCGGGCCCCACCATGATGATTGGGGTAGAATGATCCTCGGGCAGCCGGAATCCTTTCGCTACATGAACAAACATCGGAACGTTCGCGCCGCCATCGATACGGTCAGCCAAATAGGTCGACGCTACACCCTTCCTTTTGCGGCCGTGGCTTTCGAATCGAACCGTAACGATGATAAAATGCACCTGGTCCTGGAACCCTTTCAGGCTGGAAGCAACTGAATAGAGCCGCGGTTGCAGTTTCCTCAGGGTCAGCACAAGCTCGTCGGGCGTAAAATGGATCGAAGGCCGATCCGCTAGGAAATCGATCAGCTCGAGTCCCCAAAGGTATTTGTCCAGCTCCTGCTTTCTCTCCGGCTGTAGAAGCGCTTTCAGATCCTCTTCTCCGGGCGATTTCCTTACCATCGCCTCCAAGAATTGCTTGGCGGGTTGCGTGATAACGAAATGTTTAAGCAGTCCTTCCCGGATCGAGAAAGTCTCGCCCTCCTTGTTCGTTACCTTTTCGTCGCCGGTGAAATGAAGCGCGTGCAAGAGCTCCTCTACCAAAGCAGGATCATTTTGAGGGAAGACCCCCATGGAATCGCCGACCTCGTACTGGAGTCCCGAGCCGGCCAGAGAAAATTCGTAGTGAAGCGTTTCCTTTTCCGAACCCTCAAGATTCAGTCGTCTTCGCGTTAACAGTTTGGCCGGAAACGGATTTTTTCGTGAGTATGGTGGGCTAGCCGGTGCTTCTGACATAAGCTTGGGAACGTATTTGTGAAAAGGTCCGGATCAAGGAGGAATCCCGGAACTTAGAAACCATGAGGCGAAGCGGTCGCTTTTCGTTCTCGTCCTCGCCATCGAGAACGAGAACGAGGACGATTATAGATTCCCTCGGGCGTTACGAAATCTGCGGCACCTTGACTAAAGGATTGAGAAGGTCCTCAACGCTCACAACTCCAACCATTTTGCCGCTCGGGTCGACGACAGCCGCAAGATTATGCGGCGAGGCACGGAGCCGCCGTAAAGCGGCAAAGGCCTGTTCGCCGGTTTGAATAATCACGATACGCCGCAAATGGTCTTGGGCCCTGCCTGACGGGGATCGATCCACAATGAAGTCAAAGACGTTCACAAGTCCGAGCGCTCTCCTGCCCGCGTCGACAATGGGAAAATTATCAGTTGATAACTTGCGAGTGAGTTCTCTGAGTTCCTCTACCGTTGTGCTCGGTTGAACGGTTACGGCTCGCTCCAGAGGCACCATCACGTCGCGCACCTTCACGTTTCGGAAATCCACAACGTTATGAATCATCTGACGCTCAATACTGCTGAGCGCACCGGTTCGCTCGATTTCGGTCGTGACATATTTCAGATCCTCCCGAGCAACCAGGATCTGTCGCGGCCGTTTCAGGCGAAGCAGTCTTCTTGCGACCCAGCTGCCCAGCCATGTTACAGGCATCAGGATACGAGAAACCCCATCCAAGAGAATCGCTACGGAGGCAAGCGCCGGGTAAGGGAGTCGCCGAAAAACCGATTTTGGCAAAAGCTCGACTACGAATAGAAATAGCGGTAGCGCCACCGCCAGAGTGATTGGATAACCCATCAGGCCGAACCAGCCGACCAGCTTTTGAGCTAGAAGAACCAGTGCCGCAATATTCAATAAACTGGTCACGACAAGAACCGTAACCAATAAACGAGCCGGTTGCTCGATCAGCTCTTGAAGCTGCGCCGCGGCCCGATCTTTTCGCCGGGCAAGCCGTCGGATTCGCAGGCGATTGAGCGAAAGAATGCCGGCCTCAGTTCCAGAAAACAAAAAAGAAATCAGCAGGCAGAATAACAACGCGATCCATGTCATCAGTCTGCGCCCCTCCTTTTCGCAATGAGCACTTCAGTTACCCGTTTCCGACTACTCTGGCGGATTTCGAGTCGCAGAGGATCAATCTCAAGAGTCGCTCCGGGCCTTGGCACATACCCCAATTGAGTAAAAATCAGGCCTCCGATAGTATCCAGACCTTCCCGCTCTAGTGCCACACCGGTGATCTCGCTGAGATCATCCAGGCGCGCATTTCCGCTCGCGATCCACGTGCCGTCGCCGATCTCCTCGATTGTGAGAGAGTCGCCACCTCGGGGAACTGCGTCTTCGATGATTTCTTCGGCAATATCGTTGAATGTAACAATTCCTTCGGTACCCCCAAACTCGTCGACTACAATCGCCAAGCGCTGAGGATGAGTCAGAAACGCCCGTAGCAGGTCGAGCGCTCTGATTGTTTCAGGCACAAAAGAGGGCGCTTCCAGATGCTCAGTGTAATGTTCTTCATGGTCCAACAGGAACCGTTTTACATCCAGAATACCGAGGATTTCGTCCGGGCTGTCACCGTACACCGGCACCCTTCCGTGGCGCTTGAGACTGACCTGCTGAATCACTGTGTCGTTTGAAAGAGTGTCCGGGATCGTAAAGGCGTCGACACGAGGTGTCATGCAATCCTTCACGGTCTTGTCTCCGAGTTTGATGATCGCGCTAATCATCTCTCGTTCGTCGGGACTAAGTTGACCTTCTTCAACACCTAGTTCTACCAGAGTGACCAGCTCATCATCGCTTAACCGATCCTGGGGCACCGGATTTTCCTTTGCGAACAAATCTGCAACCTTCTCGGCAAGTCGTTGCGACGATCGCGTAAACGGTCCGAGAATCGGCATCAAAATTCTTAGCGTCCGGATTGCGGTTTTCGAAAATCGGAACGGGTCTGCCAGGGCGAGCATTTTCGGAAGGATGTCGCAGATGACAATAATCAATCCAAAGATCGCCAGCGCCTTTAGCCAGTTGGGCAAAGCGGATGAAACAGAATGCACAAAAGCCCAGGCAAGGAGGATGAGTGGAATATTGATTAGGGTATCGGTAAGCAAAATCACGCTAAGGACTCCGCGCCGATCGACCATTAGTTTTTCAAATTGCTCGGCGGTCATCGCATCCCGTTCCTTCCATCGGCGGACCTGGAAACTGGTGATCGAAAAAAGTGCTGTTTCCATGCCAGACACAAAAGCGGAAGCCGCGGCTAGAAGAATCAGAATCAGCAGCATCGAGACCATTACCGTAGCCGCCTCCAACAACAGCACTCAAGCAATCTTGTAGGGAGGCGAAAGCCTCGCCGCCAACAGCCCAAGTCCGGCCGCCCTTTCAGGGCGAACCGTGTTCGTTGCCGATTTACCCAGGGCTAAAGCCGACGGGGCTAACGTCAATGGCCACTTTGTGGCCTCGCTCCGAAGGAGCAAAAAAGGTCAGCACAGGGCTTTAACCCTGGGTCCGGATACCGTCAACGACCCGCCTTGAAAAGGGCGGCAGACGCCGGCGCGCCGCTAAAAGTTTTAGGTTGAACGGGGCGCTCCTCGCCCGACAATTCGAGTTGTTACCCAATGAAGAAGAGCCACCGCATAGCCTCCTTCGTAGAAAGCCTGGATACCGGCGCGCACCCCGATCAGGATCCCCACTATGTCGGATACTTTGTTTGTTTTAACGACCAGCGCTATTACGAAGCCCACGACGTGCTCGAACAGCTGTGGCTGAAATCCCACGGCGCGCATCATCAATTTTTCAAAGGCCTCATTCAACTAGCCGGCGCTTTTGTTCATTTGAAAAAACAATACTTACGACCCGGACACGCTAAAGATGGCCGGAGATTGAGACCCGCCTGCAGGCTGTTCAGAATTGCCCAATCCAATCTGGAACCTTTCGCACCGAAATTCCTGGGTTTGGATGTAGCTGAAGCAACACGCTTGTGCGCGGCGAATATTGCTGCAATCGAGCACAGCGAATTTCGAAAGAACCCCTGGAATCCGGAAAAAGCACCTCGGTTGACGATGAACCCATAGGATGGGCAGCTCTTCTGTTTAATCGATTGCCTTGCCAGTCAACCGCGATAAACTGTGCCCGGTTTAGCCTGAGTTGGGAGTAGCGTATGTCGCACGTTTTTCGAATTCTGTTCTTGGCGGTCATTCTTCTGGAGTTTGTATGCGTCACGGAGGCGCAAATAGCCGGAGCTTATATCGCGATCGATCACACCACTGGCTACGTCTTGGACAGCTATAAGCCGCGGGATAAACGCCCGGTCGCGGATTTGACAAAAATTGCTACCGCAAAGGTGGTTCTGGACTGGGCCGAGAAGACCGGAGCAGATCTTGCCCAACAAGTGGTCGTGCCGCCCCAGGCTCTTACGGACATCGGGGGCGGGAATACGATCGGTTTGCAACAGGATGACCTTATAAGCTACCGCGATCTGATTTACGCAATGATGATGCAATCGGACAATGCGGCCGCCGAAACGCTCGCTTACTACGTCGGCTTCGCCCTCCGCTCTCAGGGCGGTTCGCAAGGGTTGAGCGCTGAGGAAACGTTTGTCTCGCAAATGAACGCTCTCGCCCGTCAATTAGGTACGGAGCGTACGCTTTTTATTAATCCGCATGGTCTGGAACCACGCAAAGGACTTCAGCCTTATTCGACCGCGTCGGATATGGCGAAGCTGGCTCAGTACGCGATGAAAGACCCCGGCTTCCGCTTTTACGTGTCGCAAAAAGAACGGAAAGTCACAATTGTCCGGGCTGGCCGCCCTTGGTTTTACATGCTGCGCAACACCAATGAGCTGGTTGGCACCAACGGTATTGACGGCGTCAAAACCGGCCGAACCGCAAAAGCTGGGGATTGTATTATTCTTTCCTCGCAACGGGACCCTGAAGTGAAGCAGGAAGGTGCCACGACTCTGGTAACCACCAGGCGCATCGATTTAGTCGTTCTGGCCGCTACGGACCGGACGGCGGCCACCAGCGAATTATTGAACAAAGCATGGTCGCTCTATGGTCAATGGGCAGCCGCAGGACGGCCGCCGATGCCCTCCACCCGTTAGCAATCGAAACAACATGGATCCGATACTTCAGCTCCTGCAACAAAATGCCTGCATGTCGCGCAAAGATATCGCCAGCGCAGTGAATCTTTCTGTAGAAGAAGTCGAGCAGCGCATTAAAGATTACGAGCAAACAGGAGTGATTCTTGCTTATCAAGCCGTGATTGATACCGAAAAACTCCCCAGTGACGACGTAATCGCATTCATCGAGGTCCGGATCACCCCGGAGCGCGGCGGAGGCTTCGATCGACTCGCCGAGAGAATCGCCAAGTTCGATGAAGTCAAAAGCTGCTGGCTGATCAGCGGCGGATACGATTTGGCAGTAATGGTTGAGTGCAAAAACCTCCGCGCGGTTGCCAGGTTTGTCGCTGAAAAGCTCAGCACGGTTGAGGGGGTGCTTTCCACGGCAACCCGATTCCGGTTAAAAAACTACAAACAGAACGGTGTCCTGTTAAGTCAGGGAGAGCAGGTTGAGCGGCTTCCGGTCACGCCGTAGGTTGGAAGCTTCCATGGATTTAAGCCGTTACCTCGCGGACCATGTTCGCAACATCCCTCGCTCCGGTATCCGAGACTTTTTCGAAGTCGTCCAGGCGATGAGCGGTGTCATATCCCTTGGGATCGGAGAACCAGATTACGTTACACCCTGGCGAATTCGTGAAGCTGCGATCTTTGCGTTGGAAAAAGGAAAAACCGGGTACACATCGAATCTCGGTCTACTCCAGCTGCGGCAGGCGATCGCGCGATATCTCCAGCAAAGACACGCTGTTTCCTACGATCCGAAGACGGAAATATTGGTCAGCGTCGGTGTCTCGGAAGCGCTAGATCTCACGCTGCGCGCCTTATTGAATCCAGGAGACGAAGTCATTTTTCACGAGCCCTGTTACGTTTCGTACAGTCCCAGCATCGCTCTCGCTCACGGCAAAGGCGTGCCGGTCCAAACCAGAGCCACCAGAGATTTCCGACTGGACCCGATCGACGTAGAGAGTGCAATCACTCCCCGATCCAAGATTCTTCTACTGAATTTTCCAACAAACCCGACCGGCGGTGTCCTCAGCCCACAGGACCTCGAAGCCATTGCCGACGTTTGCATCCGGCATGATCTGCTCGTCCTCTCCGATGAGATTTACAGTGGATTGGTTTACGACGGTGGTAAGCATGCCTCAATCGCCCTCTTGCCTGGTATGAAGGAACGGACGGTCCTTTTAAATGGTTGCTCCAAATCCTTCGCGATGACCGGCTTTCGCGTCGGCTACGCGTGTGCGCCGGCGCCATTGATCGAGGCGCTGATGAAAGTGCACCAATACGCGATCATGTGTGCGCCGATCATGTCACAGGAGGCGGCGATCGAAGCTCTGGAAAATTGCGATCGCGAAGTCGAGGCGATGCGCAGAGACTACGAGCAACGGCGTAACTTTATTGTACGCCGGTTGAATGGCATGGGCTTACCTTGTCACTCACCAAAAGCAGCTTTTTACGCTTTTCCGGATATTAGCGGAACCCGGCTCTCGAGCGCGGAATTCTCAATGCAGCTGCTGAAGTCGCAAAAAGTCGCTGTGGTTCCGGGAACAGCGTTCGGAGCACCTGGCGAAGGATTCGTGCGCTGCTGTTTCGCTACGGGATTTGACAAGCTCAAAGAGGCTATGGACCGGATGGAGGAATTTGTAACGCCGAGATCGGATATGGAACAGCGGTAGCGGCGGGGATCGAGGGATTTTCTTTTATGTCTAATCGAGTTGAGAAGGCGGTGGTCCTTGCTGCGGGGCGAGGCACGCGAATGCGCGAGCTTACCAGCGACCTGCCAAAACCGATGGTCATCGTCCGCGGTAAACCCGTTTTGCAGCATATAATTGAGGGGCTTGCGGCAGCGGGGCTAAATCAAATCCTGCTCGTCGTGGGATATCGCAAAGAAGTTGTCCAAAGCTATTTTGGTGACGGCTCAAACCACGGCGCTCGGATTGATTACGTTGAACAAGTCGTTCAGGACGGAACCGGAAAAGTTGTGGAGCTTGCCAAAGAGTTTTGCGGCTCTTCTCCTTTTGTACTGAGCTATGGCGATATACTGGTCGAGCCCTCCACCTATCCTGCGTTCGCCAAACTTGGTGACGCAGAGATGATCCTGGCCGTTCGCCGATCTACAGAAATATCGAAAGGCGGTGCCGTTTACTTGAACTCAGCATTTGAAGTGTTCGACCTGCGCGAGAAACAGCTAGCGCACGAAGTTGCCACTCCCTGGTACAATGCGGGGATCTACACCTTCAAAGAGAGCATTTTTTCGTACGTGTTCCGCTTGGAACGATCTCCTCGCGGCGAATACGAACTGACAGACGCGGTTCGAGCCATGGCACTCGAAGGCCGCAAAATTAGAGCGGTAGAAATAAAAGGCGACTGGGCAGATGTACGGGATCCGGAGGCCTTGGCGGAGTTAAACCGCGGCGTCAGCAGCCCGGGCACCGGTAGGACGGACATTTAGCTCGGCAACGGTTAAGGACCAGAACGACGGAAGCAAAGTCCCTTCACGCTTCCAGGTTGACGGCTGATTCGGCGATCGCCAGCTTGAATGAGCCTTGGGTAGCATGCTTATTTGTATCATCAAATGGATATCGGCTTTGCACAGATTAATGCCACCGTCGGCGATATTCAGGGCAACCTGGAGCGTATCTACTCCGCTTACACGAAAGCCGTGGCGAACGGCGCACAGATCGTTCTAACCCCGGAACTTGTCCTGAATGGATACCCACCCCAGGATCTCGTCTTTAAATCACGGTTCGTTCCGGAAACATTGGAAGCATTAGAGGAGCTGCATCACCGGATCGGCACGGCTCCTCTTCTGGTCGGATACGTCGATTGTAACCCGAACAAAATTGGTAAACCATTTGTGAACGCCTGCGCCGTGCTGGTGAAAGGCGAACCGATTCGGAAGGTTTTTAAGACGCTTTTGCCGACCTACGACGTATTCAATGAAGCGCGCTATTTTGAACCCGCCCAGACGCAGGAGCCAATTGAGCTGCTGGGAACCAAGGTCGGAGTCACGATTTGCGAAGATGTCTGGACCGACAAATATCTCGAACGCGATCTCTATGCCCAGGATCCGGTCAGGACTTTGGTGACAAAGGGCGCGCAGCTGATCGTGAACCTGAGCTCTTCGCCGTACACAGTTGGCAAGGCTGCCCTACGGCGGCAGATGGTTTCCGAGCTCGCCCTTCAATACAGAATCCCGTTCTATTACTGCAACGCTATTGGGGGAAACGACGACCTGATCTTCGATGGAAATTCATTTGCCATCGATGCCCATGGAAAGGTTACCTTGGCGATGGCGCCCTTCCAAGAAGAGATCGCTATCGCGAAGGCTACGGATAAACCTTGCTCGGTAGAAGACCCACTGCCTGAAGCCGAGATTTACGATGCGCTGGTTCTTGGTGTTCGAGACTACTTCGCAAAGTGCGGCTTTCGGACCGCTGTTCTAGGTTTAAGCGGAGGAATTGATTCCGCAGTCACGGCAGCGATCGCGGTTGCCGCGCTGGGCAAAGACAATGTCGTCGGCGTCTCGATGCCGAGTGCTTACTCCTCAAAGGGAAGCGTCGATGATGCTCACGCATTAGCTGAGAGCCTCGGAACCGTGCGGCATGTTATTCCGATTAAGGAGCCATTCGAGATCCTGAAAAGTCAATTTAAAGAAATTTTTGCCGGCAGGAGTGAGGATACCACTGAAGAAAATATGCAGTCCCGGCTGCGAGGCCTCATTCTGATGTCTCTGTCAAACAAGTTCGGCCATCTGCTGCTGACGACAGGAAACAAAAGCGAGCTGGCTGTTGGCTATTGCACGATCTACGGCGATATGTGCGGTGGCCTCGCCGTGATCAGCGACGTGCCAAAAACGATGGTCTATAAGTTAGCGGCCTGGATCAATCGCGAGCGCGAGATTATTCCGCCAAATTCAATCAGCAAACCGCCCAGCGCTGAGTTAAAGCCCAACCAAAAGGACCAGGATACACTTCCTTCTTATGACATTCTCGACGCCGTATTGAAACTCTACGTAGAGGAACACCTCGGCCCGGAAGACATCATCAGTCTTGGCTTCGATGCAGACGTTGTCCGCTGGATACAACAGCGAGTCGACATGAATGAATACAAACGGCGTCAGGCGGCAATTGGACTGAAAGTGACTACGCTTGCATTCGGGACGGGTTGGCGTATGCCTATCGCGCAGCGATACCTGCGGTAGTGTCCTGCTACTTCGCAAGCAGGACACAAATCCATCTGGAAATGAAAGACTACTTAGCTTCCCGCCAGCAGATGGTGGATGTGGCGCTGGAAGTGTATTTGCCTGAACCAAAGGTTAAACCCGAGACAATCCATAAGGCGATGCGGTATAGCGTGTTCGCCGGTGGGAAACGGTTGCGACCGATCCTTTGCATCGCAGCTGCAGAGTGCTGTGGAGGAAAGTCCAAAGATGCCATGCCGTTGGCGTGCGCCGTCGAATGCATTCACACTTATTCTCTCATTCATGATGACCTCCCCTGCATGGATAACGACGATTTCAGGAGAGGAATGCCAACCTCGCATAAAGTATACGGCGAGGGGATCGCAGTGCTCGCTGGAGACGCCCTACTGACCATCGCATTTGAATTAGCGTCGAATACGGCCGGATGGCCGCGCTACCCAATTCGCAGCGTCGTCAATGAGCTCGCCGTAACCGCCGGAAGCAGACAATTGATCGCCGGTCAGGTTGCTGACCTCGAGAACGAGGGAAAAAAAGTCTCTCTCGCGAAGCTCCAATTCATTCATGAATGCAAAACGGCGGCGCTGCTGCGAACATCGGTCCGGTTAGGCGCGATGAGCGCTAATGCCACGCCGCGCCAACTCAGCAATATTTCCGGGTTCGGCCACAACCTCGGGCTCGCGTTCCAAGTCATTGACGACATCCTCGACGTTACACAGACAACTGAAAAACTCGGCAAAAGCGCCGGAAAAGACCTTGCAGCTGAGAAAGCGACCTACCCGTCGGTGGTTGGTCTGGAGCGTTCCAGGAAGATCGCTCAGAGTCTGACTGAAAAAGCGCATGCCGCGCTCAAACCGTTCGGGCGCAAGGCGGAGAGACTACACGGGCTGGCAGATCATCTCCTGGCACGGGAATACTGATACCAATAGTGGCATCAGCGCCAGCACTGCCAACAAGGAGGAAAAGGCACCGTAGGCCAGGACGATTTGGCATCGTTGGCACTGTCGGCGTTGTTGGCATTCCGCTTCCGCTCGCCTAAAATTTTATTTGTCATGGCACACTCGCTGTGGCACTTTCCGGGCCTTTCCAAACATTCCGAGTCATGGCATACGCAATAATTCGTTCCGGTGGTAAGCAGTATCGGGTAAGCCCCGGAGACACGATCAGTGTGGAAAAATTAGAGGCTTCAGCCGGCGATAAGGTAACCTTTGCGGATGTCCTTTTACACGCGGAAGGATCGAACGTCACTCCAGGGACGCCTCTGATCAGCGGAGCAAAGGTAACCGGTGAAGTTCTCGAACAGTTCAAGGACATAAAAATCGTCGCATTCAAATATAAACGGCGAAAAGGGTATCACCGAACAGTCGGTCATCGTCGTCATTTGACTCGGGTTAAGATCGAAACGATTGATCTTTAGTATCGAAAGGTTTTGGAAGCATGGCGCACAAAAAAGGTCAAGGCAGCGTTAGAAATGGACGCGACAGCGTTAGCAAACGCTTGGGCGTAAAGAAGTTCGGCAGCCAGACTGTGGTTGCCGGTAACATCATCGTTCGCCAGCGCGGTACGAAGTTTTTGCCGGGGAAAAATGTAGGGCTTGGTCGGGACTATACGATCTTCGCTCTGGTAGACGGCATTGTACGGTTCGATCAGAACGGTCGCCGGGTCAATGTCGAGCCGATCGAAGCGGCGCAGGTAAGCTCGAATAACTAATCCGGTAGCTGGATTCCCTCCCGACGGAAAAAGCGCCTCGATAGTTGAGGCGCTTTTTTTGTTTCATCTAACCAGGCGCTACACCATAGACGGGCGAAGAATGTTTAATGTTGTGCTAGTCGAACCCGAGATTCCTCCGAATACCGGTAACGTCGCTCGTCTTTGTTTGGCAACCGGAAGCCGGTTGCACCTGGTCAAGCCGTTGGGCTTTTCCGTGGACGATCGCCAGCTCCGCCGTGCCGGGATGGATTATTGGCATCAAGTGGATTTGCAATATTGGGAAGACTTGAATGCCTTTGAAACGGCTACACGTCCCCCAACTCGGCGCTTTTTATTTACTACCAAGACTGATCGGAGCTATTGGGACGCCGAGTTCAAGCCCGACGACTATCTTGTTTTTGGGAGAGAAACGAGAGGCCTTCCGGAAAGCCTGCTCGACGCTCAATCTGAGCGCTGTCTAACCATCCCTATGCGGCCGGGAGCACGGAGCTTGAATCTGGCTACGGCTGTCGCTGTGGTATTGTTCGAAGCGGTGCGCCAACTGAAACAGAAAAAGCGTTGACTACCGAACCACAACTTGTCGCAAAAGATCTGCATCGGGCATTCAAGATCGGCGCCCGAAGAATCGAGGTACTTCGCGGCATTAGCCTCGAGATTCGGCGCGGAGAAGCAATTTTCCTTCGCGGCGCATCTGGAGCCGGAAAGACGACTTTGCTCTATACGTTAGCCGGCTTGGAGCGGCCCGAGTCCGGCGAGGTAACCTTTGAGGGCCACCGGCTTTACCGGAATGGGTCCTCAGCCGATGCGCGGATTCGAAACGAAAGGATGGGATTTGTTTTTCAAAGTTATTTTCTCCTGCCAGAAC
>Ga0126381_100004765_pt1 | contig 14820 bp, 8 predicted proteins | sample PanSoiMetPlot_28_FD_96465 | JGI IMG/M metagenome (GOLD analysis project Ga0126381, IMG submission 96465) | Tropical forest soil microbial communities from Panama - MetaG Plot_28 | ecosystem: Environmental > Terrestrial > Soil > Tropical forest > Bulk soil | place: Panama | collected 2016-02-17
ATGCCGACGGCAAGTCTTCTGTTGTCGGGTGAGAGAGCCGGGTTCGAGTAGTCCGCGGCCTCACCCACGACCTCGAGTTTCTTGCCGTTACGATCCACCCATTGCAATACAGACTCGGGAAACTGGTTGCCTCTGCGCCACATCAGCACACCGTTGGGAGAAGCGCTGAAAATCGCGCCCGGGACGGGGGCAAGCGAATCCATCCTCTCCAGGTGATCCGCTACTTGACGCGGTTCTCCCTGCAACTTCAGATTCCGCAGGTCGAACGGCTGGGCCATCAGCACGTCCCCTCTCATGAACAACAACTGCCCCGGTTCCACATATACGGCCTGGGCATTCGTGGCCACGATGAACTTGCGCTCATTCGAGTCCAGCGAACCGGCATAGATACCTTGCTGATCAGGCCGGCTGCTCGATGAGAGATACAGATAATGCTTTCCGTCCGGCAGAAATTGTGGCCACCGTTGCGTGGTTTCGCCTTCGGCCAGTGACCGAAGCTGCTTCTCTTCGCCATTGGCTGCATTCACCCGATAAAGCAGACCAGGTGCCTGCGCGATGAGAATGACCCCGTCACGACTCCACGTCCCGCCCCAACCGTAATTGGTGAGTGCAGAGATTGTGACGGGCGACCCTCCCGAAACGTCCACTTTCTGTAGGGTCTGGTTTGAAAAGAATGCTATCTGTTGTCCATCCGGCGACCAGAAGGGATTAAGGGGGTTTCCTCCCGGAATTGGGATCTCCGTGGCGCTTTCTGCATTCAGGGGACGGACAAACAGCCTTTCCTTCTCGCGTGCGCCGCCGGCTGCGGTAAAGGCGATGCGCTTACCGTCCGGCGATACCGCCGGGAGATCGTACCAGAAGAACTTCATGTTATCGGGTGCAGGGATGAGAAACCGGACCTCCTCTGGATCGACAGGTTTCTTTCGCATGTAGGCTGCGATCAGCGAAGCGAGCAGCAGCACCCCTGCTACCCCAGCCACAATCCACGCCAGCCGTTCGCGATTGCGACGCCTTGACGCAACCGGCGCGGGAATACCCGCCTTTGAGCCGGTCTCCGTTGTCCATTCCAACTCACTCTGCAGGTCGCCGGCGCTCTGCCATCGATCGTCCGGGGACTTGGCGAGACATCTGCGGACGATGCGATCCAACGCCGGCGACGCCATGGGCTGGATCGTCGAGACCGGCGGCGGATCGGCGGACATGATCGAAGCAATCAGGCTCGCATGGCTGGGACCCTGAAAGGCTTTGCGTCCGGCAATCATCTCGTAGAGCATCGCGCCGAAGGCGAAGATATCCGACCGCGCATCGGTCTCCTTGCCTTCGAGCTGCTCCGGCGACATATATTGAAAGGTGCCGAGGATCGTCCCCTCGGCCGTGAGCCCCTGCGTAACAGTCGCCGCTGAGCTGAGCGCCACGGACTCATTCATTTTGGCCAACCCGAAATCCAGCAGCTTGGCTCCGCTGCGAGTCAGCATGACGTTAGCGGGTTTCAGGTCCCGGTGAATCACTCCTTTGCGGTGTGCGGCGTCGAGTGCACTGGCGATCTGAGTTGCAATCCGGAGCGCCTCTCCGATCGGCAGCGGGCCCCTCTGAAGTCGCGCTTCAAGGGTCTCTCCTTCCAGATACTCCATCACCAGATAACCGGTCGAGTTCTCGCGGCCGATGTCGTAAAGAGCGCAGATGTGCTGGTGATTCAGGCTGGAGATGGCCTTCGCTTCGCGCTCAAAGCGCTCTGTGAAGTGTCCGGTACATATCTTGATGGCAACGGTACGATCGAGACGGGTGTCGATCGCCGTATAGACTTCGCCCATCCCCCCCGCACCCGACAGGGCAACGATTTCGTACGGTCCCAAACGCGTTCTTGCTGCTAAGGGCATCGACCCGCATCATACCGCTCGGTGGGAACTCCGCAACATGATTTCATATGAAGCAGAACTCAATTCAACAAATCGCGATGAGTCGCCAATGCACTCACCGAAAAGCAGGCAGCGTACGCGTACGATTCTCGACTTGGGTTCACTGACCCGAAGAGAGAGGCCCGGTCACCTGGCTGATTCCCACAGCCCTCGTCTTGACACCGCTGTTAACCTTTAAATTAGGAAGTAAACCAAAGCCCGGCCAAGCGCCGGGCTTTCTGCTTCCCAGAGAATGACATCACACGTGCACTGGAAGTCCAAACCTAAAGTCTCTGTTTTGAAATCTTTGCATCAAAAGATAGGGGGGGTACCTGACACCGTCGTCGCATTCCCTACGCACTGTTATCGGGTCTACCGTCGGCCAGCCGCAGCCACCGCGATCGCCCGGTCACGGCGCTTGCTGATCGACGATTCGTTCGTCGCCGTGTGAGTCGAGCGGTGATACCCGGAGTGCCGCTGCAGCACCAGTGCTCCCGCTCCGCGCAAGCGCGACAGCTCACCGTCGGTCGTCGTCATCAGCCGCGGTGGAGTCCCGGCGAGCATCTGGCCGTTCAGTTCCGCCTCCACAACCGGCCCGAACCTCGACCACGATGAGGTGAGGTCGCCGGTGAAAAGAATCACCTCAGGCGAGAGCGCTGTCGTGACCAGCCTCAGCCCCTGGCCAAGATAGGCCGCCTGCTTGTTGAGCGCCGCGATCGCGTTCTTGTCGCCGTCCTCGGCCATGTTCAGGAGGTCCTGAATCGTAGCCACCGGAGAGTCGGGAATCATCTCCCCGTAATAGCGCAGCGCGGCGCGCGAGGAGGCATACATCTCCCAGCAACCAACCCGGCCGCAACCGCAGATCGGCCCGGAGGGGTCGATGGGAATGTGCCCGAACTCGCCCGCCAGACCCGACTTGCCCGCGACCATCTGGCCGTTTGCAAGAATCGCCGCGCCGATGCCCTCGGAGATCGTGACCAGCACGGCGTTGCGCACGCCATCCATGCGTCCGTACCACAGTTCGGAGAGCATGCAGGCGTTAGCCGCATTGTCCAGTTCGACCTGCAGCGGAATCCGCCGCTCGATCGCCTGCTTGATGTCGTAGTCGGTCCACTGCTTCAGGTTCGGAGCCATGATCAGCTGCTGTGTGACCGGATCGACACGTCCCGGCAGACTGACGCCGATCCCCTCGAACGACTTCTCCGGGTGCCGCGCCTGCAGCCGCATCATGCAATCGATGACGTTGCTCACCCCGCGCTCAGGATCGGAGACCAGCGGAATCGATTCACGTGCAAGGAAGCGGCCGTTGAGATCGACGACCGCAACGATCGCCTGCTTCGGCCGGATGTCCGTGACCAGAATGACGAGATCGTCATTCAGCGAGAGCAGCGTCGGCCTGCGTCCGCGAGGCCTGCGCGCCGCCGCGCCCTCGACGATCCACTTCTCGCGAAGAAGCTGCTCGGCGATCAGCGAGACTGTACTCGGCTGCAACCCGGAGAGCCGCGACAGGTCGGCCCGCGCAACAGGCTGCTTGGTGCGGATCAGCTCCAGCACCACATCGCGGTTGATGTCGCGCGCGACCTCGCTTGAGGCCAGCTCCACGTATGCCAGATCGATTCTCCGGATTCCCCGCCCCGCCTTCGCCTGTAACTTGCTCATAAGGTTATCTCTACTGGTTTACACCACTTGCGAGCTGCCCGCCATCGACAACAATGATCTGCCCGGTTGTATATGAAGCATCATCGGACGCAAGATACACAGCCGCGCTCACAACCTCCTCGGCCTTGCCGAACCTCCCCAGAGGAGTCCTCAGCAACAACTCGTGGCCCCGGGGCGAGTCCAGCAACTCACGGTTCAACGCAGTCGGAATGATTCCCGGAGCAATCGCGTTGACGCAGACACCTGAAGACGACCACTCCACTGCGAGCGAACGCGTCAGCGCTCCCACCGCCGCCTTGCTCGCTCCGTAAGCCGCCACATCGCGGAACGCGACCATCGTCGCCATAGAGGCGATATTGATGATGCGGCCGTACCGCCGCTCAAGCATCGAGCGCCCAAACACCTGGCACCCCCGCAGCGTGCCCGTCAGATTGATGTTCATGATGTTGTTCCAGATCTCTTCGGAACACTCAAGCGTAGGGATTCGTCGCGTGATACCGGCGGAGTTCACCAGGATGTCGACCTTGCCAAACTCCTTCAGCACGGCGTCGTGCAGAGCCTCAAGCGAAGCGCGGTCCACCACGTCCGAGGTGACGCGCAGCGTCCGGCCACCTAAGGCCTCGAGCGCAGCGGCTGTCTCATCGACCGCTTTCCTCGAGCGCGAGCTGGCAACAACATCAGCCCCCGCCCCGGCAAGGCCAAGTGCTATCGCCCTCCCTATGCCGAGTGTTCCGCCGATGACAACCGCAGTCTTGCCCGTAAGTGCTCGCGTCATCGACACAATCTTTCCTCGGCGCAGCTCCCGGCCACGATTCGCCGGGTATTAAATGCATTTCTATCTTTACTACAATAAATTCAGAATGTCACGATTCGTGACAACCTCAGGCCGCATCTAGCGCTCGCCTGCTATCCACTAAATTATTAGAAATAAAGGTAAATAACAACAGAAGACATCAAGAACAGACCCGATGCACGATCGACCGATCGCATCCCAATCTTGGGACCAAGACTTTATTTTATTTGGAATTAGAAATAATCGCTCACCGAAACACCGACGCCACGGAGTAAGGCTTCCGCCAAGGAGTCTTTGCTTGAGCTTCAGTTCGCTGCTTCCTGGAATTGAAGCGTCTCAATCTTCGCTATCGCCCACAGAGCCAGCTCTTTCTCCTCTGCGTGCGATTCTTCGAGTGCATGAAGCTGCCCAAGCGCAGCGAGGTCACCGTGCCACGCAACAATTCTGATGCAGCGTTCGCGCACCGCCCGGTCGTTCGAACTCAGGGCCGCGCGTACATACGGCAAAACGCCTGCGTTTGCCTTGACCAATATCCATTCTGCGCGATTGGCAATATCCACGTCGTTTGAATTCAGTTCAGCAATTGCTCGCCGGGGATCCTCACCGATCCGGTCCCATAGCTGGTATCCCGCAACAAGACCGGCAACAAGAGAGTAGTCCTCGACCGAGCGAAACGCCTGGCCTTCCATCATCGCCAGCGCGTCCGCTTCCGGAAGCATCTCTCCTGCCTGAACGAGCTTCATCTGGCCGCGGTACATCAACACAATTGGATCGATCTCCTGCTGGGTAAGCTTCGGTTTGCCGCGCTCCTTATAGTGCTCGTAATCCTCGGCGATAAATTGCTCATCCGTCTTGAGTGCGGCGGGAACTGCGCTAGCCGCCGCTGCCGGCTGATGCCGAGCCAGGGCAAGCGCAGCAGCTCCGCGAACCAGCGGCGAAGGATGGGAGAGGAATGGAAGAAGTTCGCTCGCCGGAACACCTCCCGGACAACGGCTGATTGCAAGCAGCGTCTCTTCAAGAACGCTGGCGTCAGTATCGCCAAGCAGCGCGAGCAGAGGCTGCGGTGAAGCATGCAGCATGCCGAGCGCCCAGGCGGCGTTCTTGCGCGCGGTCGGACTTTTCGCCCTCAAAGCCGGTAACAGTTCTTCAGCGGGTGTGGGAGGGTGCGACGTCACCAGCGCGATTGCGGCTGCGCGTGAGATCCGGTTGTCCTCGTTCAGAAGCCATTGCTCAAAGAGGTGCTGCGTTGGAAAACCGTCATAACGCGCAATTTTGAATATAGCGGCAGCGCGGCTGGGAGCGGGTCCGTCATTCGCTTGCCTCACAAGCTCAGCCAGTTTCGTCTCCGCTGGTCTTCCAACAGCATCCGCACCAAGGCGGGGATAGTCTACGAACAACGCATCGGCGCCCACAGCAACAGCAGCTCGCATGCCGGAGAGATCCATCTCGTGATGATTCGCCGTAAAGCTTGCAACGACGAATCTACCTTTGCTGTGCGCACCCTTGATCTCTTCCGCCGTCACACCAGGAGCGACATCACTCACCTGATCTTCATTAGCCCCAGGGCAGATGGCCTTAACGTCATCCCACTCGCCGCCAAAGCGAACGTGCTCCAACATGTCTTCGCTCCTGAGCAGAGCGATCACCTGCGGACCAATCCCCTTAGACTTGAGGTCGAGGTACAGCCCTATATGGAGCTCACGAGCCAAACGAAGAGCATCCTCGAACTTCGGAATTCGCATGACGCCGAATCTCGCGCTCATCCACGATCCTGCATTCATCAGGGCGAGTTCCTGCGAGTAGGTCTCCTCTACGACACCCATGCCATCGCTCAACCGCTCCAGCAGGCCATCGTGGTGAAGAACGATCTCTCCGTCGAGCGTGCGCGTGAGGTCGATCTCAACAACATCGCAACCCAACAGGGCCGCGTACTCGAGCGATTCCAGTGTGTTCTCTGGAAGGTCGGCATTGGCAGTACGATGACAGAACAGTTGAACGCGACCACGCTGGAATATCTGCGCGTGGGAAGGGTTCGCCGCGGCTCCCAATGCCAGTGCGACAATCCACACATACCACCAGAACTTTTTCGCTCGCATAGAGTGCTCGCCGAATCGTCAGCCCCGGACCATCAAAACGCATACTTCAGAGCGAACTGAATGATCCGTGGATGTGGTCCACCCTGCTCGCCCGTAATCCTTCCGAAGCTCGGGCTGGCAACAGCAGGCCCAAGAGGATCTCCATAACCCAAACTGTTATTTGGGTTCCCGAACTGAGGCGTATTCGTGAGATTGAAGAACTCCGTGCGGAAGAGAAGGCTTTGGCTCTCCTTTATTGGAAATGTCCTTCCAATCGCCAGGTCGAGATTGTGCTGTCCCGGTCCGCGTACGAAGCCTACTCCGCTGTTGCCAAAATCCTCATCCGCAATGCTTGTTCCGTTGGCAACCTCAGGAGCGCGCATAAATGCGTTCGCGTTCAGATAACCTCCCGTCCCCACCACGCGATCAAACAACGATCCGCTTGTTGTGGGATGGCCTCCCGGCGCCACTTCCGCTCTTAGCTGGCTGGTAAGAAGTCCGTAGACCGAACCTGCATTCGCATCGAAGACGCTAAGCGCGGCTCCGGATTGAATCACCGCAATTCCAGAAAACTGCCAGTTCGTCATGATGCGTCGTGCCATCGCGGGGGCCGAAGCAAACTTCGGGGTTGACCAGATAAAGTTCAGGACCAGGCGCTGAGAACGATCGTCGTTTGCCGGCCCGTAAGAGGAGTTGCGGAGATCGCGCTGATTATTCGTGGGCAGTTGCAGTTCGAAGACATCCGTGCCGCCCTCCCCATTTACCTGGTCCAGGTTCTTCGACCACGTGTAGCTTCCCTGGAACTGAAATCCATGGTCCATGCGTTTGGTCACACTCGCCTGCAGCGCGTTGTAGTTCGCGACAAAAACGGAATCCGTAAACAGCGAGCCGGGGCTAACTCCCTGAATCGGCATACGAGCGATCACGTTACCGATCGAGTTCGTCGTCTCCCCGTTAATTGGTTGTTGAGGACTCGCCAGCAGCGCCTGGTCGAACTGTAGCGATCCTGGCCTGTGGACTGACTGCGTTCCGACGTACCCCACTTGCAGCAAATACCCGCGTCCCATCTCATACTGCACGTTGAGGTTGTACTCGTACGTCTTGCCGTCTTTCAGGTCTGGATTCAATCCGATGATGAAAGGAAAACCATCAGGGACCAAAGGCTGGAATATCGGAAAGCTCGACGGCGGCAACATCAGTGGAACAAAGGGGCTCGCCAGCGAAGCCGGCCCATTCGGAGTTCCCGATTGAAACTGCGAAAGCGCAAACGGCGGCTGCGATAGCGTCTGCTCAGGAACATTCCCAGAGTGCTGATCAAAGTAGATGCCGAAGCCACCGCGCAGCACGATAGTCGGTGCATTCTTTACTTGCCACGCAAATCCGAGTCGCGGTTCAACGTCTCCGTAGGGTGTCTTGTAGAAACCTGCATAGGAATTCCGTACCACTCCAGATGGCACCTCGCCAATGAAGTTTGAGGGCACGGTGAAGCCGGCGAAAGTTCCGCTCTCAGGAATAGGCCCGATGGTGGCGATGTTAGCGTCAAAATTCGTCAGACGTCCGTGAATCTCCGTTGGAGCGCCAAAGATCTCATACCGAAGGCCTGCGTTGATTGTGAGACTTCGCGTCAGCTTGATGTCGTCTTGCGCAAACCCCGCGAAGTTTGTGTAACGCTCATCTCTGCGGAAGATGCCGCCGCCGGCAATGCTCAATCCTACATTGCTCAATCCCAGAGGGCTGTTATTCTGCGTGGCGCTCTGTCCGACTAGAAAATCCTCGATGCCCGCTATCATCAGATTGCCATCCGTTTGCTGCGGCTGATTCTCATCAACTTGATGTCGTTTGAACTCGATGCCGAAGCGGGCATTATGGCGCCCCTTGCTCCACGCCACCGTGTCCTGCCATATGAACGAATTTGTCACCGACGAATTAAACGGCGTTCCACCGCCACCGATCGTAAATCCGCCAATGGTTATCGAAGGCATATTGGAGCTTGCGTCCGCCACACCAGTCGGCGTGCCAATCCCAACGGACTGGGCCGTAATCGGATTCTGAACCGTAGCGAGACCGTCAAAGCGCGTGTAGCCAAACCGTGCAATATTCACTAACTTCGAGTTGAAGACGTGCGTATCCGCCAGCACGAACATCGTGTTGCGATTCCGCGCATCAGTACCCCATCCGGGTACGTTTCCCCCATTCGGCGAGAATGGCAGATCTGATGTCGCGCGCGAGTAGAAGAAGCGACCCGACAGTGTGTTTTTTTTGCTCAACGCATCGTCGATATTGACCGAAAACTGATCTTCACGATAATGCGCAGCCGGAGTGAAGATCGAAAGGCCCACCGGTAACTGGTCCAGAGGATCTGAGCCGCTGCTCGGCGGCAACACAACCTGAGGGCTGGGCACGGCAAACTGTCCGTTCGGCAATTTCGTATTCAGAATCTTCAGAGCGATGGGATTGATATTTGACCCATCGCAGGCCACTTGCGTCCCACCTGCCGTCGTCTGATACCCAGTCGAAGGTTGCCCGCTGCTATTCAAATGTCCCGCAGGGCAAAACTGTGCGCCCAGCGCCTTGGCCGACCGATCGGACGTAAACAAAGGCAGGATCGCTGAATTCGAGGTGCCCAGGCCATTAACCTGAGTCACACCTTGATAGGCTCCAAAAAAGAAGAGGCGGTCCTTCCTGATTGGTCCACCCACCGCACCACCAAATTCGTTCTGCTTCAGATCCGCGCGCGGCTGGCCCGCAAGTTTCGAGAAGAAGTCATTCGCATTAAAGATATTGTTGCGAACAAACTCCCACGCGCTGCCATGAAACTGGTTCGTTCCGTTCTTGCTTACCAGATCGACATTCGCTCCGGTCCCGCGCCCGTATGAGGCATCGTAGTTCGCCGTCTGTACGCGGAACTCCTCGATTGTGTCGGGAGCGGGAATCGCCGTTCCTACCTCATAGTTCTGCGCCAGCGCGGCGGAATTCTCCTGTAGATTGTTCGCGTCAACCCCGTTGAACTGAATATTGTTTGCAGTTGGAGTTGCGCCATTCGCAGCAACATTCTGCGTCCCGTTGCCCAGCACGGTCGCCGTTGGAATATCCGCGATAACCCCAGGGGACAGCCCCAATATCTGGGTGTAGTTTCGGCTGGACAGAGGCAACGTTCGAATTGCCTCTTCATTAATGACCCCACCAAGCGTCGAACTCTCCGTCTGCGCCAGATCGGTGAGACTGTTCACCTCGACACTTGAGGGCGCCGACGCTACAACAAGCTTCATCTCTACCGTCGCTATCTCACTCACCACGACGTTCACGTCCCGCAACTGGGCCTTCGCAAAACCCGGGGCCTCGGCGTCGACCTCATATGCTCCTGGCGGCAGCAGCGAGACACGAAACCCTCCCTCAGCCGAAGTCTCGGCCAAGCGCACCGCATGCGTCTCTTCGTTCACCACCGTAATCTTCGCCTTGGCCAGCACAGCTCCCGAAGAGTCCCTCACGGTCCCCGAGACTGCACCTGTTCCCGGGCTCTGCGCCCAAAGCATGCCTCCCGCCGCCAACAGAATTGCCAGCATTTCTGTCCGTGGGAATTTCTTTACAAAACTTTTCATAGGGTGCCTCGTCTCGAAAAACATTGGTGTCGAGGCCAAGTATCTGGCACCGCGGCTGCCCGATTTGTCAGGTATTTGTCTCTGTTTCGCGCAATCTATGTCATTCGGCAGACTTTGACATCTCAATGACAAGTCCGTGACAAATCGCAATTTCGCTCTTCCTATACTCAACCTCGTTCTATGTTGCTGAAGCTGCTTCATCGACACAGAACTGCTCGTAAATCGTCGTTAAGCGAAAGGGCCCTTTGTGCGACTGGAAGACATCAAACGTCATACGCGCCTTGCTTCAGTCCTCGGCTTCTGCCTGGCGCTTGCACAACCCGGTACAGCTCAGGCACCGACTGGGACATCGGCTCCTGAAACAAATGCCGGCTACGTGCCGGCCATCTCCGGCGCCGTGGGCTACGTCCAGAATGTGAACGGCGGCGTAACCAGCCTTGAGCCGCAGTTCAATCCGGTGCTGCTTATACCCTTCGGCTCGCACGTCCAACTCGAGTCCCGCACGGAATTCTTCGGCTTCTTCCAGCGCCAGCCCCAGCCCACAGGCCCATACAAGGGAAAAATCTTTAAGTCGGTCGACTACGCCCAGGTCAATTGGCTGGCCAATACGCATCTCATCGCAACTGCCGGAAAATACCTGCTCCCATTTGGCCTATACAACGAGCGCCTGAGTGCGATCTGGATCCGCAACCTGCAGGACACCCCAATCACCTACCCGATTGGCACGCGCACCAGCGCCGCAGGTGACGGCTTCATGCTGCGCGGAGCGGCTTTGCAGCGAGACAAGTACTCCATCCACTACAGCGCATATTTTTCTGCACTCTCTAACATCCACGAACTGGAGGCGGCGCGAACTGCGGGAGGTGACGCAAGCATTTTTCTTCCAAAGCCACGCCTGGAGGCTGGCGTCTCCTACCAGCGCTTTCTCCAGCCGCGAGAAATAAACAGCGTAGCGACTTACATGTCCTGGCAACCTCCATCTGTTCCGCTCGATATCAAAGCCGAGGGCGACTACAGCTACTTTGGCCGCGGCTACTGGCTTGAGACCGCTTATCTCTTCCAGCAGCTACCCATTCCGCCCGTCTTCAGGAAGACGCAGGTCGTCGGCCGAATGCAGCAGTTCTTCCCTCTGAACGGCGGGGGCAACGGTCTGCCGCGTGTAGATACGCAGAGATTTGATTTCGGACTTAACTACTACTTCCGTGATGATCTTCGCTTTATCTCCAGTTACGGACGCACCTTCAGCTCTCAGAGAAACGCCAATGTCTGGAACTTTGGCTTTACCTACAGATTCCTTTATCCACTGTGGCCAGCGAGGAAGAAATGAGACGCTTCATGCCCATTGCCGTAGCTTTTCTGAGCCTTGCATGCCTCGCGTCTGCTATGCCGGCATCGCAGACTCCTCCACCCCCAACACCTGACTCGAAAGCCAGCAGCCACACAGTGGCTCCAACCAACCATAACGCTCCACGCACTGGAGAAGAGGTCTTCAAGGCAAACTGCGGACGTTGCCATATGCCGCCTAGTTCAATCTCTCCGCGGATCACCGGCACGATCGTCATGCACATGCGCACGCGTGCACGCCTCTCGCGTGAGGACGAACAACTTCTGCTCAAGTTCCTGGCTCCTTAGTTCAACAAAGCAGCCGTAAATGCTTCACAGTAACCAGACAACAAGGAGTAAAAGATGTCAAAAATTGTAGTTTCGCTGTTGCTCATGCTCGGCGCCATCACGCAGCCATCGTCCAAAGTCATGGGGGCGGAGCCAGCGAAGGTCATCGAGATTCACGCTCACAAATTCGCCTTCGAACCCTCTGAGATCACATTGAAAAAGGGCGAAACAGTTACGCTGCGGCTCACCTCCGACGATGTTCCCCACAGCCTCGTCGTCCGCGATCTGCAAATCAACCAGGAAATCAGCAAGGGTCATCCCGCGGATATTACCGTCACTCCGACCACCACAGGCGACTTCCACGGCCAGTGCGGCCGCTTTTGCGGCAGCGGGCACGGCTCAATGAAATTCACGGTGCACGTCACGGAATAACTATGAATCGCTCCTGTATCGCCCTGCTTCATCTTGGCTTGATTTCAATTTCTGCAAACGGAGACATCGATGCCGCCGCTGCCTGAATTCGACAGGGAACAACTCCTCGCCACTCAGTTTGACACTTTAATCGCCAACGCCCCGCTGACGCTCCGGGAGACCTTCTACCCACTGGGCTTTCCCATCGAGATTGCCACTAACTCGCCTGCAGTTCTCGAAGCGGCGGCGCAAAGCTGGGCGATGTTCCAGCAACGCTTCCATCGTCCGCCGCTAACACTTCATCTTGGTGTTACCTCGGATTTGGATGAATCATCCCCGCTTCCGCCAGCGCCGTGCTGTCGCATCGAGCGTCACTTGTTGTCACATATCGCCGACGATCACAATTTCATCCACTGCGATCTCAACGCCGGTTTCGCATTTGGCTGGGTCACAAGACAAACGGCTGAATCGGCCTCATACCTGCGTTATCACATCATCGAGTCTGCGGCTCTTGCGATGATAGCGGCCTTAAGAGCAGCTCCTCTTCACGCCGCCTGCGTCAGCGCGCACGGCCACGGCATGCTGCTATGCGGAGACTCCGGAGCCGGTAAGTCTTCGCTTGCGTTTGCCGGAGCACGCTCTGGCTGGACCTTCACCTCCGATGATTCCAGCTATCTTCTATTGGATCGCAACGACCGGATGGTTGTCGGAAACTGTCATCAGTTTCGTCTTCGCGACTCGGGCCCGCAGCTTTTCCCTGAGCTCGAAGGCCGATCCATCACACCGCGCGCGGCCGGTAAACCCTCCATCGAGATCCCAACAGCGGAGTTACCCGGCATCATGAGGTCGGAATCGGCGATTGTTGAATCCATTGTCTTTCTCAATCGTGAGAATGTGGAGACGCCCGAGCTCGTTGAAGCTTCACGCAAGACCGCTCATTCCTGGTTTCGCCAGTTTCCCTATTCGCACACCGCTATGTTTGGTGAACAGCAGGACTCTATCTGTCATCTGCTGGAAGTACCAATCTATGAACTCCGCTACACAGATCTAGCTTGGGCTGTGGAACGGCTCAATACTCTGGCGCTGACAGGAAGCTAGGCCATGTCCGGGCCGAATCGAAGACTCGAGAAGATTGCGCACGCGCCTGGCTGGATGCTGGCCTTGCTCTCTGCTCTGCATGTGAGCGAGCCCGATTTGCGGCAACTTACGCGGCTCGGCGACCGGGAGTGGACTAGTCTGCTGGAATTCTGCGACATTGCCCATCTGACCCTGCCTCTCGCCCAGCTTCCGGTGAATGGTTTTCCGCGCTGGGTTGTCACTCGACTCCAGACCAACCTGGCCGATAATGCGCAGCGCTTCGGGCGGCTCAAAGAGACTTATCGTGAAGCGGCTGATGCCCTCAATCTGGCCGGCGTCGAATACATTGTCATCAAGGGCTTCACCCAGGCTCCCGACTACGTCGCGTCTCCGCGATTACGTGTGCAGTCCGACATTGATCTCTACTGCCCGGCCGAAGATATCCCGAAGGCCAGAGCCGCCTTGCAAACCATCGGATACGAACCTGAATCAAGCGCTGACATAACCAGCTCCGACCACGTACGTGCGCTCGTTCGACTTGGTGACTACCAGTGGAATGGCAACCACTTCGACCCGGGGAGTCCCCTCGGGATAGAACTGCATTTTTGCCTTTGGAACGACCAGGTCTCGCTCATCTCCATTCCCGAAGTCGAAGCTTTCTGGGAAAGACGCATCCAACGAGAAATCGACGGCCTCTCGTTTCCTTGCCTGAACCCCATAGACCATCTTGGCTATCTGTCGCTTCACATTCTGCGCAATCTTTTTCTCCGCGACTGGATCGTCCATCATGTTCACGAGTTGGCCGTCTTTCTCCATACCCACGCAGAAGACAATGACTTCTGGCAAACCTGGAGCGTAACCCACTCACAATCACTCCGATCCCTGGAGGCCATAGCGTTCTATCACGCACACGCTTGGTTCGGTTCCCGTCTTCACCCGCAGGTCGAGCGTGAAATCGCCGACCTTGCTCCTTCACAACTGGAGTGGCTCCATCGTTTTTCTAGCTCCGCACTAACGAACATGTTTCGCGAGAACAAGGACCCACTGTGGTTGCAACTGAGCCTTCTCTCCTCGAGCCGGAGCAGATGGAGGATTCTACGGAAAACGCTGATCCCGCCTCGCGTCGCGTCTTTTCACTCATCCAAGGTTACAATTCGCAATAAGCGACTGGTTGGCTCCAGCAAAGGCCACCCCATGCTTCAATACCTTGCGTATTTCATATCGCGTTCCTCATCTCACGGCAGCGCCAGCATAGCAACGCTATGGAGCGGCCTCCGTTGGCGGCTCGCGCAACACCGCCTTACTCCGCAGTTCTGGACATTTCTCGCAGCCTCCTTCTTCTTCGATCTCGGCTTCTCGATCTACTACTTTCTGATCAACCTCTTCCTCGCCGGTCACGGTTATACCGAAAAGAGTCTCGGCCTGTTCACCAGTGCGACCGCGGTCGGCAATCTTGTCGGAGCACTTCCCTGGGGCAGACTGGCACAGCGCATTGGTCTCCGTCCCGTCATCCTCACATGCTTCGTTCTGGCGATCTTTGCGGCATCTACGCGTGTGCTGTTGCTCTCCACTTCTGCTCAACTCGTGCTCGCCTTTCTCTCAGGAGTTGCGCTCTCCGCCTGGGCCGTCTGCTTATCTCCCACGGTTGCCCATCTCACTGGAGAAAAGCAGCGCCCTTTCGCCTTCAGCCTCATGTTCTC
>Ga0126381_100004766_pt1 | contig 14820 bp, 10 predicted proteins | sample PanSoiMetPlot_28_FD_96465 | JGI IMG/M metagenome (GOLD analysis project Ga0126381, IMG submission 96465) | Tropical forest soil microbial communities from Panama - MetaG Plot_28 | ecosystem: Environmental > Terrestrial > Soil > Tropical forest > Bulk soil | place: Panama | collected 2016-02-17
ACTCCATGACACCGGGTCCAGGCCGATGCTGAAATTGCGTGGCATCGATCAGGACCGCGGATGGGCGTCGCCTTTCGGCTTCGAGCGCCAGTAACGCGGCATCGATCTCCGAGCGCTCCAAAATCAGCGTATCTGACAGCTCTCCGACCGTGATTGGGCCGGCAACCTCCATGCGTCCGCGAACCAGCTCTCGAATCGCGTTGGGTCGTTCCCACATTTTTCCGCGTATGGAATCGGCCAAAATCAATTCGGTCTCGATTAGCCCTTCGGAGTAAATCGCTCGGAGCATCGGAAGCTGTTCCGCAGGGATGTAGAAGGCAGTCGCAGCGTGCCCCGGAACACGGAGACGCGTCGCCCGGTTTTCTGCCATAAGCGACGCAACCAACTTTTCTGCGTTTTCGCCCCTCGTCGTTCGCTGAATCTCCTCCGACGTCATTGTGCCGATCAACATCAGTGCGTCGTGCAGTTCATCCGCGTTTGCCGCTTCTGGCCATGCTTCCTTCTTCACCTTGTCGATCGCGGCGGCGTCGAGGATACCGAGACCGTCGTTGCCGTTTCTGTCCGAAGCACGCCGCGTGTAAACCGCCTGGGTGCGGCGTTCTTCCAGAGGCGCATTGTCGAGAAATGCGTACGGCCGCGCATTCAGGATCTCGGCCGCCAGCGGCGACGGCTCCGGCAGATCGCGCGCGATGCAGCGGACCTCACCTTGTTCGATCTTGCGCAAGACCTCTTCCAAACCATCAATGTCCATCGCCTCGGTCAGGCAATCGTCGATTGTCTGTTTCACCAGCGGATGATCCGGAATTTCACGGTCACCAACGATGTGCTCGAGACATGCGAGCTGGTCCGGGAAAACAGCGGCCAAAAGGTTCTCCGATTCCATGCGCTGCAGCGGTGCTGCAATTTTTGCGCCCCCACGAAACCGGGGCACTGCGAGCGAACGGGTCGCGTTCCAACGCCACCGGATCGTGAACATCGGGGCATCGAGCAACGCTTGAACGAGCAGGTCGCAAAGAGTTTTGGAATTCAGATAGCGAAAGACTTCTTCGAGCGGAAACGAGTGTTGTGTGCCAAGCGAAATCACGATGGCGTCGTCCGTGGCGGCTGCTTGCAACTCGAAATTGAACGAACGGCAAAACCGTTTCCGCAGCGCCAAACCCCAGGCGCGATTGATTCGACTGCCGAAAGGCGCATGCAAAACGAGTTGCATCCCGCCCGATTCATCGAAGAAACGTTCCATCACCAGAGTTTGCTGTGATGGAATTGCGCCTAACGAGCGATGTGCCTCCGCAAAGTACTTCGCGACCTGTTCCGCGGCGCTTTGCGGCAACTTTAATTCGTTCTCGAGCCACTCCTCAATTTTGTAGGGGACGCTGTCAGCTTCCTCTGCGGATAAGCGTTTTTCGATTTCCCTGCGCAAATCAGAAACCACTCGCGACACTTCGTTCGTGCGCGCTGGCGCTTCTCCTAGCCAAAATGGAATCCCTGGCGGCTGACCTTTGGCATCTTCAACGCGAACAACCCCGGAGTTGATGCGCAAAATTCGCCACGATGTGTTGCCGAGCTGAAAAATGTCACCGGCGAGACTTTCGACGGCGAAATCCTCGTTTACCGTTCCGACGAAAGTTTCCGATGGCTCGAGAATTACTCGGTAATCGGCGTTATCGGGAATTGCGCCGCCGGAGGTCAAAGCGACCACTCGCGCGCCGCGCCGGGCGCGCAAACGATGATTAATCGCGTCGTGATGAATCAAGGCTGCGCGCCGGCCGCGTTTCGTACTGAACCCTTCGGCAAGCATTTTGACGACGCTATCGAATTCGTCGCGAGTGAGATTTCGGTACGGCCAGGCACAACGGATCAGTTCGAAAAGCCTTGTTTCCTCCCAATCCTCGGTGGAAGCTGCGGCGACAATTTGTTGGGCCAGAACATCCAGTGATTTTTCCGGAATGCTGAGACGGTCGAGCTCGCCGCACCGGACAGAGCGCAGTAATGCTGCGCATTCGACCAGTTCGTCACGGCTCAGAGGGAAGATGCGGCCTTTCGGCAAGCCGCCGCGTTTGTGTTCGGCGCGACCCACGCGTTGGAGCAGGGTGGCGATGGACCGCGTCGTACCTAGCTGGCAGACGAGATCGACTGACCCAATATCGATGCCCAACTCGAGCGAAGCGGTGGCAACGAGCGCTTTCAGTTCGCCGCGCTTCAATCGATCTTCCGCGTCCAAGCGCAGTTTTGCGGAAAGACTTCCGTGATGCGACGTCACTGCGTCTGCGCCGAGCAGTTCGCTCAGCTGATGCGTCGCGCGCTCGGCCATCCGACGGGTGTTAACAAAAACCAAGGTTGTGCTGTGCGCCTGAATTAACTCCGCAAGCCGATGGTAAATTTCTTTCCAAACTTCATTCGACATGACCGCCTCGAGCGGCGAACCAGGAAGCTCAATGGCCAGGTCCAGTTCGCGTCGATGGCCGATGTCTATGATTTCACAATCAGTGTTGCTGGCGTCGTCCACTGCACGAGTGCCGACCAAAAACCGCGCCACTTCCTCGATCGGCTTTTGTGTCGCAGATAAACCGATTCGCTGAAGCGGATTTTTTGTTAGGGCGGCCAAACGCTCGACGCTCAGGGCGAGGTGCGCGCCGCGCCGGTCATCTACCACCGCGTGAATCTCATCCAGGATCAGCGTTCGTACTGTGCTCAGTATGCGTCGCCCGGAATCGGAAGTGAGTAGCAGGTAGAGGGATTCCGGCGTCGTAACGAGAATGTGCGGCGGCTTCTTGATAAGCGCCTGTCGTTGGGCGGCGGTCGTATCCCCGGTGCGAACTTCGGCGCGCACAGCGATCTCACGCCCATTTGTTTCGTTCAACAACGCGCGAATTCCAGCGAGCGGCTCTTGCAGATTTTTGCGGATATCGTTGCTCAACGCTTTGAGCGGCGAGACGTAAACCACCTGCGTTTCATCCGGCAAATCAACCTCGACGCCTTCGCGGAACAGTACATCCAGTGAAGCAAGGAACGCCGCCAGCGTTTTGCCGGAACCCGTCGGCGCAGAAATCAACACATGCCGGCCGGATTGAATTGCCGGCCAGCCACGCACTTGCGGTTCAGTCGGTGAGCCGAACGTTTGCTCGAACCACCGCGCAACCGCGGGATGAAACTGAAACGACTGCATGAAATGAAAAGTGAAACAATTAATTTAGAGGCCGGCGCAAGAAAGAAAAGTTGTGGCGTTTTCTGTAGCCGCGTCTCTGCGAGACTCGTAACGCGCGCGTTCAAAACATTCGAACGTTGCGCTTCGCACCCGCCTTCGCCAAGGCTTCGGTGAGGCAAGCAGCGAAGGGACTACGCTCGCTCTCGCAGCGCGATCACTTCCCGCAACATTCGCAGGCTGTCGTGGAAAAAACGGACCTTGCTTCCTGCAGCATGATTCCAGCGGACAGGGATTTCACGAATGCGCAATCCGGCGCGATGCGCGAGAAGAAGCAGCTCGACATCGAACGCGAAACCATTAGTCTGCGCCGCCTCCAGAATCGGCCGGCAAACGTCGAGGCGAAACGCCTTAAAACCGCATTGGGTGTCCCAAAACGGCAGGCGGGTTGCGGCCCGCACAAGAAGGTTGAAAACACGGCCCCCTTGCTCTCGCCGCCAGGGTTGGTGAATCCCAATTAAGCTGCGGTCAAGGGCGCGCGAACCGAACGCAATGTCGACCTCACCGTTTGCAACGGGTTGGATCAGTTTCGGCGTCTCTTCGAGCGGTGTGGAAAGGTCCGCGTCAGAAAAAAGACCGATCGGTTGTCTCGCTGCAAGCAATCCCGAGCGGACCGCGGCGCCTTTCCCGCGATTTGGAAAATTCTCCAGTAAACCCGTCGCGACATTCGTCTCTGCCAAAATTTTGCCTGCGATTGTCCCGGTTGCATCGGTCGACCCGTCATTGACCACGATCAATTCACTTCTCGGAGCATTGGCGGCGAGATAATCGAGCGTAATGCGAAGCGTGTCACCGATGCGCTCTGCTTCATTGAAACAGGGGATAACGACGGAGAACGGCGGCAGCATCACATTGTCATTCCGAGAGAAGTCGAGGAATCTCTAATTTTGGCAGCAAGAGATGTCTCGATTTCGCTCGACATGACAATCCTTACCGGTAAATCTCGACAACAAACTTGCCGTTTGGATCGACATAGCCGCGATACATTCCGGCGGTGTTGAAGGGCAAAGTGACATTGCCCTGATTGTCGATTGCGATCAATCCACCGGTTCCACCGAGTTTGGCTACCTTGTCGAGAACCGTTTGCGCCGCTTCCTTGAGCGATATTCCCTGATATTCCATCAATGCCGAAATATCGCGCGCAGCCGTCGCTCGAATAAAATATTCCCCGTCCCCCGTCGCGGAGACGGCGCACGTCGCATTGTTTGCATATGTTCCCGCGCCGATCACCGGAGTATCACCAACACGCCCCGGACGCTTGTTTGTCGTGCCTCCAGTTGAAGTCGCAGCGGCGAGATTCCCGCTCTTGTCCAGAGCGACAGCGCCCACCGTACCGTGTCTATCTTGATCGGTAATGACAAATGCCTTCTCGCCGGGGCCTGTGCGCTTGTTTTCAGCAGCTTGAATTTTCCGCAAAGCCTCCCATCGCTCCTCCGTGAAGAAATATTTTTGGTCCACGAGTTTGATCCCGTTCTCTTTGGCGAACGCTTCCGCGCCGTCGCCATCCATCATCACGTGTCCGGATTTGTCCATGACGAGCCGGGCGAGGCTGATTGGATTCTTGATATGCTTTAGCACCGCGACGGCGCCGGCGGCGAGCGTTTTCCCGTCCATGACGGCTGCGTCCATTTCATTTGTACCGGCGCTCGTAAACACAGAACCTTTGCCGGCATTAAAGTGTGGATCATCTTCGAGGACGCGTACGGCAGCTTCGGTAGCATCGAGGCTTGACCCACCGCGTTTGAGAATTTCGTATCCAGCCGTCAGCGCGCGTTCCAATCCGGCGCGGTATTCGCGCTCTTTTTCCGGCGTCATTTTGCTGCGCTCAATGGTTCCGGCGCCGCCGTGGATCACGAGTCCAAATTTCTGTGTTGCCATGCGTGGCTGATTCTCAGGGTTCTTTTCGGCTGCATCTGTGAGAGACCGCTTCGGTTCCTCGGCGAGCGCGGACGCCGCTGCACTAAAGAGCAGGAAAGCAAAGAAGCAATTGGGTACGAGACCTCCAGCGAATTTCATGGAAACAAGGTAATGGATTGTCGAAGCGTTTCACGTCAGCGCTAATGCGTTAAAACCTCTTCTCTCTGCGACAGCGAAGTTTACCCTTTTCCCTTTCGGGAACTAAGGCGACCTTTGCCGGCCATGGCAAACGCTCAGCCACCCGTTCTGGTTGCTCAGGGGATTGGCGACCTAGGCCGCAATTTTCTCCGTGAAGTGGGCAGCGTGTTTTGGTTCATCGTAGAAACGTTTCAGGAGACTTTTGAGCGCATCCAGCAGGCGCGGGTGCCGTTTCGTGCCGCCAGTTTTTTCCGGCACACCCAACGCGCCGGGGTGGACTCAGTGCCGCTGGTGGGGCTGGTGTCGTTTTTCCTCGGACTAACGATGGCGCTGCTCACCGGCTATCAGCTGCAACGCTTTGGAACAGAACGGTTGATTCCTGGATTGGTCGCGATCGGGTTCACGCGCGAGCTTGGGCCCCTTCTCACTGGCATCATGCTCGCAGCGCGCATCGGCGCTGCTTTCACTGCCGAGCTCGGCACGATGCGGGTGAACGAGGAAGTGGAAGCGATCGAGGCGATGGGCATCGGCCCACTGCGTTTCCTAGTCGCGCCGCGCATGCTCGCGTTAATTCTTCTCATGCCGTGTCTCTCCACGGTCTCGAACATCGCCGCCGTAATTGCCAGCAGCCTGATCTGCAAAGCCTATTTCAGCATCGCCTTTCCGTACTTTCTGGATCTTGTAAAAGATTCACTGCTGATCCGCGACATCATCACCGGCATTTTGAAAAGCTTTATGTTCGGGCTGCTGATTGCTGCGATTGCCTGCTATCGGGGATTGACTGTGAAAGGTGGCGCCGCGGGCGTGGGCTCTTCCACAACCTCCAGCGTCGTAACTGCGATCACGACCGTGATCGGGTTCGATACACTCTACAACGTTGTTTACACTACTTTTTATCCCACGTGAGCACCCCGCCACACATGGTCGAACTGCGCGATGTACGCAAGCAGTTCGAGGAAAAAAAGGTGCTCGACGCTCTTTCGCTTAAAGTCGAGCCAAGAGAACGGCTCGTTGTCATGGGCCAGAGCGGCAGTGGCAAGAGCACCATTTTACGGTTGATTCTCGGCACGCTCCGCCCGGATTCAGGCTCGATTCTTTTCAAAGAATCCGAAGTCCCCCGGCTGTCGCGCCGGAAGCTCCAGGAAGTACGGCGGCACATCGGCATGGTTTATCAGTACTCGGCGCTGCTGAGCTCGCGTACCGTGCGCGATAACGTAGCCCTCCCACTCGAAGAGCTCACGGACAAATCGCGCGACGAGATCGATAAGATTGTCGATGAGAAGCTGGAGCTTGTCGGCATGGAAGATTCCAAGGACCTGTTGCCCGAGGAACTCAGCGGCGGCATGCGCAAACGCGTAGCCCTCTCGCGCGCGCTCGTGTTAGACCCTGAATTGCTCCTTCTTGATGAGCCGTCGGCCGGTCTCGACCCGGTCATTGCCTCGGTGATTGACGAATTAATCATTAGCCTGAGCGAAAAATCGAAGGTCACATCCATCACCGTCACGCACGAGATGGAGAGCGCCTTTCGCATCGCCACGCGAATGGCTATGTTGTATCAGGGAAAAATCATTGAAGAAGCCGAAGCCGACGAATTCAAGCAATCCAAAAATCCGGTCGTCGCCCAGTTTTTGAGCGGCAGCACCGAAGGTCCCATTCTGGAAGGCAGCCTCGATGCAATTACAAAGAAATGAAATCATGACCGGCCTGCTCGTGATCGGTACGATCGCGGTGGTCGCATTCCTTTTGGTTTTGCTCGGTGCCCCGGGGTTGTTCCGGCCGCTGGTGACCTACAGGATTTATTTCGATAACGCAGCAGGTATCAAACAGGGCGCGCCGGTGATGCTGGCCGGTCGGAAGATCGGTCAGGTGCAAAAATTGTATTCGCCCGTGTCACCGAAAGAAGAGAGAGAGGCAGAGCAAGCGGAGGCGGCAATTCATCCGCCTGAAGCCAATGCCAGTCCGAGCCCAACCGCTACGCCGGGCAAACCGCGGTTCGAAGTGCGCGTGGATGTGCAAGTGGACAAGAACGCCAAGGTGTATCGGGACGCCAAGACCCGCCTGATGCAGCTTGGATTACTGGGCGACATGGCGATCGATATTACGCAAGGAACCGAAGCCTCCGGTCGTGCAAAGGATGGCGAAATTTTCGCTGGAGAACGCACTCCCGAATTGGGCGAAGCGGCGGCAAAAATGCTGGAAGTGATCAAACCCGTCGCAGCCGAAGCGACTAACACAATGAAGGATCTCCAGCAGACCGCGCAAAATCTCAACCGCATCACCGATGAAAATTCCGAGTTGAACCTCGCGCTTACCCAGTTCAAGACATTCGGCGAACATCTTTCCACTCTCACTGCGCCGGACAGCGCGCTCTCACATTCGCTCACCAACATCGAAAAAATCAGCACTAGCCTGACAGATAACAACAACATCGAGGTCACCTTGCGAAACCTGCGCAGCTCGTCAGAGAAATTAAGAGTCGCGACGACCGAGCTGGAGCCTGCGGGTACAAACATCAAGCAATTTAGCGAGACAATAAAAACTCAGCCGTGGCGTCTGATCTGGCCCACGACAAAAAAATACGCAGAAGCATCACCAACTGCCACTCCTGGTCAGGGAACCATGACCGTGCGCAAAACCGCAAGAGCAAAATCCCGCCCGCGCGCTACTCCGACCGAGCGCACGAGCCAACGCTAGGGCAGCGCCGCGCGTCTCGCGTGCTCGGGATCGCCTCCTCACGATCACGAACTTTTCTCATTTTATCCCGGCCCGCAGCGCTTGGGTGCAGCGATTGATTACGGTTTTGGTGAGCATGCATGTGCGCAATCTTCTCAACTTGGTTGTGCCACTCCGGGTGATCTCGTCAAAATTTCGGATTGGCGGAAAGCACCTTCAGGAAGTCACCAGGATAGACGTCGCCTTCCGCTAGCGGGTCCTTTTTCAAGTGTTCGACTGCGAGCAGGACCAAGTTACTCTAGGCCGATGTTCTGGGCAATCATAATGGGTAAGTCTTCGACGCTAAAGTCGCGCAGCGGAATTCGGCGTAATCGATGGATCGTCCTAACTAAGTACGAATCGTACGTTGGCTCGCCTCAGTCTGACTGTTCAAGGTCTTAGAGCAATTTGTCTAGAACCGAAAAGGGCAGCATCGAGTTCAAAAACGCTAATACATAGCCCTTGGGCTAATTCGATTACAGATGCGAATTTCAAACCGCGGCGACATGTATCGCAAGAATGATTTCCGCAAAGCGGAATCGAGCTATGGCCCGTAGCTTTTCGTGAACTTCTTTCGCGATTCGCTCTCGGCCTCACTTGATGTGATCGGCGTTGATGGCTCGGGTGCGCCTGCCGACGGTTGTCCAGGCGTTTTCGCCGGCGCGGTCTCGGGCGTTTCGGGCCCCGCACCACTTTCCGGCGCTCCATGAGGTCGCGTCGCACCTGACGCTTCCACAAACGCCATCTGCAAATTGGAAAGCGTGTTGCGCAAGACCGTGGTCTCTTCGTTCGTCAGGTTGCCGCGCGTTTTCTCCTGAATCATCGCGAGTTGATCGATGAACATTCTGGCAAGATCCAGGTTCACTTCGGGTTCGCCAGTTTTCGGATTTGGAATTTGGCCGAGAAACAACGCGGCGTTTTGCGCGTGCATCACGACAAACTCGATGAAGCGCTGCGACATCTCACCGCTCTGCGTGGTCTTCTGAACTTCAGCCATGGCTCATTTCTGTTTCGCGGCTGCGGAACCTTCCGGTGGTCGCACCGTAGCTAACACATACGGTTGATCGCGAAAATATTTTGCAGCCACTTGTTTAATATGTTCGGGAGTCACCGCGTTTACGTCGTGCTCAAGTTGCTTGTAATAATTGAAGCCCAGCCCGCACAGCTCGTCGAGCGCGCAACGATAACCGAACACGTCGTTGCTTTGATTGGCGATTTCTTGTTGCCCAATCAATTTCTTTTTTGCTCGCGCCAATTCTTCAGGGGTCAGCCCCTCGTTCGCCAGCTTGTAAATTTCATCCAGCAACGCGGTTTTCACCGGCTCGATTTTCTGCGGATCGGTGCCGAGATAGAATGCAAAAAGCCCCGGCACCAAGCCCTGCATCTGGCTTGCCCCGACGTAATAGGCCAGCCCCATTTGCTCGCGAATGCGGATGAAGAAACGCGATCCGAGGTCGCTGCTGGCCTCGTCAATTAATTCCAGCGCGTAGCGATCAGGGCTCGACAGGCTCGTGCCGCGAAATCCGACCATGAGGACGCCTTGCGCTTTGTCTTTGCGGCTTTCAACCCTCTCTGGTTTGCCAAGTGGAACGGAAGGCTTTGCGTCTGTGAGAGCAAGCGCCCCGGGCTTCATCTTCCCAAGCGTCTGTTCGATGAGCTGCTTTACGTCGGACGCTCTAATGTTTCCGAAGACGTAGATGACGCCATTTTTCGCGACTAGGTAGCGATCTCGAAATTCGAGCAAATCTTTTTGCGTTAACCGCTGGACAGACTCAACTGAGCCATTTGAACGCAACGCATACGGATGTTGGGGAAATAGCGCCTGCCGCATGATGTTGCGCGCGACGGTGGTCAACTGCTCTTCCTCTTGTTGAATCGCCGCGATCTGGATTTCTTTTTCGCGCACGATCGCCTTTTCGGGGAACGTGGCGTTGACCAACACGTCTGAGAGCAAGTCCACGCCCAATTTCACGTCGGGCTTCATGACATCGACCGACACACTGAAGCTGTTGTTACCAGCGTCACTCGAAATGGAACCGCCTACTGCCTCGATCTCGTTGGCGATTTGCTCAGCGGTGCGCGTCTTGGTGCCTTTCAACAGGACCTTGGCCATCAAACGCGTGATGCCATTTGTCTTTGGAGTCTCGGCAAGAAGACCGCCGCGAAAAACCGTGCCAATCGCCACGAGTGGCAAGCGAGGATCTTCACGCACCAGCAGTCGCAATCCATTTGAGAGTTCAAATTTTTGGATCTCACCCGCGGCTGCCGCCTTTGCCTCCTCGGTTTTGCTGGCCACCGAACCTTTTGGATTCAACGAGATGACGGTGAGATTATTCTCGGTCAGGTAAGTTGCGGCGACGCGTTTAATGTCATCTAGCGTCACTTTCTGGACAGCATCGAGATAATGCCGGCTGAAATTGAGATCACGGGTGAGCAACCAGTTTGAGCCGATGTCTGAAGCTTGGCCACGCATGGTCGTTAGCGCGCCGAGATGATGACTCAGTGTGATTTTCTTCGCCTTTTCCAATTCATCCGCGGTGACGCCGGTCTGTTTCACCTCATCAACAATGTGCAAGGCCAGTTGCTCGGCTGGTTCGCGTTTCTTTGGATCAACAGTGGCATCGATCCCAAACAAACCCGGATCGCCCGGCGTGTAAGAAAATGCCGATATGCTGAACGCCAGACCGGCTTCTTCGCGTACGCGCCGGTACAAACGCGAGCTGCGCCCGTCCCCAAGAATGGTCGAGAGAAGATCGAGCGCCGGAACGTCCGGATTTGTCACCTCCGGTATGTGCCACGCGAGCGAGAGGTGCGTCAGTTCCGTGGCAAATTCCTGGTGCACTTCGCGCCGGCCAAGCTGCGGCGGCTCCATGGGAACGAAAACGGGCTTGAGCGATTTCTCCGGATACGGCTTAAACAATTCATTCAGCTGTTGCCGCACCTTTTCCGCATCGACATCTCCAACCACAACGAACGTGAGATTGTTCGGCACGTATCGCGTTTTGTAATACTGCATCACCTGCTCCTGGGTGAGTTGGTTGTAGATTTCGAGCTCTCCGATGACCGGGAAACGATAGGGATGCTGCTGATAAGTCGTTGCAAAAAGAAGCAGCCCTGCCATTCGATCAGGATCATCCATCCCCATGGCGAATTCACGCCGGATCACTTCCTGCTCCTTTTGATATTCTTCCGGCGGCAGCGTCGAATTCATCATCGCGTCCGCCAAAATGTCGAGCGCGGTGGTGACGCCATCTTTCGGCACGTCGATCCAAAAAACCGTGCGATCGAATGATGTGTAAGCATTGATGTAACCGCCCACATCCTGGATTTTTTGCGCGATCTCATTCGTCGACCGCGTTTTGGTTCCCTTGAAGAGCATGTGCTCGAGAATGTGGGACAACCCCGCCCCGACGTGCTGGTCTTCAAAGATGCTTCCCGTGGCGCACCACGCCTGCACACTTGCCACCGGCGCGCTGTGGTCCTCCTGAACGATGATCGTCAGCCCGTTCGGTAGAATCCACTTCTGCGCTGTGCTTGGCGGAAATGTGATCGCCGCTGAGCGCTCTAGTGGTGCAGCTTTCAAATTAACCATGGGAGGCAGAAATAAAGCCATGGCGAGCAATCGCGCTAGTTTGGCTACGTACTTAAAATTCAGTTTCAACCGCAAATGGTTCATCAATTCACTTTCAGCCATAGATCAACACATGTCAGACGATATGTGGATCTGGATGTTCGAATTTGAGACCCGAATTAGTGCATTTATCTGTGCAAATCTGTCTGGATCTGTGACTGGAGAAATCTCGCCTACCGGGTTTCGGGCGCACCTTTGTGATCCGGGGATGACGCCGTCTACTTGCTCGACATCGTGGGTTTGGGCGCCGGCAATTGTTTAAGCGGTTTCGCGATCGCTGGCTTTTCTGGCGCGAACGGTTTCACGAAGACTTCGTCGAAATCATAAACGTTTTTGAAATCTTCGATCGAATCCTCCTCGGTTTTCCCGAACACGCCGGCGCCGATCAGATTGAAGACGATGTTCCCAATGTCCTCGCAGGAACGAACTCCCCAGTTATCGAAGACGGTCATCACCATCGGTCCGAATTCCTTCAGGGCGTACCGCCGCACACCGTCGAGCAATTCCGGGCCGGTCACGTGACGCACGCTGACGCCTTTGATTTTCTTCTGTTGCTTCGTCGTAAAATCGAGTGCGTCACGCAGAAAGACATAGGCGTCCCGCTGGTAACGCGGATCGCTGGCAACAATGGAATCGAGAGCCTCGGCGAACCCAATTTTTTGCATTAGCAGATATGCGTGTCCAGAACGCGCTACTCAAGATACTCGCTAAGCTGGGAAGCGGCAACTGATCCGTGCAACTCCGTTCGCAGTTGCGCTTTTAGTTTTCGAACTGGTTCTCGAGCGCATCGAGATAAACCGAGACCGGATCGCGTCGCTTAGACACTGGAAGCTGCGATTGATCCGCCGCTTTGAGATAATCAGTGAAATTACCGCTGCCATTCGTCATTTGTGTTGCTTCGAACCAGTTCATGTAGTCGTCAATATCGCTCATTCGAGCAGCAAGTTGCTTTCGAATAGCGTCCAGATGCGATAGACGCTTCGCGATTCCTCTCCTTGTCCCGCGGGCAAGGAGCGCGACGCTTTGCTGATATTCACGAGCGATCGGGCGCAATACCGGATTGGCTTGAGCAACAAACACGAGCAAATCACGGCTCAACTGACTTAGCGCCATCTTCTCGCTTGGAGAGATCTTGCGCTGCGCAATGTCTTCAAGGGCTGCGAGCTTGGCCGGCTTATTCGTCTCCGAGATTTTGACGCGCAATAATTCATCAAGGCGTTGCGCGCTTTCGGCAAAGGTGAGCAATTCGTACGTTTGCAAATTCCGCAACCGACGTAAGGACAACTGCCAGCGTTCCTCCAAATCGCCAAGGAATGGAAAGTGTGCCTTCAAATTCGCGAGCGGTTCGTTTGAAGCATCCGATAGATCACCGATGTACTTCGCGAGTCGTGCAGGACCATCGCTTGGGTCGATCAGCATTTGCACGAGTGCAAACGAGTACGCCCGATAAAGCGTTCGGCCCGCTGAATCGAGAAGCTCGCGGCGTTGACCGAGAAACCCCTCCAGCGACATGGTTTTGTTCGCCGCCATGAGCGCTTCGAGCAAAGAGCCGCGATCGCGGCCAGGCACAAGCGCAAGTACGCCCTCAATCAGCCAATCAGGTGGCTCGACGAAAACGGTGCCGGCAGCGAGATGCGATTCTTTCCGATAAATCATCTCGAGTAATGTCGCGCGCAGGAGTTCGCGCTCAATCAGGGAAACATCAAGGTTTTGGGAGATCGTCAGGTCAAGTTGGAGCTTGAGGCCGAAACCGGTCTGACTAAATCGGATGTCAGCCTGCGGAAGTTCCGGCAGGTTTGCCTGCTGCAGTTCTAAGTTCACCACGACATGCGTCGCCCAGTTGTCGCGCTGCCGCAGCAGCGCTAGAAGATTCGCCTTTGTCCGCTCTGACAAATCGGAGACCGCGCCGCGCAGCGCCGCATCAGCTCCATAGACGACGAATTGGCGTGAGGGACTGACGCTGTGATCCTGGGAAGCGGCGTGAAGGAGGGGCCCTGCGAAGACGACGGAGATGAGGATCGCGACACGCTTCATGGTGAAGGCGCGATGATAATGGCGATGGCTACGGCCTGAAAGCAAAGAATGAATTCGAAACTCCAGGATTGGCGGTCTTTGATTGAGCAGGGTGTCTCACGGCGCATCCGCGACACTGTGGAGCAACGAATCAAGGGCACGTCGCGCCAGTCCCAAGGTTCAAGTCCGGGGGCATCCCCGTCGCGGAGAATCCCCGATTACTTTGGGGCAGCGCTATGACAAGGATATTAGAAAGGGAGGAAATACGTCATGAAAACCAAACGCTTAGGTTTGATAAGCTGCTTGGCCGCAACGGCCTTGATCGCCTCGCCCGTGCTGGGGGCGACGCAAAAGAAATCGGTAGCGACATCCAAGTCGCGCTCGCAACGGATGGCTTCGCGAACCACACAGGTGACGCCCACATATAAGCACGGTCCTAGCTCATCTTATGCGGGCACTCGTCATCATACTGCTACTCAGAGGTATTCTGGTCGGCAGTATTCTGGCACCCGTTATTACGGCTACAACGGCTATGCTGGTACCGCTTACTATGGCGGTACGCGCTATTACTACGGCGGCCCCAGCTACTACTATGGCGGGTGGGATTATCCGTACTACGGCGGCTATTATTCATCTTGGCCGTATGCGTCCTATGGGTACTACCCGTATTCATATTATGGGGGTTATCCGAACGCCTATTCGTACTACCAGCCGGGGTATGGTTACGATAGTGCAACGGTTGCAGCGGTGCAGCGTCGCCTGGGTCAACTCGGCTACTATCACGGTGTGCTCGATGGCATCATGGGGCCACAAACCCGGACAGCGATCGCCGCTTTTGAAAGCACGCACGGGATGATCGTGGACGGCATCATTACCACGCGGCTTCTCAACCGAATGGGGGTCTAGCCTGATTCAAAACCGAGCACTGAGTTCGGTTGATTTAACCGGCGGACTTGCAGGACAAAGCGCGAGCCGCCGGTTTCATTTAATTCTTTGCCACCGTAAAAATAAAACGAGACTTTGCGCAGGGTGCGGTGTCTAATGATGTAGAAAACCAAATATGAATAATCCAAAGTCTTTACTTTTTTTGAGTTGCCTCGTTGCGGTAATGCTAAGTGCTCCCATCCTCACAGCTGCTCCGCGCGGTGGCGGTGGTTTTAGTGGCGGCCATCATTTCTCTTCAATGGGTGCGCGCCCTGGGATGGCT
>Ga0126381_100004767_pt1 | contig 14812 bp, 12 predicted proteins | sample PanSoiMetPlot_28_FD_96465 | JGI IMG/M metagenome (GOLD analysis project Ga0126381, IMG submission 96465) | Tropical forest soil microbial communities from Panama - MetaG Plot_28 | ecosystem: Environmental > Terrestrial > Soil > Tropical forest > Bulk soil | place: Panama | collected 2016-02-17
ACGACCGAGTTGGGGAATCTTCACATGACCCGCCTGAGAGGAGGCAAAACCGAATCCAGCTTGGCCGATAGCGGCTCCGGGTAGGATCACCACGCGATCGCCGATATAGGCATGACTGATCGAGACATTGCTTCCAATCTCGCAGTCATGGCCGATGGCAACCCCCCGACCGATCACGGCATTGGCGCCGACCCGCACGCGGTCGCCGATCTCCGCGCCAGGACCAATGACGGCGCCGGGACCGACTGCCACGTCCTTGCCCAAGCGGGCTTCGGGCGAGACCGACTCGTTCGTGGTCCATCTGGACTGAGACGCGTCGGGATAGAACATTGCCGCTATTTCGGCGAAAGAGTGCGGCACCGATTTGACGGGGATGAGGAGCATGCCCGCCGGTGCCCGGTCGGAGCCCTCCTTTGCCGGCACCAGGCAAACACCCGCCCGGCTCTTCTCGAATGCACCGGCGAGTTCGCGGCCCCCGGAATAGAAAGTCAGATGCTTGGGGCCCGCGCCTTCCAGACCCGCCACATCGTCGAAACGCACTGTGCCATCGGCGCCGGGGGGCAGTGCCGCGCCGGCGTGCTGGCATACCTCCGCCAGCGTGAAAGGGCCGCGATTATCGTAGAAACGAGGATCGGCCATGGCGGGCCTCGCGGCTTGACGTCTCTCTATTATTTCTTCGCGGCAGGAGCGGGGGCAGCCGGCGCGGCCGCCATCTCAACTTTCAAGGAAGGCAGCTTCTGATTCAGTTGCTCGATCGCGGGTTGGGTGATGTCAAAAGCACCGACAGCCTGGGGCGAAGCGTAAACCACGGCATTCTTGTCCAGAATCATGTTGGCGCCGCGCTGCTGCATGATGGTCTGCAGGATCGGCTCGAGCGCCTGGGCGATGGTCTGCTGTGCCTTGAGGAACCCGCCCTGGATCATCTGTTCTTTCTTTTGAGCGGCGGCCTGCAACGCGTTTTGCTTGGCGTCGAATTCGGCGATCTTCTTCGCCTTGGCGTCGGCGGCCAGGATCGCGACATCCTGTTGCAGCTTTTGCGCCTCGGCTTGAAGCGCCTTCTGCTGGCCAGCAATCTCGGCCTTGGCCTGGTTGCCATACGCCTCGATCTGGCGAGCCACGTCCTGGCCAACCTTGGAGTAACGGATGATGGCTTGCCGGTCGATCAGAAGCATTTTCATCTGGAGCGGCGGCGGGGGCGGATTGGCAGCCAACGCAGGCAGCGCTGTGGCTCCAAGAAAAGCCAGGGTAAGGAGCGTCGGCCGGGAAAAGCGGGAGCTGCCAAGCAGCGATCGGTTTTCCGAGTGGCGTAGGTGGCAATGTTTGTTGGGCGCATCCGCGCCCGGGCCGCACAACCATGAGAGAAGGGATTTTTTCATCGTCAGAATCCTGTTCCAGCGGAGAAGTGTAATATTTGCGGCCTGTCGTAAAAGGCTTTGGCGTACGGCAGACCGATATCGATTTGCAGCGGACCGAAGGGTGATCTCCAGCCGAGACTGACGCCGGCAGAGGCGCGGAAGGCGAAATTGTCCACCACGCAGGAGCTGACTGTACAGGCACGCGGGACGTCATGCAGCTGTCCCAGTGTGCCGAAATCGGTGAAGGCGCCGATCGAGACGCCGTAGCTTTCCGGCAAAAGGGTCGGCAGCCGCGCCTGAAGCGTACCAATGGCGTAGGTTTCGCCACCCAGCGCGCCGGTATTGACGGGGGCGACGAGGTCACGGGGACCGATGCCCGCCAACGCGAAGCCGCGGAACGTGTCGCCGCCTTCGAAGTATCGCTGGTTGATGGGGAGCGGCGTGCCGTCATAGCTCCGGATGATGCCGCCGCGCAGGATCAAGGAATTGATCACCTTGCCGTCAAAAGCGGGGCGATAGCCGGAGAAGATGACGTCAGTCTTCAGAAAACGCAAATTGCCGCCAAAGCCCGCGAAATTCTGGCTGACTGAAAATGTTTCGCCTGTGGTAGGCCTGGTCACATCATCGACGTTGGAGAAGCCGTAAGTAAAACCAATGAGAGAACCATAGGTCCTGCCTTGCGCGAGCAGCACCGACTCCGGCGCGTTAGAGAAGGGAGATACATTGTTGATCTGATATGAATAGCGCAGTCCCACCGTCGAATATTCCGATATGGGAAAGCCCAGCCTGAGCTGGGTACCGACCGTATTGCTGGAATAGGTCGCCTGAATGTAATCCGTCTGCGACTCATAGATATCGAAGCCTGCCGCCAGCGGGCGATCCAAGAAATAGGGCTCGGTAAAGCTGAATTGATAGAGTTTGGCGATCTGCGAGACTGACAACGAGGCCTTCAAATACTGGCCCCGGCCGAACAGATTCTGCTCGGTATAGCTGAATTCGCCAGTAAGCTGGCTGACCGAAGAATAACCCACGCCCAGCTGGAGCTGGCCGGTGGATTGCTCGGTAACGGTAACAGTAACGTCCGTGCGGTCTGGCGCACTGCCGGGCGTATTTCTGACCTCTACATCCTTGAAGAAGCCGAGCGCTCTGATTCTGGTGCGCGAGCGGTCCATAAGTACGCGATTAAAGGCATCGCCCTCAACCAGGCGGAATTCGCGGCGGATCACCTTGTCCAGAGTGCGGGTGTTACCAACGATATTGATCTTACCGATATAGACTCGTGGTCCCTGGTCGATATCGAAAATCAAGTCGATGGTATCATTCGAGCGATTGCGCGCGATACGCGGATGCACCTCGGCGAAGGCATAGCCTTTGGTTCCCGCCGCATTGGTGATTGCATCGATGGCTTTCTGCACTGTGTCGGCGTCATAAACGTCGCCGGTCTGAAGCGGGACTAACGGGCGCAGCGCCTGTGGCGTCAATTCTTTGATCTTTGAATTGATGGTGATCTTGCCAATGTGATAGCGGGGCCCTTCATTGACCGTAAAGGTGACGTAGAAATTCTTGCGGTCCTGACCCAGTTCTGCCACCGCGCTTACCACGGTGAAGTCGGCATAGCCGTGATTGACGTAATAGCGGCGCAATTGTTCGCGGTCGAAAGCCAGCCGGTCCGGATCGTAATTGTCGTTACTGGCAAGGAATTTGTACCACGCGCTCTCTTCCGTAGCGATCTGGCCCTTGAGCGTCGAATCGTCAAAGACCTTATTGCCGATGAAGTTGATGCGGGCGATGCCGGTGGTGGGCCCTTCGGTAATGGCGAACACCAGATCGACCCGATTTTGTGGACGCTGGATGATCTCGGGATCGACGCGCGCCGCGAATTTTCCGTTGCGGCGATACAATTCGATGATGCGCTGCACGTCGGCCTGGACACGGGCGCGGGTGAATGTCTCGCGCGGCTTGATTTGGACTTCCTTGGTCAAGTCTTTCGTCGAAACCTTGTCGTTGCCCTCGAACACGACCTGGTTGACGATCGGATTCTCAACCACCTGGATCGCCAGCGTGCCGTTGTTGAAATTGATTTTCACGTCCGAAAACAGGCCAGTGCCGAATAGGGCTTTCAGCGCCGTATCTACATTGGCGGGATCATAGGCGTCGCCCTCGCGAATATTCACATAAGTAAGCACGGTGCCTGGCTCGACCCGCTGTGTGCCGGTCACCGTGATGCGCTGAATGATCCGCTGCGGCTGCGCCGAAGCCGGGGGTGTTGCGGCGGGAGGTTGTTGCGGATTGGCGCGCTGGGCATTCAGTTCCTGGGCGCGCTCCGCCGCACCGGGACGCAGTTGCGCATGTGCCGGAGCGGCGAAAATGGCAAGGCACAGCGTCGCGGATGTCGCGCGCAAAACCGCTTTATAATTGGCGATGGTCCGCATTCCCCGTCGGCCGTCACTCATTCTTAAGGCGCCCAGCGGCGGCCACAGTTTCAGAAAAGATTCAGCCGAGCCAAGTCATTCCACGTGGTCAGGAGGACAAGCCCCAGGACCAATACCAGCCCAAGCCGAAACCCGACGTCTTGGGCCCGCTCATCGAGCGGTCGCCCCAAAACAGCTTCGCATGCATAGTACAGAAGATGTCCGCCGTCGAGCAATGGAATCGGAAAGAGGTTTGCGAACCCAATGCTTACGGAAAGTACAGCCGCAAGTTGGATCAGCGCCAAAAATCCATACACCGCCACCTGGCGCGTCATTTTGGCGATGCCCAGGGGGCCCCTCAGTTGGTCGGCGCTGGCATAGCCGCGTACCATCTGGACCAGGCCCTGGACTGTAGTGTGGATGATGTCCCAGGTCTCGGCGCAGGCCGCGCCGAAAGCCCTCGGCAAACTGTAATATTCCGTCGTGATTGGTGCCGTCGCCGACGGCCGTACGCCGATCACCACATTCGTTCCCATGTCGCCTAAAACGTCGCGCATCCGCGCAGCGTGGGGCATCACATGGACAGCGACAGCGTGGCCCTGCCTGACGAGATCGATCTTCAGCGTTTGTCCCCCACTGACCGATATGATCTCAGGCATCTGCTCGAAATCGGTAATGGCCACGCCGTCTATAGCTGTGACGCGGTCGCCGACGCGAATGCCTGCCGCTTCCGCCGGACTGCCCTTCACCACATCGCCGATGATGGGCGCGACCACCGTGTGGCCATTGTGCAGGATCACGCCGGTGAAAAGCGCGATAGCGAGGATGAAATTGGCAACTGGTCCCGCCGCCGCGACCGCTGCACGCTGCCAGACTGGCTTGAACATGAGGGTCTGCGCGCGTTCGGCCTCGCTCATGTTCGCTTCAGCTCCCCGGTCGGGGAGGGACGCGGCGTTGGCGTCGCCGGCAAATTTCACATAGCCGCCGACCGGCAGCAAACTCACCTTCCAGCGGGTGCCGCTCTTATCGGTCCAGCCGAAAATCTCGCTGCCGAAGCCGACCGAAAAGACATCCACTTTGACGCCATACGCGCGCGCCACCAGAAAATGGCCAAGTTCGTGGAAAAACACCACCAGGGTGATGACGAACAAAAAGGCGGGAAGCCCCAAGGGCGTCCACTGAACCAAACTGTGCAGAGCATCGAGCATGACGTCCTCTTACATCCCCACCCGTTGACAAATTTCTTCCGCCAGAACCCTCGCCCGCGCATCCGTCCCTAGTACGGTCGAAAGGTCGTAGACATGACCGTTCGAGCCATGGCCGGCATCAGCGTTCAGGGTCTCACCCACCACTCTGGGAATATCGAGAAAACCAATGCGGTGATCGAGGAATGCCTGCACGGCAACCTCATTGGCCGCGTTGAGCACGGTTGGGGCAAGCCCACCCGAACGCAGAGAGTCGATAGCCAAACCCAACGCGGGAAAACGATCATGGGCCGGCGCCTGGAACACCAGCTGACCCAGCTTGGCCAGATCAAGCCGCCGCGACGGTGAGACAATACGCCGGGGCCAGGCCAGCGCATGCGCGATGGGCGTGCGCATGTCCGGCGCCGACAAATGCGCCATGGTGGTGCCGTCTCCATAGCTCACCAGGCAGTGGACCACCGACTGGGGATGCACCACGACATTCAATTTTTCCGGCGGCAGCGCAAAAAGGAAATGCGCCTCGATCAACTCCAGCCCTTTGTTCATCAGAGTAGCGCTATCGAGCGAAATCTTGCGACCCATCGCCCAATTGGGATGAGCAACCGCCTGTTCGACCGTAGCCTCGCGCATCTTCTCGAGCGGCCACTCACGAAATGGTCCGCCAGAAGCCGTGATAGTGACCACGTCCACTTCACTGGCGTCGCCCGATCCCAGCACCTGGAAAATGGCGTTGTGCTCCGAATCGACCGGGATTATTGCGGCGCCCGACTTCTCCATGGCATCACGGAACACAGGGCCCGCGGCGACAACGCACTCTTTGTTGGCCAGCGCCACCAGCACGCCGCGGTTGATGGCGGCAAGCGCCGGTTCGATCGCCGCAGCGCCCATGATTGCCACCATGACAAAATCCGAGGGCAGATTCGCTGCCGCGATCACCGCGTCGCGGCCGGCTTCCGCCTCGATGCCCGTGCCGGCGAGGCCGGCCTTAAGTTCACCGAACAGCGACGCGTCGCCAATTACCGCGCGCCGGGGACGGAATTGCCTCGCCTGCTTAACCAGGAGTTCGGCATTATTGTGCGCGGTTAGGGCCGAAAGCGGAAAGGCATCAGCACCATAAATTGTCCGGGCATGGGCGATGACATCCAGCGTGTTGACACCGATCGACCCGGTAGATCCCAATATGGTCACGCTGCGCCTGGTCACGTCCGCGAGCGACGGCGCATCCTCGAACACGTGGGTTGCGGCAATCGGCGTCATGCCGCCACTCCGAATAGAGGGTTGAGCCCTGCAAAAAACACCAACAACGCCATCGCGACGCCGGCGGCCAAGGTTGAATCCATACGGTCCAGCACGCCGCCATGACCAGGGATCATTGAGCCGGAGTCCTTCGTGCCGAAACGGCGTTTGACGAAGCTCTCGAAGAGATCGCCCGCATGGGCGGTGCTGCTGAACAGCAGCGCGAACAACGCCGCTTCTCCGGCGGCGCCACCCAGAAACCAGATAAAAGCAGCAAATACCACCGAAGCCGTCAAGCTGCCGCCAATCGTGCCAGCCCAGGTCTTGGAAGGTGAAAGCGCGGGCGCCATGCGCGGGCCGCCGATCAGTTTTCCGAAAATCAGGGCGCCGGAGTCCGTCGCCCATACGATCAAAAACATGCCCACGATGATTACCGCGCCGCGAGGCTCGAAGGCACGCAACGACGTAAGCGCCAGAGCGGGCAATCCGAGATAGAGCACGCCTGTGGCTTGCCACATGGGATTAACAAAGCGGTCCTTGGCCAACCTCCATGACACGCCCGCGCCGGCGGCGAGCAAAAGCAGTGCGATCCAAGTCTGGCGCGTCAACAGCAATGCCGCAACCGAAAGCACGACCGTCACGGCGCTAACCGCGACCTCGGTATGATAGTTCCGCCCCTCACTCACCATGCGATGCCATTCCCATGCCGCCGCAATGCTGATCGCCACTACCAGAGTGGCAAAAAAAGCCGGCGCCAACGCTAAAAATACGAAAGCAATTAGGGCCAGCCCAATTCCGAACAATGGCCGGGTGATCCAATCCATGTTCCAGCGGATGGCGCGATAGCCAGGCGCATGCTGATGGTGCAGGCTGGTCACGCCACGGCTTCCGAATTGAGGGCGCCGAAACGACGCTCGCGGGCGGCGAAGCTTTGAAGCGCCTTTAACAATTCGCCGCCGCCGAAATCAGGCCACAGGGTGTCCACGAAGAGCAATTCGGCGTACGCCGATTGCCAAAGGAGAAAATTGGAGAGGCGGCGCTCGCCCGAAGTGCGGATGACCAGATCCGGCTCCGGCAGAGCGCTGGTGAAAAGACGGGTGGAAAATAGCTCCGGCGTGATGGTTTCCGGATCAAGGCGGCCCTCGGCCGCTGCGCGCGCCAGCTCGCGGGCGGCGGCAGCAATCTCTTCCTGTCCGCCATAATCGAAAGCGAATGTGAGATTGAGCCCAGTATTGTGGGCAGTGCGGCTTTCCGAATCCAGGATCATCTGCTGGATATCGCTGGCGACGCGGCCGCGGTGGCCGATGATCCGCATGCGCACATTGCGCTCGACCAACTCATCCATGTCGCTGCGGAAATAAGTGCGGAACAATGCCATCAGGGCGCCGACTTCGGCCTTAGGCCGCTTCCAGTTTTCGCTGGAGAAAGCGAATAAAGTGAGATTGGAAAGCCCGATATCGCAGGCCGCTCGTACCGTCTCGCGCACAGCATTCATTCCGGCGAAATGGCCAGCTTCGCGGGGCAAATGACGCTTTCTTGCCCAGCGTCCATTGCCGTCCATGATGATAGCGACATGGCGAGGAAGAATTTGCGGCAATTCGCCCAGGGAAATCTCCATGCCCGGTTACACCTGCATGATTTCCTGCTCCTTAGTATGGAGCGCCGTATCGATATCCTTGACATGGGCGTCGGTAAGCTTTTGCAGCTCTTCGCCCTTGGTGCGATGCTCGTCCTGGCCTATCTTGTGATCCTTCTCCAGCTTCTTGAGTAATTCCATGCCGTCACGACGCACATTTCGTACGGCCACTCTGCCGGCCTCTGCGTATTTGGAGGCAAGTTTTGAAAGCTCCTTGCGCCGTTCCTCATTGAGTTCAGGAAGCGGAATGCGCAGGAGCTGGCCGTCCATTTGCGGATTGAGACCCAGGCCAGCGTCGCGGATCGCCTTGTCGACCGTCTTGGCCAAACTCTTGTCCCATACCTGAACCGTGAGCATGCGAGCTTCCGGTGCGGAGATGGTTCCGACCTGCGAAATCGGCACGACATTGCCGTAGGCCTCGACCGTGACCGGATCGAGCAGCGCCGGTGACGCCCGACCGGTCCTCAGGCCCGCGAATTCGCTTTTCAACGTCGCGACTGCGCCATTCATGCGCCGGTTCATTTCGTCCTTATTATATGCGTCGGCCATTTTCCTTGCCTCGACAGCCCCAGATTTAATGCTAACCCAAACTGGGCCCAGGGCTTTTTTATTTTTCCTTGATGATTGTCGCCCGCCCCTGGCCCTTCAGCACCCGGGCCAAGGCGCCGCGGTCGTGCAACGAAAAGACCAGAATCGGAATACCGTTCTCTCGCGACAGCGAAATCGCCGACGCATCCATTACTGCAAGATCCCGCGCTAATACCTCGTGATAGCTCAAAGATTCGTATCTGACGGCATCAGGGTACTTTTTCGGGTCCGCGCTGTAAACACCATCAACTTGGGTTGCTTTCAACATGGCATCGCAGTTCATCTCCGCGGCCCTAAGAGCGGCCGCGGTATCGGTGGTAAAGAAAGGGTTCCCGGTTCCCGCAGCAAAGATCACCACACGACCCTTCTCCATGTGCCGAATAGCGCGTCGCCGGATATAGGGCTCGCAGACGCTGCTCATGGGAATGGCCGACTGGACCCGACTCGCCAAGCCTGTGCGCTCAAGTGCCGCCTGCATGGCGAGTGCGTTCATTACAGTGGCCAGCATACCCATATAGTCGGCGGTCGCCCGATCGATGCCTTTGGCCGCGCCTGCCAGGCCACGAAAGATATTGCCGCCGCCGATCACCATACAGATCTGAGTGCCGCCATCGGCCGCTTCCTTCACATCGGCGGCGATGCGGTCAACGGTGGCGATGTCGATGCCGTAATTTCCATCGCCCATCAACGCCTCGCCCGAGACCTTGAGCAGCACACGGGCATATTGAGGCGTCGTAAGCATCAGGAAACTCCTGTCAGCGGCTACCTGCCATCTGGGCGACCTCATCGGCGAAGTCGCTTTCGACCTTTTCGATCCCCTCGCCAACCTGGAAGCGGACAAAGCCTTCGACAGTGATGGGCGCGCCCATCTCTTTGGCTGACTTCTCGATCACTTTGCCCACCTGGGTCTCGCCGTCGATCACGAAGGTCTGGGAGAGGAGCACTGTGTCTTCGTAGAACTTACGCATCCGCCCTTCCATCATCTTTTCGATGACATTGTCGGGCTTGCCGGACTGTTTCGCCAATTCCCATTGAACGCCGCGTTCGCGCTCCACGACCTCCTTGGAGAGATGTTCAGGAGTGATGGCGAGAGGCGACGCTGCCGCGACATGCATGGCAAGCTGCTTGGCAAGCGCAGAGAGCTTGGTTTGATCGGCGGTAGATTTGAGGGCCACCAGCACGCCGATCTTGCCCAGTTCGGGCGAGGTCGCGTTGTGGACGTAAGCCCCCACCACGCCAGGCTCGACCGAAAGCGCTACGGTACGGCGCACACTCATATTCTCGCCGATCTTGGCCACCAGTTCGGTGAGGGTCTGTTGCACATTGCTGCTACCATGCTTGGCGGCGAGCAGTTTCTCCAGATCGCCGCCTTCCTTCAGCGCCAAATTGGCAGCGGCCTTGACGAAGCTCTTGAACTCGTCGTTGCGGGCGACGAAGTCGGTCTCGGCATTCACTTCAACCAGCGCGCCGGTGCCTTTGTGCACTGCGACGCCCACCAATCCTTCGGCGGCGGCTCGGCCCGCCTTCTTGGCAGCCTTGGAGATGCCTTTCTTGCGCAGCCAGTCGATGGCGGCTTCCATGTCGCCATTGGTCTCGCTCAACGCGGCCTTGCAATCCATCATGCCGGCGCCGGTCTTGTCGCGCAGATCCTTCACCATGCTCGCGGTGATGTTCGCCATTTTCGTCTCCATTCAAGGCCCCGCGCGGAACACGCGCGAAGCCGTAATCGGGAAAATCAAACGCCAGCTTCGGCCGGCGCTTCGGCCACGTGGCTCGACGTGTCTTCGATCTCTTCCGCCGCGCCGACATCCATCCCGGCCTCGATCTGGCTCTGACCCAGGCCGTCGATGATGGCGCGCGCCGCAAGGTCGCAATAGAGCGCGATGGCACGGGCGGCATCGTCATTGCCCGGAATCGGGTAGGCGATCCCATCGGGATTGGAATTGGAATCCAGGATCGCGGTCACCGGAATGCCCAGCTTGCGAGCCTCGGCGATGGCGATGGCTTCCTTGTTTGTGTCGATCACGAACAGCAGGTTCGGAAGGCCGCCCATCTCCTTGATGCCGCCCAAGGAACGCTCGAGCTTGTCCTGCTCGCGCAGAAGACCCAGGAGCTCCTTCTTGGTAAGGCCGGAATTCTCCGCGCCCGACAGTGTTTCCTCGATGGAGCGCAGGCGGCGGATGGAATGGCTGATGGTCTGCCAGTTGGTGAGCGTGCCGCCCAGCCAGCGGTGATTGACATAGTATTGGGCACAGCGCTTGGCCGCAGCAGCCACCGGCTCGGACGCCTGCCGCTTGGTGCCCACGAACAGGATACGGCCGCCCGACGCCGCCACATCCCTCAGCGCGACCAGTGCCTGATGGAGCAACGGCACAGTCTGGGTGAGGTCCAGGATGTGGATGTCATTGCGGGCGCCGTAGATGTAAGACGCCATCTTCGGGTTCCAACGCTGCTGGCGGTGACCGAAATGGGCGCCGGACTCGAGCAGCCCACGCATGGAAAATTCTGGCAAAGCCATAGATCAGGCTCCTGTACCGGTTGGCCAGACGCGCGGGTTATCCTTTTTAGAGGACACCGGACGGGGACGCCGGAACTCCCGGCGAAACCCACCCGCGCGTGCGAGATGGCCGGGCTTTTAGGCAAGTGTCGCGAAAAAGGCAACACTTGCTTGGTTAACCCTACCTGTCTTCGAAGTCGGGGGTCTGCTACAGCCACCTCCCTTGCCCGCATACATGCGCGTTGGCAAGCAGGCCCAAGCCTCGTCCGCAACCCACATTTGCAGGAAAACCGAGGCTTTTAAGGCGGTTCCCATGTTAAGACCCCCTCATGAAAAGCCCGCTTCGACCAATTCTTGGTCAGTTCTACCCCAACCGTATCGTGGAGGTGGCGAGCCTGGGCTTGGACCGCCCCGGCTTGATCCCCCTCTGGTTTGGGGAAAGCGATCTGGTGACGCCCAAATTCATCCGCGACGCCGCCATCGCGGCGCTCAACGAGGGAAAGACCTTTTATACCTGGGCCCGGGGCATTCCTGAGTTGCGCGAAGCGATCGCCGGTTATCACCAGCGGACTATCAGCGTGCCGGTCGATTCAGAGCGTGTCACAGTCCCGGGCGCGGCCATGCTGGCCATCACCATGGCGCTCTCCTGTGTGGCAGACCGGGGTGATAATGTGGTGATCGTGGCCCCGGTGTGGCCGAACATCTTTCATGCTGCACAGGTGTCAGGCGCCGAGGTGCGCCTGGTGAGGCTTGATGAGGATTGGGCGGCTAGCCGTTGGCGACTCGATCTCGATAAATTGTTTGATCGATGCGACGCCCACACTAAGGCAATCTTCATCTCAACGCCGAATAATCCCTCCGGTTGGATGGCATCCAGAACCGAACAACAGGCGATATTGGATTTTGCCCGCAAGAGGGGCATCGCCATTATCAGCGACGAAGTGTATGGCACGTTGATCTATGACGGCACGACACATGCGCCTTCCTTCCTGGCGATCGCTGGCGAAGACGATCCGGTCTTCGTGATCAACAGTTTTTCCAAGCCCTGGGCGATGACCGGATGGCGCATAGGCTGGCTCACCCATCCCAAGAGCCTGGCGGATGCCATGCGAATTCTTTCGCCCGCCGCCAATACCGGCACCGCCACTTTCAACCAGTATGGGGCGTTGGCGGCGCTTGGCCCAAAAGGCGACGAGTTCCGCGAGGGTCTGCGCAAGCGCTGCGAAACCAATCGCGATCTGGTCAAAGACTTCATCGCCCGCCAGAATCGGCTGAGGTGGATGATACCCGACGGCGCGTTCTACGGCTTTCTTCACATCGAGGGTTTGAGCGACAGTACCGCTTTTGCGCGCGACTTGGTGCTAAAAGCGAATGTCGGCACGGCACCAGGCTCCGCCTTCGGACTAGGCGACCCCCGCGACGAGGCCTATGTGCGCATCTGCTTCGCGCGCGATGCCGGCGGACTGGCCGAAGGCTTGAGACGCATCGAGACCATGCTCGACGCAGCTTAAACAGCTTCGACGGAAATCACGCCGGGGATCGAGGCGATCGTGCTGCGAAGCGTAGCCGTTACCGCATGGCGTTTGCTGAGCGTAATCTCTACTTCCTCGCTGGGCCCGCTGGGCACCACGAAACTTACGAGCCCCTTGCCCGGCTGAACCAACTGGGCGGCGATGGCCGAAAGCGGTGCTGCGGACTCCAGCCTGACCACCATCCCCTCGCCAGCATTAGCCGCTGCCTGATCGAGATCGGTGATGGAGGCGGCACGCAGTTTCAATTCATCGCCGTCCCAGTCGGCGCTGGCAGTGATCACCAGGCTTTTGCCAGCTTCGAGCAGCGGCCGGCTTGCCGCCAGCACTTCCGGAAACAGCATCACTTCGAACATGCCGGAAGGATCGGAGAAGGAGACAAACGCATACATCTGTTCGCTCCTGCCGCGGCGTTCCGATTTTTTGATCAAAGTGCCGGCCAACCGCGCCTTGAAGCCCGAGCGGCGGTCCTCGATGAGGCTGGCAAAGGGCGTCACGCCCAGCCGCTTCAGCGCGGCGCCGTAGGCATCCAGCGGATGGCCGGAGAGATAAAAACCCATGGCGTTGAATTCTTCACCCAAGCGTTCATGCGCCGGCCAATCGGGGACATTCGTCAATCGCAATTCCTCGGAATGCGAATCGCTCCCGCCGAACAGGCTCACCTGTCCGCTGTCCCGTTCGCGCTGGGCCGCTTGCGCGCCGCCCAGGATGCGGTCGGAATTTTCAACCAGCTGGTGGCGGTTGCGGTTGAGACTGTCGAAAGCTCCTGCCTTGGCTAGATTTTCGAAGGCGCGCTTGTTCACCAATCTAGGATCAAGGCGCCGCGCGAAGTCGGAAATTGATTTGAATGGACCGCCTTGCCGCCGCAGCTCGACCACATGATCCATCGCCTGGCGGCCAACGCCCTTGACCGCCGCCAGCGCATAGAACACCAACCCCGCTTCCGCGTCGCAGGCGAACACCGCATCCGAACGATTGATGTCGGGCGGCGCGATCTTGACACCCAACCGTTGGGCCTCCTGACGGAAGATATTGAGCCGGTCGGTGTTGGCGATATCCAGCGTCATCGACGCGGCCAGGAACTCAACCGGATAGTTGGCTTTCAAATAAGCGGTCTGATAGGCGACCTGGGCGTAGGCTGCGGCATGGCCCTTGTTGAAGCCATAACCAGCGAATTTTTCCGCCTGTTCGAAAATCTGCTCTGCGATGGAGGGAATGATGCCGCGTTCACCCGCGCCTTTGAGGAATTTTGCCCGATGAGGGATCATCTCCGACGCGATCTTTTTGCCCATTGCGCGGCGAAGCAGATCCGCCTCGCCCATCGTATAGCCGGCAAGCTCGCGGGCGATGCGCATCACATCGTCCTGATAAGTCATCACGCCATAGGTTTCGCGCAAGATAGGCTCGAGCGAGGGATGGAGATATTCCACCGCCTCCTTGCCGTTCTTGCAGGCGATGTATTTCGGAATGGAATCCATCGGGCCAGGTCGGTAGAGCGCGACCAACGCCACCAGATCGTTGATATGATCGGGCTTCATCTTGCGCAAAAGATCGCGCATGCCAGCGCCTTCCAGTTGGAAGACCCCAATGCTGTCGCCCCTGGACAGCATGTCGAATGTGGCGGAATCGGTGAAGTCGATAGTCTGCGTATTGAGTGCGATGCCGCGTTTCTGTAGCAACTCCTCTGCCTTGGCGATCACAGTCAGGGTCTTGAGGCCGAGAAAGTCGAATTTCACCAGTCCGGCCTTTTCCGCGTCTTCGTAATCGAATTGCGTGACCGGCATCTCCGAACGCGGATCGCGATAGAGCGGCAGGATTTCATCCAAGGGACGGTCGCCAATCACCACGCCGGCCGGATGAGTGGAGGCGTGACGATAGAGCCCCTCGATTCGACCCGTGATTTCGAACAGGCGTTGGGCGATCGGCTCGGATTCGGCAATTGCCTGCAATCTTGGTTCACTTTCGATCGCATCATTCAGAGAAACGGGCTTTCCCGGCGGATTGGGAATGAGCTTGGCGATGCGGTCCACCAGGCCCAAGGGCATTTGCAGCACCCGGCCCGCATCACGCACCGCCGCGCGCGCTTGCAGCGAACCCAGCGCGATGATGTGGGCCACGCGGTCGGCGCCGTATTTGTCGCGTACATAGCGCACAACCTCGTCACGCCGCTCCTGGCAGAAATCAATATCGAAATCTGGCATTGAGATACGCTCGGGATTGAGGAAGCGCTCGAAGAAGAGTCCAAACCGGAGTGGATCGAGGTTCGTGATGTCCAGCGCCCAGGCCACCAGGGACGAGGCGCCGGAGCCGCGCACCCCCACGGGAATGCCCCGCCCTTTGGTCCATTTCATGAAG
>Ga0126381_100004770_pt1 | contig 14807 bp, 13 predicted proteins | sample PanSoiMetPlot_28_FD_96465 | JGI IMG/M metagenome (GOLD analysis project Ga0126381, IMG submission 96465) | Tropical forest soil microbial communities from Panama - MetaG Plot_28 | ecosystem: Environmental > Terrestrial > Soil > Tropical forest > Bulk soil | place: Panama | collected 2016-02-17
ACGTCCTTTGAGTGCGTCGTCACTCGTACCTGCCCCTTAGCTTGCGTCACCCGCAGATTGTCGGAATTCAGCGTCAGGTCGCCCGGCAGCGACGCCACATCCATATCTGTCACCGACGTGTGCACGTGCACCGGCCCGTTCACGTTCTCCATGTGGACGTCGCCAAACAACTCGCCGCTGACAGTAGTTTTTCCGGTGATCTCGGAAAGCGTCAGATCGTTGCAATTCCCATCCGCGGTCAGATCACCGTCGATCTGGTGGGCTGAGAAGTCTCCTTTGTCCGTGGAGAAATGCACCTGCACCGATCCCTTGATCACGCTCAGATGCACATCGCCGTGATTCGAGTTGATATTGAGGCCGCCACCCAGATTTGCCGCAGTCACATCCCCGTGTCCTGAGTGCACGGTGACATGCGCGCTGGTTGGCACTGTGACTGTCAGGTTGAGCCGCCCGTTGCTGTTGCTGTCCGATTTCACCAGCACTGCGCTGCCGCTCACGGTTACGTGCGCCTGCTCTGCATCGAAGATTTTCTTCGCCGCTTCATCCGAGCTGGCATACGCCACTGCGTGCGCCTGCACCACGATATTGTTCGACGAGTCTCCCGCCGTTATACTCACATCGCCCCGCGGATTCTCGATCTGCACTGTGGCGTTCGCAGGGATCTGCACGTTCAGCACCTGCTGGTCCATATCGTGCTCAGGCAGGCCAAGCATGTTGAAGAAGTCGTCCTTGTCGCCCCACTCGGTATTCCACGGACCCCAGAACCCCCGCGACCACCCCGACGCGCAGAATCCCAGGATCGCCAGCAGAATGAGCACGCCGGCAAAACCCGTTCCACGCCGTACAGGAGTCTCGCGGCGCAGATCCAGCGCCCACTCCGCGAGCATCGCCAGCCCTGCGGCGATCAGCAGCATGGGCCACCACCGTCCGTACCAGGTCCAGAAAGTCGTCGCTGCAATGCGGCCGGAGTGAATCAACAGCCAGACAATGCCGATCGCAATCAGGATTAGCGGACCGACAACGGAAGGAATGCGCGGTCCGTAGGCGTGGTGATACTTCGCCCTGTACGCGTACTGCTGCGCCTTCCAGGCATCGCGCTGTGCTCGCCATGCAGCGCGTTGCTGCTCACGATAAACCCGCCATTGCGTTCGCGGATCGTAACCACCCGGGGGAACATTCGGAGGAGGAACGCTGCTCATAGCTGGCCTCCTTCAGGACCCTTCCCGTAGTCATGCGTTGTTGGAACGATCGCAGTGCTGGGCTGTGCCGTTGCGCCCGCTGGGGCGGGATTCACGCCTGCGCCGTATGGATACGGCAGCTCGTCTCCTGCCGCTGCCAGGGCCGCGCGCTCAGCCAGCTTCAGCACGCCGATCAGGATCAGCAACAACGGAAAGAATATGTCCCAGAACTCTACAAGCCCTGCTTGCCACAACAGCAGAACCGTGCCGAGAAGCAGCAGAATCGCCGGCCCCCGCAATCGGCGAATCAATATATATTTGTTCATTGCTGGCCCCCTTTCGTATCTTCAATACGCCGAATAATCAACCACACTCCCAGCGCGATAAAAATAAGCGGCCAGAGAAACTTCAGTACGTGTTCGGCCAGGAATCCCAGCTGATTCAGCAGTAGCAGCAATCCGAATCCGATCAGAATCAAAGCGCCGATCGGCTCTTTGCGTCGCCAGAACACCGGTGGCACGGGCGGCACGGGCGGCGCCGCTGGATCCACATAGCCCGCCGGCGTTGCGCTGTAAGGGGCCTGATATTGCGTATAGGGTACTTGCTGATATCCGCCTGTTCCGGGCGGTGTCGTGGCCCCCGCTCCAGCCCCGGAAACTCCCGTTTGTGCCGCAGCGCCGGTTTGCCCCGGCCGATGCTGCGGGCCTCCGAGATTCATCCAGTTGCCCACCTCGTTCAGGCCGAGCGGATCCGGCAGTGGCTGCCCATCTCGAATCGCTTTCGCCGTGTGAAAGGCCTCAAATGCCTGGTACAGGATCCACGCCGGAATGAACAACCCGAACAGCCCGTAGTGCGTCGTGATGCTGATGATCACCACGAAGACCACCACGTGGATCAGTCCCTTGAAGTATTGCCCGTTGTACATCGCGCCCACGCCCGGGATCAGGCCCAGGACTCCGGCAACCGATGGATTCGGTCCGCCCGCAGGCGCCATGAAAGGCTGTTGCATGTTCTGCCATGCGACATAGCACGGTTCGCAAAGAATCTGCCCGTTCCCCGTATTGCGAACGCATGCCGCGCAAAGCGCCTTGCCGCAGTTCTGGCAATACGCCGTCGCTCCAACTCCTTGATGATTTACGCAGTCCATTCAGTGCTCCCTTCCCGTATTGCCATGTCGTAACCGGGTTGCATCGTGCAGGGATCCCCAACGGCCGTACTCAATTGTCGGGGATGAGAGCCGCCGAAATGCGCGGACTGAATGCCCTGGCCACACATCTCTGTGGCCGGAGTAAATTGCCGGTCGTGAAGCGTAACGGAAGTTTCCAGATAATCATAGTCCCTGAGTGAAGGTGCCCCGGATTGCTGGGGTGGATCGACGCGGGACCCGCCGTCTTTCCGATTAGGGTTTTGTTTTGACTCCCCCGGTGTTGCCGGCTGAGCCTGCTGCTGTTGTTGCTGGTTGTCCTGGGTGTTACGCCGCATCTCGCGCACGCGCGACTGAACCTCATAGACCAGCCGCAGGTGATCGTAGTAGCGGATGATCGGCGTTGACGCCATCGTCAGCCGCCGCTCCATGTACGAACGAACCGCTGTGGGCCGCAGGTTCGAGAGACGGAAATCCGTCAGTCTCACGCCCGACACATTCAGCGTCAACGCGATCGAGAAGAACGCCATCGCTGCGGTCATCAATAGCCGCGGCTCGGCAAACCGCCGGATCCGTCCCATGATCCCCGGCCGCTGCCACGCCGGGATCGGCATCGAAACAACATTGCCGGCCGTTGCTAGTTTGTACTCCGACGTGTGTCCCGGCCCGGTCTGCGTCAGGATCTTATCCAGCAGACCCTCCGGGACCTCTGGTTCCGGGCTTAGAAACTCCAGCCACTCCCGTCCCCGCCGGGCCTCTTCGAAAAGTGCGGTGCATGCCTGGCAGCCTGCCATATGCGAGGAGAAGGTCGCTTCATCCTCAGGCCTCAACAGCCCGTCCAGCGCATCGGCCAGGAGAGTCTCCCATTGCCCGCAAGCTGGAGAGTTCGGAATGTTTCCGCGGTCTGCCATCACATCACCTCCCGTTTATTACGTTCCAGAAGGCGCGCAAGTTCCGCGCGGCCCCTGCTGATGCGGGACTTGACCGTCCCCTCGGGGATGCTCAGCACCTGGGCGATCTCTTTGTAATCCATATCCTGTAAATCCCTTAGAATCACTGCCTCGCGCAGCTCCACCGACACCTTGGCCAGCGCACCCTGCACCATCCGGGCCAGCTCCTTCTGCGCCGCCTTCTCATGGGGAGAGGCCCCGCTCGCCTGAAGCCGGTCAACAGGCCGCAGCTCATCGGTCTCATCCCATCCGGCATCGAGAGAATCCGTTGCCCTTTGGTTCCGGGTGCGGCGGAAGTTGTCCACCAGCAGATTGCGGGTCATCGTCGTGATCCACACCTGTAGGCTGCCGCGCGCGGTGTCGAAACTCGATAAATTGGAGTAGATCTTTAAGAAGACGTCCTGCGTAAGATCTTCTGCGTCAGCCGCATTCCCCGTAAAGCGATAACAGAGAGCGTACACACGCCGGTGGTGGCTGCGAACCAACTCAGCCCATGCCCCGGAATCCCCGTCGATGCAGCGGCGGACGACTTGCGACCAGTCGATCTCCAGCGGTCTCACCTCCGCGCTTGCCGAGGACGCCGACAAGCCGTCGTTGCTTGTTGGGGCTGTGCGGCGGGCGTCCGGCGCCATTGTTTTCGGTCCCTGAACCGGGCGGGTCACCGGCTGACGTGGCGTCTCGTCCAGCTTGCGCCGAGATGGCACCTTTGGCGCCACCATTCCAGCCACGCTCCAGCTTAATGTACCAGCACATGCCATGAAGCCCTATACGTATGATTTTGTTGCCCAGTTCCCTACATCGGGCGTCAGAAACCAACGCGAACGTGACTTGGAACAAGGCCGGACTTCAGTCGTGCCCTAAATGCCGCAAGAATGATGAGGACTTTAGCCCCTGAAGGATGCCTCTTTCAGCTCAGCAATCACTAAAACAACCTCAGGTCTACTTCGAACTGATGAGGCGGATACGGGCCGTAATGGCGTGGCCGAGGGGTTCGCTGAAGGTCCCGTATTGCGGCGAGTCGACGTTGTTGTTGACGACCGTATAGTTGCCGGCGTTGGTGATGTTCTCGATAACGCCGCGCAGGCCGAAGTAGGCGCCGCGGAAGTGAACGCGCCACTCGAGCCCGGGGCTGAAGTTCATGACGTAGGGGAAGCGCCGGGAGCCGGCCGCACCGACGACCAGATAATTCGCATTGACCGACGTGTACGGAAAGCCGGTGTGCCAATCAAGCGTGTAGACGAAGTCCCAGTTCTTACGGAGCCGGGGCAGGCCCAGCGGGAGCCATCCCCAGGAAAGGACACGGTTGGGGCTGTCCCACGCCAACGGGCCGCTTTGCTGTGCACCGAGCAGCGAGACGGTCGGCACGTAGTCGATGGCAGAGTTCGTGTGTGCGGAAGAGTGAGTGTAGGCGCCGAAGAGCGTGTGGCCGCCTGCGAAAGTGTGGCGCAAATCGACTTCCTCGAGAGTGTCGTCGTCTTTGCGCGTGTTGGTCAGTGCATAGTTGCCCGATATCGCAGCCGGGCCGGACTGGTTCACGTACGCGAAGAAGTTGGAAAGGTGTTTGCGAATGAGATTTGCGGTGAGGAAAGTGGAATGAGGCAGTTTCTGCTCGAGGCCAATGCTCCAGTTGAGCGCGCGAGCCTGACCTAGTGAGCTGTGATCTGCGGTGAAGGTCGTGACCAAGGGCGGGGCAGTGGGAGTGACGCCGTCGGCTGCGAAATACGTGTCGTTGCGAATGCCGGCAAGGGCGCGCTCGAGATACTCGAGCTGAGTGTGCTCGTAATAAAGGCCGACGCCGGCGGAGATTTTGGTTGCGCCATTCAGTTCGGCGGGCGACCAGGAGAAGGCTAAACGCGGCGCAAAACAAGGGCGGCGGATGATTTCGTCCCAGTCGAAGCGCAGGCCGGGCTCGACGATCAGGTTGGGGGTCGGCGTCCAGCGGTCCTGAAGATAGGCTCCAACTTCAACATTGTGGTCTGTGAAGGGCGGAGTGACGGGAAAATCGCTGCGGCGCGAAAGTGTGCGGTCTTCACGGAGATAATTGACGGGCGCACGCGAGACGGTTTCATCGAAGGTGATGTGACCGAGATCGATACCGGCCTTGAGATTGTGCGCGCCGAACCACTTCCTAGGTGGAAGGTAGAGCGCTGCGTTGCCCTCGGTGCGCTGCGAGCGACCGGTCGCGCTTTCGAAGTAGCTTCCCTGCGTATGCTCAGGAGTGATTTCGTAGGGAAGCGTGCCGTTGGGCTCATAGCTGTCGCGGATACGCTGAAAGCCGATGCCGGTGTCGAGCAGCGCTCCATTATGAAAACTGAACTGGTCCCGCACGTAAGGGAGCCATGCAATGGTGTTGCGGTCGACGGTGCTTTGCTGCGGCACGAGCGACGAAATACCTTCATAAGGCGAGTGGTAGTTGTTGTAGAGCAGCCCGAACGAAAGGATGTTCGCGGGTGTCGTATTCACCTGGAAACGCAGCAGGTTGCTGCCGCGGACAAGATCATTCGTGTTTGCGTTGGGCGGAAGTTCACGTATGTAGATGTTGTCGTACTCGAATTCAAACCCGTCGAAGAACCAGGCGCGGCTCCGGACAATCGGCCCGGAGAAGGTGATGCGCGGAACGATCTTGTCAAAGCGGATACCGTTAACGCTCTGAAATGAGGGAATGAAGTTGGTGGCGTTGAAGCGAAACTTGTTATCGCCCATACCGGTGGTGAAGGCGATGACGCCGCCGGTGGCCCGGCCGAATTCGACAGGGTAGCGTGTTGTGCGTTGGTCAATGGAGCGAACGGCGTCTGGGCTGACGCGCATGGCGAGGTTGCCGCTCACGGGCGAGCGGATGTCGAATCCGTCGAGCGTGTCGAGCGTGGCAAAGGTGTCGGAACCTACGACGTGCACCTGCCCGGAGAAATCGGCGATCACGCCCGGATAAAAGGGCAGAAGGTTGCGGATGTCGCGCGAGCTAGGATAGGGAACATTGATAATTTCGGGTACGTTCATCACGCGAAGGTCGGATGTCTGTTGCTTGTCGATTCCCGGAACGGACGCGGTGACGCTGACCTGCTGGACGAGCATCTGCTCGTGTTGCAGCACGACATGAATCTCGCGAAGTTCCGGATCGATGCCCGTGGTTACCGTCTCATAGAAACCGGGCTTCCCGATGCGAAGGCTGTAGGGCTGACTGCCTTGAATCGTTAGGCTGCCGTGGCCCGCATAGTCGGAGGTCACGCGCACAACAGGGCGTCCCGGCTCCTCAATCGCGATCTGCGCATCCGGGACGGCAGCTCCGTTCTCGTCGACCACTGCTACGGCGACGGCCCGAACGCCCGGTATCTGCCCGTAAGGAGCAACGAAAGATTGCATAAAGATTAGAAAAAGGAATGCCAGCCTGCAGACTTGCCTCGAGAATCGCATCGATTCACCTGGTCAGCACTTTCATCGTCTCACGATCCGCGGTCAGGGGCGTTCGCCGGCCGCCGTACCTACGTGCGTCTTGGACGCGCAGGTGTGGATTTGGGCTCGCGGACGCGCAAAGCACGGCGAGACCGGATTTCAAATGCTACATTAATCTCTCGAAACATCGGAGGTTCTGCATGAAGCGACTCGCGCTTCTCGTCCTTGCACTCTTGCAGGTTCACATGATCGCACAGACCGCAGCGTCGGGCGCTTCCTCGGCGAATCCCAGGGTGAGAGCAATTACGGCCTTTGTCCGGTTCGACAGGACTACATGGGAAAAGCAGATTGCCGATGCGCTGGTTGTGTTGCGGAAAACGCAAAAGGAGTTCGAATCGGCGGGATACCAGGTGGAGTCGGTGCGGATCGTGACACAGCCCGCGGGCGAACTTGTGGCTGGCCTGAGCGAGGATGACGCACTCGCATTTCTGACCAAGCTGGACCAACTCTCCGCAAAGGAGAATTTTCTACCGAATGTCGGCCCAGGGATGATGCACGATTCGGATGATCCTAGGACGATGCCAGTGCTGGAGCGCGCGCTGGCAACGCTGCCCAACATTGAAGCAAGCACCATCATCGCTGACGACACGGGAATTCACTGGAAGACGATTCGCCGGACGGCTGAGCTCGTGAAGTATGTAGCTGAGCACAGCCAGCGCGGACGGGGCACGTTCAACTTCACAGCGACGGCGATGCTCAAGCCGTTGGGTCCGTTCTATCCCGGTGCGTACCACACGGGCGCCGGTAGGCAGTTTGCAATAGGCTTTGAAGGCGCTGGAGTGGTGGCAGAGGTGTTTGCGCGCGATAAGGGCAATGCGGAGGCGGCAACAGCCGATCTAACGGCGGCGCTCACCAGGCATGCGGTGGTTGCCGAGCAAATTGGGAACCAGGTTGCCGCGGAGACAGGCTGGAGCTTCGTTGGCGTCGATCCGACGCCTGCGCCGCTCGGCGATGTCTCGATTGCGACAGCTATCGAGAGTTTCACAGGCGCGAAGTTTGGATCGAGCGGAACATTAACGGCTGCGCGGATCATCACGGCCGCGGTGAAGGCTGTGCGAGTAAAGCAGATCGGCTACGCAGGATTGATGGTGCCGGTGATGGAAGACAAGGTTCTTGCACAGCGCTGGGCCGAATCCACCTACAACGTGGATTCGCTGCTCGCGTATTCAGCGGTGTGCGGAACGGGTCTCGATACGATTCCGCTGCCGGGCGATGTCAGCGCTGCACAGATGGAGCGGATCTACGGCGATGTGGCTTCATTGGCCCTGAAATGGAACAAGCCGCTCTCCGCGCGGCTGCAACCTGTGCCCGGCAAGAAGGCGGGCGAGATGACGGATTACCAGGATCCGTATCTCTTCAACACTGCGATTCATGCTGCGCCGTAAGGCGGCGAATGTAGCGCCGGCCCTGGATTTCGTACTGACCGCTGGCGACGCGGGCGATGGCCTCGGAGTAGGCGATGTGCTCTTCGACGAGGATGCGATCGGCAAGGGCAGGGGCGTTGTCGGTTTCGAGAACGAGGATGCTGCGCTGCAGAATGATTGCGCCGTGGTCGAGATGCTCATCGACAAAGTGGACCGTGCAACCGGCGACTTTGACGCCATAGTCGAAGGCCTGTTGCTGGGCCTCGAGGCCGGGGAAGGCAGGAAGCAACGAAGGATGAATGTTGAGGATGCGATTCGGAAAGGCTGCGATGAATCCCGGAGAGAGCAGACGCATGTAGCCGGCGAGGCAGACGAGGCCGACATTGTGTTGGCGCAGACATCCGATAAGGTCGGCGTCGTGTTCGGCTCGCGGGCGGCCCTTGGAAACGAAGAGGGAAGTGGGAAGGCTGAGATCCCGCGCGGCAGCGAGACCGGGCGCGGCGGCGACATTCGAGATGACCACGGCGATCTCGACGTTGGGCAGGCGGCCCTCTCGGATGTTCTTCGCAATTGCCAGGAAGTTGGAGCCACGACCGGAGAGCAAGATTCCCAGGCGGAGAGGCTTGCCCTCAGCGCTCATGTGTACTGCACCCGCTTTTCACCTTTGACGATGCGCCCGATGATATAGAACTTCTCCTCGGCGCGGTCGAGCACGGTCTTGGCGCGCGTGAACTTGGCTGCGGGAATCACGGCGATGAGGCCGATGCCCATATTGAACGTCCGCATCATCTCCTCCTGCGAAACCTGGCCGAGGTCGCGGAGGTGCTCGAAGATGGGAAGCACCGGCCACGAGCCCACTTCGACCTGCGCGGCGGTGCCTTTGGGCAGGATGCGCGGCAGATTCTCGGTGATGCCGCCTCCGGTGATGTGCGCCATGCCGTTCGTCAGGCCGCCGGCGACCAGCTTCTGGATGACGTGGAGGTAGCTGCGGTGCGTCTTCATGAGTGCAGCGCCGGCCTTTTCCTTAATGGCGGTGACGTATTGCGACGGTTTGTAGCCGGCGACTTCGAACAGGAGCTTGCGGGCGAGCGAGTAGCCGTTGGTGTGCAGACCCGTCGATGGGAATCCAATCAGGACGTCTCCGGACTTGATGTCCGCGCCTGTCACAAGCTTGTCGCGATCGACCGCGCCGACGATAAATCCAGCTAGATCATACTCGCCGTCGGCGTAAAAACCGGGCATCTGGGCAGTTTCGCCCCCGATTAAGGCGCAGCCATTGGCTTTGCAGGCGTCTGCAAGGCCGGAGACGACAGTTTCGGTAACCTCGGGGTCGAGCTTTCCGCTGGCGAAATAGTCGAGGAAGAAAAGCGGTGTGGCGCCTTGCACCGCGACGTCGTTGACGCAGTGATTGACCAGGTCGGCTCCCACGCTCGAGTGAAGGCCCATCTCAAAAGCTACCTTGAGCTTGGTGCCGACACCGTCGGCCGAGCTGACAAGAATAGGGCTCTTGAATTTCTGCAGGTCCAGCCGGTAAAGGGCGCCGAAGCCGCCGATTCCGCCTAAGACATTGCGCGTAAACGTCTTCTGCGCCAGGTACTTAATGCGGTCCTTGGCGCGATCGCCGCCTGGGATGTCGACCCCGGCGTCGGCGTAGGTAATCGATTTCGGCCTGGATTGTTCGGGCACTATGCGGCCTCTTCAGACCCATCGATGCCAAGCGGCACCCGCCGTCGATGGGGCCCCACGGTTTCGGGGCAAGGGATTTGGTTTCCGAAAACAAGCTGCGTCGGAAAGCTTGATTCTAGCAGGGTTGACTGCGAGCAGCTGTGACCCTGGCCCGCGACTTTGCTGTTCAAAATGTGGAGAACGGCACGTACAGGAAACGAAAGCACTGATTCGACTTCTATACTGAATCCACCATGAGCACGAAGATGACAGTCCCAACGCGCACCCGTTCCGAGGAGCTTCAGCAACGCGCCGAGCGCTTCTTCCCAGGCGGCGTGAATTCTCCGGTGCGGGCCTTTCGGGCGGTCGGAGGAGATCCACCGTTTGTGGAGCGAGCCGAAGGCGCATACGTTGTGGATGCCGACGGCAACTGCTACATCGACTATGTGGGCTCGTGGGGACCGATGATCCTGGGGCATGCGTTTCCGCCGGCGGTCGAGGCGATTCAGCGCGCGGCGCGGAACTCGGCGAGTTTTGGCGCTTCAACGGCAAGCGAAGCCGAGTTGGCTGAGCGGATCGTCGCATGCTACCCGGCGATCGAGAAGATGCGCTTTGTGAGTTCCGGAACCGAGGCAACGATGTCGGCGATCCGCGTGGCCCGGGCGGCCACGGGGCGCAAGATGATCATCAAGTTCGAGGGTTGCTATCACGGGCATGCCGATGGGCTGCTGGTGAAGGCGGGCTCAGGTGTGGCGACATTCGGGATCCCGGGATCGGCCGGCGTGCCGCAGGAGATTGCGGCGCTGACCCATGCACTGCCGTACAACGACCTGGCGGAAGTGGAGGCGGCATTTGACGCCCATCCTGACAGAATTGCGGCGGTGATTCTGGAGCCGGTGGTCGGAAATGCGGGATGCATTCCGCCCGCGCCGGGATACCTGGAAGGCCTGCGCCAGCTAACGCGGCGCGAGGGCGCGCTCCTGATTGCGGACGAGGTGATGTCAGGCTTCCGCGTGGCTCTGGGCGGCGCATGCGAGCTGTACGGACTCGATCCGGACCTCGTCACGCTGGGCAAGATTGTTGGCGGCGGGTTGCCGGTGGGGGTCTTCGGCGGGAAACAGAAGTATATGGATTTGCTGGCGCCGCTCGGGCCGGTCTACCAGGCAGGGACGCTGAGCGGGAATCCGCTGGCCATGGCCGCGGGCATTGCGACCATCGGCAATCTGCAGCAGCACGCCGATACGGTCTATCCGCAACTCGAAAAGACGGCGAAAGCCGTGGTCGAGGGAGTGGCCGCCGAGGCGGAAAAAGCCGGCGTGGCGCTGACAACGAACCGGGTCGGCGCGATGTGGACCTGGTTCTTCCATCAAGACCCGGTGCGGAACTACGACGACGCGGCAAAATCGAATACCGCTGCTTTCGGGCGCTTCCACCGTGCCTTGCTCGATCGCGGCGTGTGGCTGCCTCCCTCGCAGTTTGAGGCGGCTTTCCTGGGCACAGCGCACGGCGAGTCGGAAGTACAGGCAACGATCGAAGCGGCGCGCGAGGCGTTCAGGGCCTGATGGCGGGAAGGTCTGATTTTTCTAGGTTCCTGCGTACGGGGAGCCTCAAAGCTCGGCTCTTATCTCATCATTTGCCGCTCTTTGTTCTTTCAGCATCTAGTGTTGCGGGTCTCTATTTCACGAGACCCTACCACGATGTGCTCAGCCGTGCGAGCTTTGCGACAGCTTATCCGGCGCTCGCGTTGCTGGCGGCAACTCTGCTGATTGGGCCATGGAATCTTTTGCGTAAGCGACCGAACCCGGTTTCGACAAATGTGCGGCGGGACATCGGTATCTGGGCGGGAGTTCTGGGCATTATTCATGCAGCCGTGGGCCAGTTCGTGCATCTGCGCGGACGTCCGTGGCTCTATTACGTCTACGGTCCGGGAGAGCATCATCATGGCATGCGACATGATCTCTTCGGGCTGGCGAATTTCACAGGTGCGGTCGGAGTCTTGCTGCTTGTCATGCTGTTCGCGACCTCAAATGACTTGTCGCTGCGCCGATTCGGCTCAAAGAAGTGGAAGCAACTGCAACGGTGGAATTATGTGGTGTTCGTGTTGGTTGCGGTGCACTCATTCGCCTTCCAGGGAGTCGAAAAGCAGCAGATGCATTGGGTGTCCACGGTGGTGGTGTGCGTTGCGGCGGCGTCGATGGTGCAACTCGCAGGAGTCGTGCGCCGGTCGCGTGAGGTTACTGCCACGCGTCGAGCGTGACGAACTTGTGTGTGGCGCCGTAGCGGTCCAGAAGCTGGGCAGCGGCGGTAACCGACGGGCCGCGATCGGCGTTCAGGCTGCGGTGGCTACCATCGTGCAAAACGATATTGGCGGCGCAGCCTCGCCGCTGGATGTCCTCGATCTTCTGGATCAGGTTCCGCGCGATCGTGTCACTGGATGGCTCCTTCCAGTCCGATGTCATCGCATTCCACGTGACGGGAATAAGGCCAAGTCGTCGCGCGAGCTTGAGCACGTACGGACGGCGTGATCCGTACGGCGGCCGGAAGTAGCGGATGGTTTTGCCGGTAATGTCGGCGAGAATGTCGCTTGTGCGGGTAAGTTCGTCGAGGACTTTGGCAGCTGAGGTGCGCGCCAGATCGGGATGGCTCCAGGAGTGGTTGCCGATAAGGTGGCCGGCCTCTGCAACGCGGCGCGCCAGCTCGCGCTCAGCTTTCGCGAATTTGCCCAGCATGAAGAATGTGGCATGCACATCGTGTTCGGCAAGAATGTCCAACAGGCGCGGTGTCCACGCCGAATTGGGGCCATCGTCGAAGGTAAGGGCCAGCTCTCCCGGCCGTCGCGGAGCGATGAGAGTGCGGCCGAAAACCTGCGAGGTAGGCCAACGCGCAGCGTAGGCGTAGCCCCCGATGCCAAAGCCGGTCACCCCAGCGACACCGATGGCCCCGCAAACGCCCGCGGCTAAAGGAGAAAGCATTGCTGCAGATAGTGTGCGGCGACAGCCTTCACCGCATCAAGAGGAGTGTGACGAATGGGATCGCAGGCGTATACTTGTTTTGGTTCGGGTCGCATCTTGTGTAGACGGAGCGGCACTGGAGACAACATGAGTTTGACGAACTTCCCCGGAAGCGAGAATTCCTCGCCTCTCGATTCTTCCATCACAAAAGTGACAATTCCCGCACTGGCCGAGATGAAGCGCCAGGGCAAACCCATCTCTGCGCTCACAGCCTACGACTACGCCACCTCACGGCTTGTGGATGAGGTCGGCATCGACCTTGTGTTGGTCGGTGACTCGCTGGCGATGGTTGTTATGGGCCAGGAGAACACCCTGGCCGTCACCGTTGACGAGATGCTGCACCACACACGCGCAGTGCGTCGTGCCGTTCGGCGAGCGCTGGTCGTGGCCGACATGCCGTTCGGCAGCTATCACGGAACCGTCGCCGAAGCTGTCGCGAACGCCGTGAGATTCGTGAAAGAGGCTGGCGCTGAGGCAGTAAAGATTGAGGGCGCACGCACGGCGCTAGTGCGCGCGCTTACCGATGCGGAGATCCCGGTCATCGGTCATCTCGGGCTGACGCCGCAGAGCGTGCATCGCATGGGCGGCTATCGCGTCCAGGCAAAGACGCTCGATGCGGTGCAGCAGATCAAGGCCGACGCCAGGGCGCTGCAGGAAGCTGGCGCAGGCGTGCTGGTGCTCGAAGGTATTCCGCGCGAGGTTGCGGCGGAGATCACGGCAGAGCTGTTGATCCCGACAATCGGCATTGGCGCCGGGCCGGACTGCGACGGGCAAATTCTCGTCTTCCACGACATGGTGAACCTGAGCTTCGCGCCCAAGGCAAAGTTTGCACGGCGCTATGCCGATGCGGCCGCACTGTACCGATCCGCAATCGATCACTACCGCGAGGACGTGGAGCATCGCGCGTTTCCTTCAGACGAAGAGAGCTACCATCTGTCCTCGGCGGTGAAGCAGGAACTGAGCGAAACAGCCGAAGATCAAACCAAGCGCAAACTTCACAAGGTATAAATTGCAGATCATCCGCACAGTTGATGAACTGCGTCAGTGGAGCCGTGCGCAGCGAAGCAGCGGCAAGGGCCCGATCGGACTGGTGCCGACGATGGGCGCGCTGCATGCAGGCCATGCGTCGCTGATCCGCGCTGCCGCGCAGGCGTGCCCAGGCCGTGTCGCCGCGAGCATCTTCGTGAATCCCACACAGTTCGGACCCAACGAGGATTACGCGCGCTATCCGCGGACGTTCGATGCCGACTGCGCACTGGCAGAGCGCGAGGGCGCGACGGTGATCTTCGCACCGAGCGTAGAGGAGATGTACCCTCCAGGCGCGGGAACCTTTGTTGAAGCAGAAGGGCTGAGTGACCGCCTCGACGGCGCATCCCGGCCAGGACACTTTCGCGGCGTTGCAACAGTTGTGGCCAAGTTATTCGTGGCTGCGGAGCCGGACCTGGCCTTCTTTGGCCAGAAAGACGCGGCGCAAGTAGCAGTGCTGCGGCGGATGGTCGCGGATCTGCGGCTTGCGACGAAGATCGTCGTATGCCCGATTGTGCGCGAGGGCGACGGGCTGGCATTAAGTTCGCGCAACACGTACCTCGACGCTGATGAACGCGGTCAGGCGCTGGTTCTGAATCACGCAATTCGGCGCGTAGAGGAGCTTGTCGCGAGCGGCGAGCTGCGATCCGAAGCCCTGATTGCCGCGGCGCATGCCGTGTTCGCTGAAGAGACCGCAGTGCGCGTTGATTACATCGAGTGCGTGAACTGGGAGACGCTGTTGCCGGCCGAGATCGCCGCGCCAGGCACACTGTTTGCGGTCGCAGCATGGGTAGGGAGCACGCGGCTGATCGACAACACGATCCTCAGCTAGCGGGACCTGAGCGTGTTCCGAGATACGCTCGCTCAATCTTCTTAAGAGGGCGGCGTGTATCGTCCCATAGAAGTTACACCTTGGGGACTGTCGCCTTCAGGCGACAGCGGAAAAGGCGTGCGGTGCGAAGGGCCGCTCGCTTTGTGTTAGAAAAATCCGATGAATTGGGCATGAAGATTCACACAAT